>Ga0126381_100000009_pt1 | contig 290044 bp, 240 predicted proteins | sample PanSoiMetPlot_28_FD_96465 | JGI IMG/M metagenome (GOLD analysis project Ga0126381, IMG submission 96465) | Tropical forest soil microbial communities from Panama - MetaG Plot_28 | ecosystem: Environmental > Terrestrial > Soil > Tropical forest > Bulk soil | place: Panama | collected 2016-02-17
CATCACGATCGCGACGGCGCACGTGGAGTACGAGACGGCGAACCGTCACTACGCGCACGTGGACTGCCCGGGCCACGCCGACTACATCAAGAACATGATCACGGGCGCGGCGCAGATGGACGGTGGGATCCTGGTGGTGGCGGCGACCGATGGTCCGATGCCGCAGACCAAGGAGCACGTGCTTCTGGCCCGGCAGGTGGGGGTGCCCTACATCGTGGTGTTCCTGAACAAGTGTGATGCGGTTGAAGACACGGAACTGATCGACCTGGTGGAGATGGAAGTGCGCGAGCTTCTGTCGAAGTACCAGTTCCCGGGCGATGACGTTCCGGTGGTTCGCGGGTCGGCCTTGGGCGCCCTGAATGGCGAAGCGCAGTGGGAGGCGAAGATCGACGAGCTGATGGAGGCTGTGGACAAGAACGTTCCGCTGCCGGCTCGTTCGGTGGACCTGCCGTTCCTGATGCCGATCGAGGATATTTTTTCTATCTCTGGACGCGGCACCGTGGTTACGGGCCGTATCGAGCGCGGCAAGGTGAAGGTGGGCGAGGACGTGGAGATCGTCGGCTTCCGCGAGACGCGCAAGAGTGTCTGCACGGGCGTCGAGATGTTCAAGAAGCAGTTGGACGAAGGCATGGCGGGCGACAACGCGGGCATCCTGCTGCGCGGCATTCCGAAGGAAGATGTGGAACGCGGGATGGTTCTGGCGAAGCCTGCGTCGATCACGCCGCACACCAAGTTCAAGGGCGAAGTTTACGTTCTGAGCAAGGAAGAGGGCGGTCGTCATACTCCGTTCTTCAAGGGCTACAGGCCGCAGTTCTACTTCCGCACGACGGACGTGACGGGCGTCGCGGAGCTGCCTGCGGGCGTGGAGATGGTGATGCCTGGCGACAACGTGCAGCTCGAGGTTGAGCTGATCACGCCGGTGGCTATGGAGAAGGGCCTGCGGTTCGCGATCCGCGAAGGCGGACGCACGGTGGGCGCGGGAACGATCAGCGAAATTATCAAGTAATTTCGCAGTTCGCAGTTCATAGTTCACAGTTCACAGCAACTGAGGACTACGAACTAAGAACTGTGGACTGGCAAGCCGGCGAACAGCCGGCGAAGCCGAGAAATCAGGTAGGATAAGGAAATGCGGGAAATTGTGACATTGCAGTGCACTGAGTGCAAGGAGCGGAACTACTCGACTACGAAGAACAAGAAGACGACTACGGGCCGTCTCGAGTTCAAGAAGTTTTGTCCGCGTTGCCGCAAGCACCAGTCGCACAAGGAAACGAAGTAGCGAGAGACAGTTCTCAGTTCACAGTTCTTAGTTCACAGTTTGAAGCGAGACCGAATTGGCAGCCAACTGTGAACTGCGAACTACGAACTGTGAACTAGCTTTAGGGGCGTAAGCTCAACGGTTAAACTGTCGGTCTCCAAAACCGAACTTGGGGGTTCGAATCCCTCCGCCCCTGCCAGATTTGGAATCCCCGGCGTAAAGCCGGACGCGAAGGAACTGCAGTATGGCATCGAAGGCATCCCTTATGAACGAAGAACGGCCGAGCGCGTTAGCGAATTTCGGTGGAGGCATCAACGGCACCTGGGCCAAGCTCACGCGCTTTCTGAGCGATGTGCGCGCGGAGATGAAGAAGGTCGTGTTCCCCAGCCGCAAGGAAGTCGAGTCGACAACCTCGGTGGTGATTATCACGACGTTTCTTTTCGGGCTGTTTTTCTTCGTAGTAGACGCCATTTTCAGCCGGGTCGTGGAACAGATCCTGCATAGGTTAGGTGCACAGTAGGGCCATGGCATCGCGAATCGAGACCAAGATGGCAGACGAGATGGAACAACCCGTCGAGCAGCAGCCGGAAGCTCAGCCGGAGCATCCGAACTTCAAGTGGTACATCCTGCACGCCTACTCGGGGTTTGAGCGCAAGGTGCGCGAGTCGATCGAGAGCCGCGTTACGGCGTTCGGTCTGAAGGACAAGGTCGGTCGGGTGATGATTCCCACCGAGCCGGTGACGGAGATCATCAACGGCAAAAAGCGCACGGTCGAGCGCGTGTTCCTGCCGGGCTATGTTCTGGTCGAGATGGATCTCGACAACAATCTCTGGCACGTGCTGAAGGAGACGCCGAAGGTGACGGGCTTCCTGGGCACGGGCGACAAGCCGGTGGCGCTGAGCGAGGAAGAAGTGAGTTCGATCCTCTTCCGCTCCGAAGTGGCGAAGGACAAGCCGCGGCTGAAGATCAAGTTTGAGAAGAACGAGCAGGTCCGCATTACGGATGGGCCGTTCGCGAATTTCAATGGCGTGGTGGATGAGATCAACGAAGACCGCGAAACGCTGAAGGTGATGGTGACGATCTTCGGCCGCTCCACGCCCGTCGAACTCGAGTTCGGCAAAGTGGAAAAGATTGAGTAGTTGCAGCTCTCAGCTATTAGCTTTCAGCTTCTAGCCGGTGAGGGAACTAGCCGCCGCCGGTTGCAAGCGAACGCTCGAGCGCAACACCAAAATTGCAAAGCGAATGACCCGCTGTGAGCTGATGGCTAGAAGCTGACGGCGGGTTTTTGAAGGAACCGACATGGCACCTCCGAAGAAAGTATCAACTTACGTCAAGCTGCAGATCGAAGCCGGGAAGGCGACTCCGGCGCCGCCGGTTGGCCCCGCGCTCGGCCAGGCGCAGGTCAACATCATGGAGTTCTGCAAGCAGTTCAACGCGCGCACGCAGAACAAGGAAATGGCCGGACTGATCATCCCCGTGGTCATCACGGTGTATGCGGACCGCAGCTTCACTTTCGTCACGAAGACGCCTCCGGCGAGCGTGCTGCTCAAGAAGGCAGCGGGCCTGCAGAAGGGCTCGGGCACGCCGAACAAGGACAAGGTCGGCAAGGTGACCGAGAAGCAGGTGCGCGACATCGCGACTCAGAAGATGCCGGATTTGAACGCGGCGTCGGTCGAGACGGCGATCAAGAGCATTAAGGGAACGGCGCGGTCGATGGGGATTGAAGTGGTAGCGTAGTTAGTCGTGGTTTGATCGAACGGCCGCGCCGAAAGGTGCGGCCGTTTTGCATTCTGTGGTCGAAGTAGATTCGAGTTCCGCGAGAAGAGCAGCCGCCAGTTTGGGCTCACCGGGCACGTTCGGTCCGCGCAGAGAGCAAAGCTGAAGAAAGCGTTCGCAAGCTATTTGGGTTTGACCGAAATCTATACCGGCTGAGCGGATTTCGAGCGCGATGGTACGGAGTCGCCGGGCTTCAGGCCAAGGGCAGTATCGTTGGTCCGGGTCGAGATAGTCGTTCTGGCCAAAAAGTCCCCATCGGCCTGCGGCGCACTCACGAAGGCAGCGCGGCAATAGGGCATTGAACTCGGCCGTGGCTTCTGTCAGCCTGGCCGCTTGGATTCTCTGGCGCTTCGTCATTTTGTCCCGGCCATTAAGAAAGCCCTCCCGGGCGGGGAGGGCTTCGTTATTTCGGAGGCGGCGGAGTGAAGATCTCGCGCCGGCTGGGCTCTGGTTTCGGCTTCGGCTTGGGAGCCTTCTTCGCTTCTTTGCGGCCTTTGTCTTTGCTTCCCATGCGTTCCAGTGTGACATAAAAGCAGTGGTTAGTGAATAGTGGCTAGTGGTTAGGGAAACAGGGATCAGGATGACAGGCACCAGGGACCAGGGATCAGAAAGACAGGGACCAGGCACAAGGGATCAGGGACCAGAACTGCAGAAATTAGGGATCAGGCATTAGGGATTAGAAAAACAGGTGAAGGGAGCAGGAGTGGATCCCGCTCCCCGAGATCTATTTCTTCTCTTCTGCCGGTGCCGGCTTGGCCAGGTGGTCGTGGTTGAGGATTGCGTTGAAGACCAGCGCGTAGTTGCCGACGGTTTCGCCGCGGTAGATGGGGTTGTTCGCGAACAGCAGCACGTTGCCCAGGCCGAGGTGCGCGTCGACTACGATCGCATGCTCGGCGATGGAACCGGCTTTGTCGAGGAGGCCGGAGAGCAGCATGCCCTTTGCGTCGGTGAAGCGGAGGATCACGTCGGGCCGGTACTCGGCAGGAATCACATTCGGATTGTTGCGCGTCGCTTCTTCATCGAGCTTGCGGGCTTCCCACGCCTTTTGCTTTTCGAGCGGCTCAGCTTCGGTGATCTTGCGGCCGGAGGGTTCGTCGTTCTCTTCGAGCGTGCCGCGGCCGGTGGGGCGCTCCGCGTACGGATCCATGAGAACGCGGCCGCCGCTGCGGCCGAGCGTGTTTGAGATGTTGAAGGCGAGCGGGCCGGCGCTTATTACGGGAAGGTTGGAGTCGTAGCCGAACGCCACGGGGCTGTCTTTGTCGACGAAGGTCGAGTTGAGCACCGTGCCGACGACGCGGGCATCACCAGCGGAGGCGACGCTGACGCCGGGCGCGAGGCCGGTGTCGATTGCGAACTGCGCGGTGTCTTCGCAGGTGATGAAGAGGCCGCCCTTTTCGACGAACTCCTTCAGGTGTTGAAGGCCGTCGTAGCCAAGGCCGGGGCGCATGTCGTCGGTGGAGTCGATGCGGCCGAGGTTCGGCGTGATGTCGGATTTCTTCCACGGCATGGGGTTGTTCCACGCAGGCATGCCGTTGATGATTTCGCCGGCGCCGGCGCGGCCCACGGGCGCAAAGATGATGACGTCGTACTTGGAGCGGAGGTCGTCTTCTTTGGCGACGGTCTGGGTGCTGATGTAGTCGAACGGGACGCCCGCGGTATCGAATGCGTAGCGCCACCAGCCTTCGGTCTGCGTGGCAAGCCAGGTGTGCATGAAGGCGATGCGCGGCGCGGCGGCTGCGTGGGCCGCAACCGAGGGCGCTGCGCTGAGGCGCGCGCCATCGAGCGCGAGGTCGTGAAGCGCGGACGTGGCCTGGTCGTCTGAGGCATTCGAGACGAGCAGCGAGCCTGCGTTGAAGTGGTGGCCGTCTGCGTCGAAGGGCTTTTCGGCAACCTGGACGGATGCGTTCTTGAGCTTGTAGACGAGCGCGAGGAGCGTGGCCTGGCCGGTGTTGTTGACTGCAAGCACCGAGCCAGAGCCCGACAGCTTGCCGGCGAGCGAGGACGGATCGTTGAGCGGAGTCATGCCGGCCTTCAGGATGGCCGGGTCGGTGATGCGGGTGACCTTGAGATTGAAGAGCTCGCTGAACGACCAGCCTGTGTCGTCGTAAGGGTGCTTCTGCGGGTCGTCGGGCGCCCAGTACTGGCGGTCGAGGAGCGCGTCGGCGATGCGCGAGTAAGGCTGATCCATGCGCACGACGATGCTTCCGGCGGGAAAGCTCTGCGGCTTGGGCTTGTCTTCGCGTTTTTCGGCGGGGACATTGGCGGTCGCGGCAGTGGAGAGCTGCTGCACTTCCACGTGCTGGCGCTTGAGCACTTCGAGCAGAGCGGCGATGCGGTTGGCGTGCGCATCGTCGTTCGCTATGACGTAAGCCGCGGGGCCTTCGAGGGCAGGTTTCTGAATCGAGTGCTTGCTCTTCTCGTAATAGTTTTCGAGGAAGTGGCGCGTGTTGTGCGAGAAGTAGGAGATGGTGGTGAGCAGCGCCGTCTCTTCGTAGTTGTTGTTGTTGCGCTGCGACCAGGTGACGACGGGCAGGGGCGGGTTCTGACGATACCACGTGCGCGAGTATTCTTCGGGGCGAAGGATGCGCTTCTCGGTGTCGGCGCCGCCGTTTCCGAATGTCTCGTAGAGGCGCGAGATGCCGTTGTGCATGGCGGCGAGGAACATGAGGTAGCCGGGGCTCCAGGTGTCGAAGTCGCCGTGGGTGAAGACGCCGGGCATGCCGAACGACTCGAGCTGCGCGATGTTGTTCCAGCCGAGTTCGGCCCATTCGTCGGTGAGCATGGGATCGACCCACGCGTTGTAGGGGCCGTCGCCGACGGTGTTGTCGTAGAGGAACGGCACGGATTCGTGCAGGTCGTGCAGCACCTGCGCGTGCCAGTCGAGATAGGTGTTGAGGACGTTGCGGCTGAGGTCGAGGGTCATGCCCATGGCGTCGCGGTTGTTGTCGTGCGCGACGTAGTGGCCCCAGTAGAGGAGGCGCGGCCACATCTCTTTCGGGTGGGCGCGATGCCAGCGGTAGATGTCGACCATGCGGTCGCGGCCGTCGACTTCGACGACGGGCGTGATGAGCACGATCATGTGCGAGCGGATGTACTTGATGTAGGGCGCGTCGTCGACGGCGAGTCGATAGGCGAGCTCCATGAGCGCGGTGGGGGCGCCGGTTTCGGGCGAGTGAATGGTGCCGGTGATGTAGTAGACGGGGACGGACTGATCGATGAGAGTGCGGGCTTTTGCGTCGTCGAAGTTGATGGTGCGCGGGTCGGCTAGCTGCGCGAGGCGGGCCTTGTTGGCGTCGGCGTTTTTCAGCACGTCGGCGTCGGCGATGGCGACGGCGATCTGCTCGCGGCCCTCTTCAGTGTGGCCGATGGTGTAGACCTTGACGCGCGGGCTTGCGGCCTCGAGCATGCGGAAGTATTTGTAGACGTCTTCGGCGTAGGGGAGGAAGTCAGGCGCGCCGGAGACATCGCCGAGGACTTTGTCGGGAGTGGGGACGGTTTTGGAAGCAGGGAGGTAATCGACGAGCGGCGACAGGAACGAGGGATCGGTCGTGTACTTCTTGATGTGATCTGTGTAGGACTGGTCGATGGGCTGGTTCGGATCGCGGGCGTAGTTGTTGTCGAGGGTCGGAGCTTGCGCGGCGAGAGAGGCAACATACATTGCAAAGGGGAGAAGAACGAGCCTGGAGATTTTCATAATCCTCGATTCCTGGCGGTTTGAGCGATTGATCGGGTGCGCTTGATTGCAACGTTCCAACCTACAAGGCGAGGACGGTGGAATTCAATGAGAAAGAGGGTGTGCGAAGGCGGGCGGTTAGAGCGCGCTCAAGGGTGATGGTTGAGTGCGGCGGCCTGCAGTTGAGCTGAGTTGGCGCGGGTGGCGAATGATACGGGCAGAAAAAACGCCGCCCCGTGAGGAGCGGCGCTGAGCGGCTGAGGAGAGTACGCGATTACATGGCGGGATGGCCGACCCAGACCTGCTGCGGCGCGTCGACCTTGCCGGAGATGCCGTTGACTTTGACCTTCATGCTCTGGGCCTGGGATTTGTTTTTGAGCGGCGCGGTGAACGCGAGTTCGTACTGGTTCTCAAGGCGGCGGTCGAGGTCCTTGAAGTAGGGCTGGAAGGAGACTGGGTCGCCCGTGCCGATCCAGTAGCTGTTGCCGCCGGTGGCCTGGGTGACCATCTGGAGCAGGTTCTGGCCGGAGAAGCTGGCGGCCTCGGTGTTATCGAAGCGGCCCTTGTTCTTCCAGTAGATGGAGTAGACGACGAGGCCGGAGCGGACCGAGTCGGCGATTGAGGCCTGCATGTAGGGGTCCTGCGGGTCGAAGCGCGGATCGTAGTAGTCGACGCCGTCGGTGATCATGACGACGATGCGGCGGGCGTTGCGCTCGGTGGACGGCCAGTGCCTGGCGAGGTCGGAGAGGCAGAGATAGGGGCTCGCGTCTTCGCCGGGTAGGCCGGACGGGATGTGCAGGCCGCCGGCGGCTTCCTGGTGATTCGTGGTGAGCTGGCCGGTGAACCGGGCTGCGCCGTGCTCCATGTAGGCGAGTGCGACCCGGGCGCTGGGCGGAAGGCCGTTGATGAAGCCGGCGATTTCGCCGATCTGGGTGGCCATGCTGGTGCGGGCGCCGCTGTCTACCATGATGACGACTTCAAGGCGGTCGTTCTGGCCGCGGTAGGGCATGAAGTTTGTGACGGTGGCGTCTTTGCCGTCGATTTTGACCGCGAGATCCTGCTGAGTGATGGTGGCGGGGGCTTCGCCGTCCCTGGCCGGCAGGATGGTGATGACGGCCTGTCCCTGGCCCTGGCCTTCGCTCTGGGCGGTGGCCGGCGGCGCTGTCAGCAGCGCCACGGCAGAGAGGGCGGCCGCGGCTGCGATGCCGAGTCTTAATTCTTTTGTTTTCATGACGATGCTCCTTCGCATCTTGTACGTAGCTCTATGTCCACATTTATAGATGTGATTTTGGGGGTTTTGTTGCGTGTGGGGTATGAGAGGCAGGGATCAGGGACCAGGCACCAGGGACCAGGCACCAGGGACCAGGGACCAGAAGGCGGTGGCACGGGGCTCAGCTGGCTGATGCGGCTTTCAGTGGATTTTTGCGAGGCGGTAGGAGTTTTCGCCGGAGGGGGTGAGGGCCAGGGTGATGGGCGCGTGTGCGGACTGATCCTGATGTTGCTTGAATTCGAGCCAGGAGCAGAGACGCTCGTCGCGAATCTCGGGGTGGCCGCGCCAGAATTCGGGCGGGAGGAAACATTCGATCCGGAGGTCGTCGATTTGCAGCTCGATGCTTGCGGCCGAAGGCGCGAAGTATCGGTGCGCATTTTGCCGGCCGACGCGAAGGGCGGTGACCGCGTGCCCTTTGCATTGCGTTCTGACGATCATGCCCGCCTCCCGCGCGTCCGCAATTCGGGCGATTGCGAAGCCTTGACGTGATGGGGTCCCGGGGCGATGCGGCGATGGGATGCCTGGGGTGCTTGAAGGAGGCCGCCGACAACACGCCGTGAGGGAAGAATGGCAGGACCGCGGCGCGAAGTATGTGATGGCTGGCACGGTTCGCGGGGGCGTAATCGCGGGATCCGATCTCGAGGGAAATCGGTTGGTATTCGCGCGGCCGCCCTGTGAGAATTGGGAGCGGTGATCATTCGATCGAGGCTGCAGCTCCGTCACAGTGCACGAACGCCAGAGCCGGAAGCTGCCGTCACTCGTTCCGCAAGTACAAGATTCCTTATCTGTACGCTGCTGCTCGGCGTCGAAACACTGCGATCATCGATTCGAACCTGGCAGTTCTTCGCAGGGGAGACCCGGAAATAGGCTTCCACAGAGGTCCAATCATTGCCGGCCACTCTCTCGCGCTTCTCGGCGAGATGCACGCCGGCCGGGTCGTTTTCGCCTTTTACAAGGAACAGGAGGGTGTGCTGTCCTCCGACCGCCTTGACGTCACAAGACAAGCGAAGCTTCCTGTCGCCCGCGAGGTCTTCGTTCTTCGGGAGCGCACGTTGAGACGGCTGCCCCGGAAGCGTGTAGTTCTCGAGCCACACTTGCAGCGTTCCGGCGGTATTGCGACGCCGAATATACAGAATGCCATCCTTGACATCCAGGTCTCCCTCGGCGTCTTCAACCCTGACGACGCGGAAATCAAAGGCATCCGACGCGTCGCTTGAATACAGGAGCGCCTCGTTGGCCGCGGTCGGTTCTGGCAGCCGGTAGCCGACCTTATCGGAAAGATTGTTCAGGTTGTCGCGCAGACTTTCCGTCAACTGATGCGCCTGGGCGCGAGTCAATTCGGCCTCCGCATGCAGTTTTTCGATTTCCGCGGCTGTCTTCTTGCGCGTGAGGAGCTGAGTGACGATCGCAACCAGCAGGCCGCTGATGAGACCTGCGATCACCGGGCTTTGGAGCAAGTCGCGCGTGCTCATGATGCCTCCCATGGCGCGATGCATGGCTCAGGACCCAAAGAAATGCCGGAATGATAGCAGATTCCTGTGCTTTCGGGAATGCGTCCGATTGCCAATTTGGCAGCCGGGGACGAGGTGGATGCGCGCGGGACGCCCGTTCATCGCGATGAGCGGGGCACAGTCCCCGGGGTTGGTGAGTGGGCCACCTGCCGTTTGTACCTCTGACTCTGCGCATCATCCCCGGTCCCCAAATGCGAGGGACCGGACACCCGCAATGGGGAAATAACCTCAAATGAGAACAGGGCCACCCGCCGAGGGACCGGGACGCCCGCCATTGTCAAAGACGGGACCGGGGCCACCCGCCCGGCTCACACATTAGTGGGTTACCGTCCCACGGGTTACCTGTAGTCTGCCGTCTTCATCTCGTGGCGATAAGAAGGTGTATGTGTCGTCTTGGGCGCACACGGGCCATAGTCCGCTAGCGAACTTCACGCGCTTCAGAATCGTTCCGTCGCCGGGGTTGATGTCGTCAATCTCGTTGGGGATGTAGGAGAACTTTGGGTCGTTCGAGTCGCTCCCTGAGTTTTCCAGTTGCTTTCTCTCGCCGCCAACGACGTGATAAATCTTATCGCTTGATTCGAGGATGCCGGTGAGATAAACGTTTTCCGGCCAGGCCACATTGGTTGAACGCACGACACCGCTCTCATTAAGTTCGATCAGGGGAAGATTCGACCCCATCGTGGGAGACATCAATAGGTTCTCGCCGAACAAAACCCAGTGGGCGAGCGCCAGTTTGGTCGAAATCGAACTGGGCGTAAAACTAGGTGTGCCGGCCTTATCGCCAAGTTTTAGTTTCGACGTGTAATTTTCGTCGAAGAGCCTGAGTTCCGTCACGGGGCTGCCTTTTTGGTCGAAGACAAGCAACCGCGTGGTCTGGTTCAGCTTGTCAAGCGATACAACCAAGATATCTCCTGACGGAAACGCGGCGATCGTCAGGGGGTCCAGTCCGGCCTCGAGCCGTATGATCCCCTTGTAATCTCCGTCGTAACCATAGATTTCGATCAGGTGAGCATGGCCCAGGATCGGACCTGGATCGGCGGGGTCGAATACCTCAGCGCGTTCGAGTGAGTAAATTCGTGACGAGGAAACAAAATATCGAACCTCAGGAGCGAAGTTTCTAAGACCGGGAGTTTTGTCTTGGGTGTGGGTGAATCGAACCACGCCGCCGGAAGGAGTGAGCTCGGTGACGTGGAAACGATTCCCGGAATCCGGGTTACTTCCGCCTTCAATTTCTTTGTTAAATGCGGCAGAATCATCGAGCATGATTAGGAAGATCGAACCATCGCTTCCACATTTAAAGTCGCCGATGATCGCGCTTTGTTTCGTTCCGATAGGGTAAGCTTTCGGGTCGTCGTATCTCAGGCTTAGTGGAAGGATGGTGGTTTGAGTTCCTTTCATCTCGCTTGATTTCGCGCCGACTGTCGATTGGGACCACGCTGGCAACCGGCACGAAATCAGGAGGCAGATGCAGGCGAGACGCACGGTCGCTCTCAGTCTGCTCAGGCAGAGGGAATTAAGGTACGTTTTCATTGGCAGTCCTGGGATGGGTTTCAACGGAATATGGGCAGCGGTTTAGTAGGGAATTGCCAGCGATTCTGCGCGACAGCCTTGGGTTGTTCGACGAGCGGCTCGAACCCTCCACCGCAAGCTGCCACTAATACCTGTTCCCCGTTTGCCGAACTGGTTATGCTCAGGATCGCTTGGGGTCCGAGGCCGTTGTTATTGCATCCGCCTGAGTTCGAGGTGATGGGAACCTGGATAAAGCCGCAGATCCCGCAATTGATGACTTGGAACGTTCCGAAACTTGGCCCCTGATTACCCTGCGCCCACCCGTCGGGGCCCCCTCGACATGGAGAGGGACAAACAGGACCCGTTGACCAGCCGCATTGCGACTGAGCGTTGAGGACCGTGCAGCCGCCCATGACAGCTAGCGCAATGCCGATATTTGCTATACCGCCGCGAATTCGTGCGATTCTCATCATAGTTTCTCCTTCGGGGTTGGACTTGCGTCGAGATTCTTGCGCGAACGTGATCGCGCGCTGATAGCTAGCAGGGGTCGGACTTGCGAAGGGATGCAGCAGAGAGAAGGAAGAAACTGACTTATGTTCTGGCTCTAGGAGTTGATCGTCACATCGGAGGTCCCGAATTGACGCAATAATCCCGCAAACATGAGCAATTGTCAAGAAGCTTATTCATTTTAGAAATGACCTATTAAAAAGTTATGCCGGCTTCTGACTCTTGTTAGAGGAAATTCTCGACCCAATTATAGCCGCTCCGTGCAGCAGTAAGACGCCTCATTTGGTCTGTATCTCGCCTCGTTGACAACGTCGGGCGCGGGCCTCTGAATCGTTGGACATTTCGGAAGAACTCGCGCGGCTATCGATCTCTTTCAAGGTAATTTGGACCCAGAGGTTCGTCTAAACCACGCACTGCGCCGCTTGCAATTCTGCGGCCAATCCGCTATGATTCAAAGATGCGTCCGGTGAAGGTAGCCGGGCCGTCAATAGCACCACGGCATTTGAGCCTGTTCGAGGCATTGCATGCAGCGGTTTTTTGGACTTGCTGATGCGGCTCTCCGGGCTTCCGCAACGCGGACTGGCAAGTGCGGTGGGAGACGAGGGATGAATGGCTAAAGTCAGCAAGAATATTGCTAAGGCGCGCGCTGCCGTTACGCAGGCCGCTTATGCACTGCCGGAAGCGGTCAGCCTCCTGCAGAAGGTCAAGTACGCCAAGTTCGATGAGACGGTCGATTTGACGATGCGGCTGGGGGTTGACACCCGCCATGCCGACCAGATGGTGCGCGGGACAGTGGTTCTGCCGCACGGGCTGGGCAAGTCGAAGACCGTGGCCGTGATCGCCACCGGCGACCGCCAGAAGGAAGCGCAGGAAGCGGGCGCGGACTTTGTGGGCGGCGAGGAGATGGTGGAGAAGATCCAGAAGGAAAACTGGACCGCCTTCGACGCGCTGATCGCGACTCCGGACATGATGAAGGTCGTGGGCCGTCTGGGCAAGGTGCTGGGCCCCAAGGGCCTGATGCCGAACCCGAAGACGGGCACGGTGACCATGGACGTGGCCTCGGCGGTGAAGGAGATCAAGGCCGGCAAGGTGGAGTTCCGCGCCGACAAGACCAGCCTGGTGCACGTGCCGGTGGGCAAGATCAGCTTTTCGCAGGACAAGCTGGTGGACAACGTGACCACGGTGGTGACGGCGATCGTTCGGGCCAAGCCTTCGGCGGCGAAGGGCAAGTACATCAAGAGCATCACGCTGAGCTCGACGATGGGCCCGGGGGTTCCGCTGGATCAGGCTGTGGCGGACGCGGCGGGGAAGCACTAAAGGGCAGTGATTAGTGACTAGTGATTAGTGATTAGTCGTCATTGATCAGTGATTGGCTAGGCTGCCGCCAAGGTTGCGGAGCCGGGAGCCGGCAAAGAAATTGGGGCGAGCGCCCGGATTTGGGCGGGAAAGCGATCAGGGTTCTGAGGAGAGAGTGGCCGAGGGAAAGACCCTGACCACTCATCACTAACCACTGATCACTGTGCGGAGCACATTATGGCGATTTCGAAGGCGAAGAAGAGTGAGAAGGTCCAGCTGCTGGCTAAGGAGCTGGAAGGTTCGACTACGGCTATTATCGGCACGTTTGCCAAGCTGACGGTGGCGCAGGATTTTGCGCTGCGGAAGGTTGTGCGCGAGTCGGGCGGCAAGTACCGCGTGGTGAAGAACAAGCTGGCGGCGATCTCCGGCGAGAACACGCAGGTGGAGAAGGCGCTGAAGGGCCTGAAGGGCGTGAGCTCGGTGGCGTTTACGTCCGGAGATCCGGTTGCGCTTGCCAAGGGCTTTGCCAAGTGGGTCGGGGAGAACGCGGAGTTCCAGTTCAAGCTGGGCATCGTGGACGGCAAGCTGCTGAACGTGGAAGAAGTGAAGGCCCTGGCGACGATGCCGGGCAAGGAAGAGATCTTCGCGAAGCTGCTGTTCCTGATCAACGCTCCGGCGCAGCGGCTGGCCACGGTGATCAACGCCACGGGACGCGACCTGGCGGTGGTGCTGGGTCAGGGCGTGGAGAAGGAAAAGTTTGCGGGCGCCGCATAGCGGCGCCTAGTGATCAGTGAATAGTGGTTAGTGGTAAGCGGGCACGCTGTGGTAAACGCGGGGCGGTTAGTCACTAAACACTAGCCACTCACCACTGTTAACGGGTTTGGGCAGTGAAGCGGGCGGAAAGGGCGCTGGTCTGGCGCAACGGAAACTTTCCACTGAGTGGAGCAGCCTTTCGGACGAGAGTCCAGTAAAGTCAAACGATTTCGATTGGAGAAGAAACATGGCGGATCTCGCGCAGTTGGAAGAGCAAATTGTCGGACTGAGCCTGCTGGAAGCTGCGGCTCTGGTGAAGAAGCTGGAAGAGCGCCTTGGCGTGTCGGCAGCGGCGGCGGCCCCGGTTGTGGTGGCTGGCGGCGGTGGCGGCGCGGCGGCACCGGCGGCTGAAGAGAAGACCGAGTTCCAGGTGATCCTGAAGGACGCCGGGGCGAATAAGATCAACACCATCAAGGCGGTGCGGGAAGTTACCTCGCTCGGCCTGAAGGAAGCCAAGGACCTGGTGGACGGAGCTCCCAAGGCGCTGAAGGAGAATGCGACCAAGGACGAGGCCGAGGCCATCAAGAAGAAGTTCGAAGGCGTGGCGACGATCGAGGTTAAGTAGTTTCGTCGAAACGGCATAAGAGTTGCAAGGCTGGAGAGAACGCGCTACCATAAAGGTTGCGCGTCTTTCCGTCCCGTTTTGGAACGATCTCGATTCGGGCTCGATCTGGGACGGAATCCGGGCTGCGACCATTGACATCAAACAGTCAACGAGCAATAACACCGTGGGCCGGGGCGGGTCAGGCACTTCGGCGGCGGACATCGAGCGATTGAGCAAGTACTTCAGGGCCAGCAGGTGAGGCGGAATCCTGCGGGCGGATGGGGTACCATCTGGCGGGCGAGCGGCATAGCGAGCTTTGGGATCGGCGAGAGCAAGGATTGAGAATTCGAACGGGAGCAGAGGCACCAGGCCACGCTCGTGAGGCATCGCGTCCTTGCGGGCTTTTCGTGTCTCCCGCGGAGTGAACAGCGGCTTTTCTTGCCAGCTGTCACGCGACACGCACAGGAATCCGGGCACGGAGTTCACCTGTCGCGCATCCTTCTCTCTGGTTTGTGCGCAGTCTAGCGCACTTGCCGGCCGGACGGCAACGCCCTTAGGTGAATTACTCAATGCGCCGATCGCAACCATGCCTGGCATGAAGGCCGGCGTGCAATTGGAGCAAGCGTAGCACGACGGCAGGGCGGCCTGTACAGCAGCAGCCGAGAGCAGGAATTTTCAAAAGCGTAATTCGCCGGCACCCACGAGACTCGGACGCCGGCCCGGACCAGGCCCCAACGGGGCGGCCTGCGCCCGCCAACGAGAGAGACTCAGGAGTGAAGCATGCCCAACGAGAAGCGCGCGATTCGCAGCCGGCTCGATTTTTCGAAGATTCCCACAGCAACGCAAATCCCTAACCTGATCGAAGTGCAGCGGCGTTCGTACGAGCGTTTTCTGCAGATGGACAAGCTGCCCAACGAGCGCGATGACTCGGGGCTGCAGTCGGTGTTTGTTTCGGTATTTCCGATTACAGATTTCCGCGGCATCTCGCAGCTTGATTTCGTGGACTTCTCGATCGGCAACTGGGAGTGCAAGTGCGGCCACCTGAAAGGGCTGCACCACCTGCGTACTGCTTGTACGAATTGCGGATCGATGGTGATTACGGATCCGTTTCTTCCCGGTGACGTGCTTTGCCCCAAGTGCGGGCACTACAACAAGAACACGCCCGACTTCTGCAACAAGTGCGGCGACCCTGTGAGCCTGCAGCTGAAGTACGACCAGCAGGAGTGCGAAGAGCGCGGCATGACGTTCTCCGCACCGTTGAAGGTGACGGTGCGCCTGACGATTTACGACAAGGACCCGGAGACCGGCAACAAAACGATCCGCGACATCAAGGAGCAGGAGGTCTTCTTCGGAGACATTCCGCTGATGACGCCGAACGGCACGTTCATCGTGAACGGCACCGAGCGCGTGATCGTGTCGCAGCTGCACCGTTCGCCGGGCGTGTTTTTCGAGACCGCGAACAACCGCACGTACTTCCTGGGCAAGATCATTCCGTACCGCGGGTCGTGGGTGGAGTTCGAGTACGACCAGAAGAACACGCTGTATGTGCGCATCGACCGCAAGCGCAAGTTCCTGGGCACGATCTTTTTGCGCGCGCTGGGGCTGCGCAGCGACGAAGAGATCCTGAAGACGTTCTACACGATTGACCGCTTCCAGATTGCGGACGGCAAGCTGTTCTGGACGGTGGCGCAGGACGCGAAGACCGCAACGCACCTGGTGGGCTCGAAGCCCGCGCACGCGGTGGTGCACAAGGGCGAGGAGATTGCGCACTCGGGCCGGAAGATCACGCCGCACTCGCTGAAGGCGATTCGCGCGGCGAACATCGAGAAGATCGAAGTGGAAGCGGCGGAGCTGGACGGCGCGCTGACGGCCGCGGACGTGGTGGACACGGCGACCGGCGAGGTGATAGTCGAGTCGAATGTGGAGCTGACGGCCGACCGTTTGCACAAGGTGATGTCGAGCGGCGCGACGAGCTTCGAGGTGTTCTTCCCCGAGCGCGACGACGTGGGCAACATCATCACAAACACGCTGCGGCGCGATTCGATCCGCAAGCCTGAAGAGGCGCTGATCGAAATCTACCGCAAGCTGCGGCCGGGCGACCCGCCGACGCTGGACACGGCGACGGCGCTCTTCGAGGGCATGTTCTTCGACGCGCGGAAGTACGACTTCTCGCGCGTGGGCCGGCTGAAGTTCAACATCAAGCTCTATGAGAACCAGGACGCGACGCCGCTCGATCACCGCACGCTGACGCCCGAGGACTTCTACGCGACTATCCGCTACCTGCTGAAGCTGCGCAAGAACATCGGCATCGTGGACGACATCGACCACCTCGGCAACCGCCGCGTGAGAGCTGTCGGCGAGCTGATGGAGAACCAGTTCCGCATCGGACTTGTGCGCATGGAGCGCGCCATCAAGGAAAAGATGAGCGTGTACCAGGAGCTCTCGACGGCGATGCCGCACGACCTGATCAACGCGAAGCCGGTGATGGCGGCGATCCGCGAGTTCTTCGGCTCGTCGCAGCTGTCGCAGTTCATGGACCAGACGAATCCGCTGTCGGAGATTACGCACAAGCGGCGCTTGTCGGCTCTTGGACCGGGCGGATTGTCGCGCGAGCGCGCGGGATTCGAAGTCCGCGACGTGCACCCGACGCACTACGGACGTATCTGCCCGATCGAGACTCCGGAAGGTCCGAACATCGGACTGATCAGTTCGCTGAGCTGCTTTGCGCGGATCAATGAGTATGGCTTCATCGAATCGCCTTACCGCAAGGTGAGGGATTCGCGCATTCTCGATTACGTGGAGATCGCAAACGCGGGCGACAGCGGCATGCGCGTGGGCGACCACATCGAGAAGGAAGAGATGCAGAAGCTGAATGCGCAGCTCAAGAAGGGCGGCAAGCGGCAGATCGATTCGATTCCGTACAGCTTCTACCTCTCGGCGTGGGAAGAGGACAAGCACACGATCGCGCAGGCGAACATCGAGTTCAACGAGAACGGCCAGATCACGGAAGATCTCGTGAATGCGCGCCGGCAGGGCAACTTTGTGCTGGTGAACCGGGCCGAGGTGGACTACATCGACGTTTCGCCGAAGCAGCTTGTTTCGGTAGCGGCGTCGCTGGTGCCGTTCCTCGAGCACGATGACGCAAACCGCGCGCTGATGGGCGCGAACATGCAGCGCCAGTCCGTGCCGCTGCTCGTCGCCGAGGCTCCGCTTGTCGGAACCGGCATGGAGGGCGTGACGGCTCGCGACTCGGGCGCCGTGGTGTTGGCGAAGCGCAACGGCATCGTGGACTCGGTGGACTCCGAGCGCATCATCGTGCGCGTCGAAGGCGAGCACCATCCGACGCAGCTTTCGCGCGAAGTCGGTTCGGACATCTACACGCTGATCAAGTTCAAGCGGTCGAACCAGAACACCTGCATCAACCAGAAGCCGGTTGTGCGGGAGGGCGAGCGGGTGCTCAAGGGCCAGGTGATTGCGGACGGCCCGTGCACGGAGCAGGGTGAGCTGGCGCTGGGGCGCAACGTGCTTGTGGCGTTCATGCCGTGGCGCGGGTACAACTTCGAGGACGCCATCCTGATCAGCGAGAAGCTGGTGAAGGAGGACTACTACACCTCGGTGCACATCGAGGAGTTCGAAATCGAAGCGCGCGACACGAAACTGGGACCCGAGGAAATCACGCGCGACATTCCGAACGTGAGCGAGCACGCACTGCGCGACCTGGACGAGAGCGGCGTGATCCGCATCGGCGCCCAGATCAAGCACGGCGACATCCTCGTCGGCAAGGTGACGCCGAAGGGCGAAACGCAGCTGACGCCGGAAGAGAAGCTGCTGCGCGCGATCTTCGGCGAGAAGGCCGGCGATGTGCGCGACGCTTCACTGACGTGCCCCCCGGGCATCGAAGGCACGGTTGTGGATGTTCGCATCTTCAGCCGCAAGGGCCAGGAGAAGGACGAGCGCGCCAAGCAGATCGAAGCCGAGTACGTGGCCAAGCTCGAAAAGAACCTGGGAGACGAGATCCGCATTCTGACGGACGAGCGGTTGAAGCGTCTCGAGGGAATCCTGGGCGGCAAGGAAGTGCTGGCCGACCTGCACGACGAGCGGACGAACAAGAGGTTGCTGACGAAGGGCGCGATTCTCGATCGCGAGACGATCGAGCGCATCTCGACCAAGAACCTCAAGCGCATCCGCTACTCGGACAAGGACCCGCGCGTCAACGAGCAGATCGACGAGATCGAGGAGATGACGTCGCGGCAGATCGAAGTGCTGCGCAAGATCACCAACGAGAAGGTTGCGAAGCTGGCGAAGGGCGATGAGCTGCCGCCCGGCGTGATCAAGCTCGTGAAGGTCTACGTGGCCATGAAGCGCAAGCTGAGCGTCGGCGACAAGATGGCCGGGCGCCACGGCAACAAGGGCGTGATCGCGCGCATTCTTCCTGAGGAAGACATGCCGTACCTGCCTAACGGCACTCCGGTGGAGATCGTTCTGAATCCTCTGGGCGTGCCTTCCCGTATGAACGTGGGACAGATCCTGGAGACGCACCTTGGCTGGGCCGCGCACGGGCTTGGGCAGAGGATTGCCGAGTTCGTCCGCGAGCACAACGACGTGAAGGCGACGCGCGAACTGATGAAGAAGGAGTTCGCGGGGACCGCAGCGCTGCGGCAACTCGAGGAGCTCGACGACGAGTCGCTGCTTCGCGTGGCTGCGGGCATGCAACGCGGCATCTGGTTCGGCACGGCGGTGTTCGACGGCGCGCAGGAGGGCGAGATCAAGTCGCTTCTTTCGGCCGCTGGACTTCCGACGTCGGGCAAGACGCTTCTTTATGACGGCATGACGGGCGACCAGTTCGAGCAGCCAGTGACGGTGGGCTACATTTACATGCTCAAGCTGTCGCACCTGGTGGACGACAAGATTCACGCGCGTTCGATCGGGCCGTATTCGCTGATTACTCAGCAGCCGCTCGGCGGCAAGGCGCAGTTCGGCGGACAGCGCTTCGGCGAAATGGAAGTATGGGCGCTCGAGGCATACGGCGCCGCGTACATCCTGCAGGAGCTGCTGACGGCAAAATCCGACGACGTGTATGGCCGCACCAAGATTTACGAGGCCATCGTGAAGGGCGAAGCGGCGATCGAGCCGGGCGTGCCCGAGTCGTTCAACGTGCTGATTCGCGAGTTGCAGTCGCTGTGCCTGGACGTGGAGCTGATCAAGCGCGCGGACCTGGTGCGCAAGGCGCCGGCGCCGGAGACGGTGGCGGCGGTGGCAGACGACTAACGAGTGATATCCCCGGTCTCCAAATGCAAGAGACCGGGGGCACCCGCTAGTAGCTGAAGTTTTGATGGGTCCTTCTTGAAAGCGGTAAACGCCGCTACCCGGGAAGGAAGGACCCCAGAGGAATCCCGGGAAGAGCCGCGGCAGAGCGAAGAAGGCCTGCCAAGGAGGGTCGCCTTGTTCCGTTCGAACCCATTTGAGCTAACCAGTCCGATTACCGATTTCGACGCTATCCGCATCATGCTTGCATCGCCCGAGAAGATCCGGAGCTGGTCGCATGGCGAAGTGACGAAGCCGGAAACCATCAACTACCGCACGTTCAAGCCGGAGCGCGACGGGCTGTTCTGCGCCCGCATCTTCGGGCCCGTAACCGACTGGGAGTGCCTCTGCGGAAAGTACAAGCGCATGAAGCACCGCGGCGTGATCTGCGACAAGTGCGGCGTGGAAGTGACGGTGAGCAAGGTGCGCCGCGAGCGCATGGGCCACATCGAGCTGGCTTCTCCTTGTTCTCATGTCTGGTTCTTCAAGGGACTGCCTTCGAGGATCGGGCACCTGCTGGATATCTCGCTGCGCGATCTCGAGAGCATTCTCTACTTCGAGTCGTATGTCGTGGTCGATCCGGGCGACGCGCCGGTGCGCGAGCGCGAGATCATCAAGGACGAAAACAAGTTCCGCGAGCTGGACCAGCAGTTCCGCCCTTCGGGCTTCAAGGCCATGATGGGCGCCGAGGCGATCAAGGAATTGCTGAAGCGCGTAAGCGTTGACGAGCTGGCGATCGAGCTGCGCGAGCGCATGAAGACCGAGACCTCGGCGCAGAAAAAGATCAAGTACGCCAAGCGGCTGAAGGTTGTGGAGGCGTTCCGCAAATCGAGCAACAAGCCGCAGTGGATGATTCTCGATGTGCTGCCGGTGATTCCTCCGGAGCTGCGCCCGCTGGTGCCGCTCGATGGCGGCCGCTTTGCCACGTCGGATTTGAACGATCTCTACCGCCGCGTGATCAACCGCAACAACCGGTTGAAGAAGCTGATGGACCTGCACGCTCCTGAAGTGATCGTGCGCAACGAAAAGCGCATGCTGCAGGAGGCCGTGGACGCGCTGTTTGACAATGGCCGCCGCGGACGCGTGCTGAGGGGCGCGAACAACCGCCCGCTGAAGTCGCTTTCGGACACGCTGAAGGGCAAGCAGGGGCGCTTTCGCCAGAACCTGCTCGGCAAGCGCGTGGACTACTCGGGCCGTTCGGTGATCGTGGTCGGGCCGGAGCTCAAGCTGCACCAGTGCGGCCTGCCGAAGAAGATGGCGCTCGAGCTGTTCAAGCCGTTCATCTATCACCGCCTGGAGCAGACGGGACACTGCACGACCATCAAGCAGGCCAAGGAAATGGTGGAGATGCAGGAGGCGATCGTGTGGGACATCCTTGAGGAAGTGATCAAGGATCATCCCGTGCTGCTGAACCGCGCTCCAACGCTGCACCGTTTGGGCATCCAGGCGTTCGAGCCGGTGCTGGTGGAAGGCAAGGCCATCAAGATCCACCCGCTGGTTTGCACGGCGTTCAACGCGGACTTCGACGGCGACCAGATGGCAGTGCACATTCCGCTGTCGCCTGAGGCGCAGATTGAAGCGTCGGTGCTCATGCTGGCTTCGCACAACATTCTTTCGCCGGCGTCGGGCCAGCCGATCACCGTGCCTACCCAGGACATGGTGCTCGGGCTCTACTACCTGACCAAGGCGAAGAAGGGCGCGAAGGGCGAAGGGCGCGTGTTCGCGAACACCGAGGAAGTGCTGATGGCGCTCGAAGCCCGCGAGCTCGAGACGCTGTCGCCGATCCGCCTGCGGTACAGCGGCAAGGTGCTGGACATGACCACGGCGTACGACGACCAGGACCTGACGCACACCGAGGCCGTGGACTTCAACCACGACTACATCAACACCACCGTGGGCCGCGTGATCCTGAATGATGCGCTGCCGTCGGGGATGCCGTTTGTGAACGGCCTGCTCAAGAAGAAGGGCATCGGGCAGCTGGTGAACTACTGCAACCAGAACCTCGGTCTCGAAACGACGGTGCGGATGCTGGACAAGATCAAGTCGCTCGGGTTCCAGTTCGCGACGCGCTCGGGCTTGTCGGTGGGCCTGGACGACATGGTCATCCCGGAGAGCAAGTACACCGTGGTGGAGGAGGCCGACCGCAAGGTGATCGAGGTCCAGAAGCAGTATATGGACGGCGCGATTACCAACGGCGAGCGCTCGAACAAGGTGATCCAGATGTGGTCGTCGGTAACCGACAAGGTTGCGGACGAGATGTTCGGGAACATGAAGCGCGCAGACGAAGAAGGCGCGATGAACCCGATCTACATCATGGCCGACTCCGGCGCCCGCGGTTCGAAGCAGCAAATCCGCCAGCTGAGCGGCATGCGCGGATTGATGGCGAAGCCTTCGGGCGAGGTCATCGAGACGCCCATCACCGCGAACTTCCGCGAAGGGCTGACGGTGCTCGAGTACTTCATTTCGACGCACGGCGCGCGCAAGGGCCTGGCCGATACGGCGCTGAAGACGGCCGACTCGGGCTACCTGACGCGGCGTCTTGTGGACGTGGCGCAGGACGTGATCGTGACCGAGTACGACTGCGGCACGAGCGAAGGCATTGACGTGACCTCCATCGTCGAGTCGGGCGAGATCATCGAGCCGCTGCGCGACCGCATCATCGGCCGCGTGAGCCTCGAGAAGATCAAGGACTACGACAACAACGTGGTGGTCGAAGTGAACCAGCCGATCGACGAGGACATCGCTTCGGCGATCCAGGGCGCGGGTGTAGAGAAGGTGAAGATCCGCTCCGTGCTCACGTGCGAGTCGCGGCGCGGCGTTTGCGCGCTGTGCTACGGCCGTAACCTGGGCTCGGGCCGCATGGTGGAGCTGGGCGAGACCTGCGGCGTGATCGCGGCGCAGTCGATCGGCGAGCCGGGCACGCAGCTCACGATGCGTACGTTCCACGTGGGCGGAACGGCCAGCCGTGTTGCCGACCAGTCGCGGCTCGACGCCAAGAACAACGGCACGGTGAAATTCTTCAACCTGAACACCGTCGAGAGCAAAGACAAGTCCCTGGTGGCGATGAACCGCTCGGGATCGATTGCGATCGTGGACGAGCGCGGCCGCGAAAAGGAGCGCTACCAGGTTGTCTATGGCGCGCGCCTGAAGGTGAAGGATGGCGAGAAGGTGTCGCTGGGCCATTTGCTGGCGGAGTGGGATCCGTATACGTACTCGATCCTGACGGAGATCGGCGGGCACGTAACGTTCAAGGACCTGCAGGAAGGCATCACGCTCAACGAAGAGGTCGACGAAGTCACCGGCCTTTCGCGCTGGGTGGTTGCGGATGCTCCCGATGAAAAGCGCCAGCCGACCTTCGTGGTGAAGGGCTCGAAGGCCAGCAAGCGTTACCTGCTGCCTCGCGGCGCTCACCTGATGGTGCAGGATGGCGACGAGGTCGGTCCTGGCGACGTGCTGGCGAAGATCCCGAAGGAGAGCACGCGCACCAAGGACATCACGGGCGGTCTGCCGCGCGTGGTGGAACTGTTCGAGGCGCGCAAGCCGCGCGAGACCGCGATCATCAGCGAGATCGATGGCGTGGTGCGGTTCGGCGAAGTGCTGAAGGGGCAGCGCAAGATCTACGTGACGGCCGACAACGGCGAGGAGAAGGAATACTCCGTGCCGCGCGGAATTCACGTGAACGTGCAGGAAGGCGAGCGGCTCCGCGCCGGCGATCCGCTGATGGATGGCCCGCTGAACCCGCACGACATTCTGGACGTGCTGGGCGAGAAGGCGCTGCAGGCTTACCTGGTGAACGAAATCCAGGAAGTGTACCGCCTGCAGGGCGTGGCGATCAGCGACAAGCACATCGAAGTGATTGTGCGCCAAATGCTGCGCTGGGTGAGGGTCGACGAGATCGGCGACTCGAATTTCCTGCTCGAGCAACAGGTGGACCGCTTCCGCTTCAACGAAGAGAAGAACCGCGTGGAGAAGGAAGGCGGCCGTCCGCCGCAGGGCCGTCCGCTGCTGCTGGGCATCACCAAGGCGTCGCTGTCGACGGACAGCTTCATCTCGGCTGCCTCGTTCCAGGAGACGACGCGCGTGCTGACGGAAGCCTCAATCAACGGGGCGATCGACAACCTGCGCGGGCTCAAGGAGAACGTGATCGTGGGACGTCTGATCCCGGCGGGCACGGGCCTCGAGTACTACCGCAATGTGCAGCTTTCCCCGGAACTGGAGGAAGCGGCGGCGCGGGTGCAGCAGGAGGTTTCGGCCGAGATCGAAGCCGCGGAGCGCGAACTGGAGATGATGCGCCAGGAGGGCGAAGCGGAGGAGATGGCGGCGGAGTAACAGTGATCAGTGGACAGTGTTCAGTGGTCAGACAGGCCCGGCGCGAGCCGGGCCTTTGTTTTTGTGATGGCCGCGTTTGCTACCATTATCCAGTCCGCATCATCTGAAACAATCGAAATGCCAAAGACAACCGTCGCCGAAATTCCCCGTCCTCGCCGCCCTGAACCAATCAAGCCGCCGGTCCTGATGGACCGTACCCAGCCTGTGATCGAGCGGCTTTCCGCAGCGCTCGGCGAGCCTGTTTTCACGTACTGGAATTCGACCAAGGGGGCGATCTGCCAGAACGATGTGGCGGGGCTGTATGCGCTGCTTCGCTCGACGGGGAAGATCGACCGGCTGTCGCTGTTCATGAAGTCTGATGGCGGATCGGGTCAGGCGGCGCTGCGCATGGTGAACCTGCTGCGGCGGTATGTGAAGCACCTGACGGTGCTGGCGCCGCTCGAATGCCAGTCGGCGGCGACGATGCTGGCGCTGGGCGCGGACCGCATCATCATGGGGCCGCTGGCGCACCTCTCGGCGGTGGACACGTCGCTGACGCACGACCTTTCGCCGATCGACCGCGACAACGACCGTGTGAGCGTGTCGAACGACGAGTTGCTGCGGGTGATCCGCCTTTGGACCGAGCAGGCCAAGGATTCGACGAAGAATCCGTACGAGGCGCTGTTCCCGTATGTGCATCCGCTGGTGATCGGCGCGGTGGACCGGTCGAGCGCGCTGTCGACGCGGATCTGCGAGGAGATCCTGTCGTATCACATGAAAGATAAGGACCGGGCGCGGGAGATCTCGAACATTCTGAATGCAGGCTACCCGTCGCACAACTACCCCATCACGCTGCGCGAGGCCAAGCGGATCGGTCTGAATGTGGAGGCGATGGACGATGCGGTGAACGGGCTGCTGTTCGAGTTAAACGAAGTGTATTCGGAGATGGGGCAGAGCGCGTCGACGGATTTTGACGAGCGGAATTCGCACGACAACAGCATTCTGAACGTGATGGAGTCGGGCGGGCTGTTGATTTACTTCCAGCTCGACAAGGACTGGCACTACCGGAGCGAGGAGCGGCGCTGGGTGGCGCTGAACGACAAGAGCAGCTGGCGCAAGGCGGAGATGGTGAAGGGCAAGGTCGCGATCTCGCAGCTCCATGTGCGGTAAGCGCGGCGCGTTGGGCGAAATTCGCCCGTTGTGCAAACTGATCCGGCTATGAGAACTGCTGCAGGCTGAAGCCGAGCTGATACGTCTCGCCGTGCTTCAGGAGATCATCCCAGGTGACTTCCTTTTGCGTGTAGCCGGCCATCCGGCCGAGCATGCAGCTCAGCGCGGTCTCTACGCCGTCGGCGATCTGGTTGTGCGCGGGGCCGGAAACGATGCTGTCGATAAACGACCGCTCTTTTTCGCGATCGGCGTATTTGAGGTTGTCGAGGAAGTTGCCGGCCGCGGCGAACTGGCCTGAGCCTGGAGCTGTATCCATCGACTCCTTCCACGACCAGGCATTCTTTCCGGTGAGCTGAATGGGGCCTGAATAGGGCACGGTGGCGGAGCCTTCGGCGCCGAAGAGCTTGAGGCCCGCGTCGAACTGGTTGTCCACGCCAAACTGCGTGGACGCGAATGAGAAGTGAACGTTGTTGGGATAAGTGAAGTCGACCTGATAGTTGTCCCAGATGTCGCCCCAATGCGTGAGGACGTTGCGGCCGCCGGTTGCGGTGGCTTTGAGCGGATGAGAACCGACCATCCAGTTGCACAGGTCGATGATGTGGATGTTCTGCTCGACGAGTATGTCGCCGGAGAGGGCGCGATCCCAGAGCCAGTTGCGCACGCGATATTCGTCGGGGGACTCGCCGGGGCGGGTCTTCTCAGTGGATGCGGGCGCGTTGTAGTTGCCGCTGACGGCGGCGATCTTTCCGATGGCGCCGGACTTGATTCGTTCTGAGATTGCGGCGATGGGCGGGGCTTTGCGGCACTGGAAGCCGACGTCGACGCTCTGCGTGGATTTCACGCGCTTTGCGATCTCGAGGGCCTGGCTGGCCTGGCGCACGTCAATGCCCACCGGCTTCTCGCAGTATGCGTGCTTGCCTCCTGCGACGGCGGCGTCGAGGTGCTGCACGTGGAAGAACGGCGGCGTGGAGATCTGGATGAGGTCGACGCCCTGCGCGTTAGCGAGCTGCTCGAAGGCATGGGGGCCGCGGAAGAGAAATTTGTCGTCGATGGCGGCGTGGCCGAGGTCGGCGTTGACCTTGTCGAAGTGCTGCTTGCCGGCCTCGAGCTTATCGGGAAACAGATCGGCGAGCGCGACTACCTGCGCGGACGTGTTCTGCGCGAACGAGGTGGCGACGCCGGTGCCGCGGTTTCCGCAGCCGAGCAGGGCGTGGCGGACGGCGGAGTTGGCCTGGTATCCGAATGCGGTTTTTGGCTTGAGCAGGAGCATGGTGGAGATTGCGGATCCAGTTTGAAGAAAATCACGACGGTTCATTTCGATTGGGCTCCGTCATCAAAGGTTTCGGCGGTTTGCGCCGTCCCTACGGGACTCCGGAGGGAATTTTTGAACGTTTACCCCACGCTGAAGCGCGGGGCTAACAAACTTTGCGCCAACGGCGCGGACATCCGCATGTTAAGCGAGCACTTCGTGCAGAACCTTCTCGAGGTAGAGCTTTTCCTGGCGGACGTCTTCTATCTGCTGCGGGCCGGAGGTCTCGCGCTCGATGGTGACGGCGCCGGTGTACCCGAGGCGATGCAGCCTGGTGAAGACTGCCTTGAAATCGACGAGGCCTTTGCCGATGAGCACTTCTTCGCCGAGCTTACTGGGGTCGGTGGGCCAGCGGCCGTCCTTTGCGTGAATGCTGCGCACGTGGGGGCCGATGATATCGACTGCATCGACCGGATTCGCCTTGCCGTAGAGGATCAGGTTTGCGGTGTCGAGGCCCACGGCGAGGTTGGGCATGTTCACGTCACGGATGGCGCGTGACATCGTCGTGGGCGTCTCCTGCCCGGTCTCCATCAGGAAGTACTGACTGTTGCCCTGGCAGTGCTGCGCCACGGTGCGGATCGCGTTGACTGCGCCGGGGTATAGCGGGTCGGCGGGGTCTTCGGGGATGAATCCGCAGTGCGTTTGCACCTGGCCGATGCCGATGAGCTTGGCGAAGTCCGACACCTGGCGTAGCGCGTCGATGCGCGCGGCGCGCGTGGCGGGAGGAACAAGGCCAATGGTGGACGGGCCGCGAAGGAAGTTCCACTCGAGAGGCGGAGGGCCGACGACTTCGACTGTGGTGGCGACGACTTCGTATTTCTCGAGCAGGCCCTTGATCTGTGTTGCCGCATCGGGCGTGAAGTTGTTGATGTACCCGTCGAGCGAGAGAAAGCAGTTCGAGAAGCCGAGGTCGTGAACGCGCTTGATGGTGGCTTCGGGCGCGCCGTGCGGGCTGACGAGGAGGCCGACGGCCATGGGCTTGAGGGTTGCGGCGGTTGATTCGGCTTGCGAAGCGGCGGGGAGCAGGGCATCGGCGATAATTGCGGAAGAAGCGGCGGCCAGAAATGTACGGCGGTCCATCGAGCGGGTCCTTTCTCGATCGGTCGCGATTACGGCCATTCGCGCCGACTGTCCAAGGTAATTGTTTGGCGGGGGCATGACAAGTTCCACGTGTCGCGAGAACCGCTCTAGTTTGCATCGATCCCTAGTGAACGGGAAGATGACTCGCGAAGGCGAAGCGCACGATCGCGATTGCCAGGGCAAAAACGAATCCGTAACGAAAACTCTCAATGGCGACGGACTCTTTTCCGCGTCTGCGGATACCTTGGCCCAAAAGCGCCAACAGGATTCCCGTCACGAGTGGGCTGATGATCAAACTCACACCATGAAAGCGCGAGGGACGCACAAACGGATGCGGGAAGATCCACACGCTCGCGAATCCGGCAATGAAACCGGCGAGCGCGACGAGAAATGTACTCAGCGCGGGTCCAATGCGCCGGCCGCCCAGAGTCGTCCTGCGAATCGCACGCGCAGTTACATCAGCGGCAAGTCCCATTGCGAATTCAATCAGGACTTCCACAAGGCATTCGAGAAGAAACTCCAGCACGGCTGCGAGCAGGTCTTCCATACTTCGTGATGACGAACATGGTAACAGCGCTGGGTCAGCCCGCTGGCATTTGCGGCAATAGCGGAACGGCCACCCTTGCGGGTGGCCGTTTGGGGGAAGGCTGGTTACTGCTGACAGATTTGAGTGAGTCAGCCGTAGGGATCTAGTTTGAATTGCCGGCTGCGTTTTCGACCGGGGTGATGGTTCCGAGGAGGCCGAGCGAGTTGCTGCCTGGGCCGCCGGTGAAGTAGAGAGCCGTCGCAGAGCCGGAGGCTCCCCCGCTGGCGAACGACAGGCTCCAGAGGCTGTCGATGGTGATGGGATTGTTCGACGAGTCCACGAGCAGGCCTTTGAAATGGCCGGTGACGGGATTGTAGATTGCGATCTGGCCGGAGCCGAACTGGCCGACGAGCAGGTCGTGGCTGAAGGGGCCGAAGTCGCCGGAGGCCATCACGAGGCCCCACGGGCTGTTGAGCCACGGGCCGTGTTCAAGGCGGCGGAGAAGCCGGCCTGAGGTGGAGAAGATATCGACAAACCCAAGACCCGGGCCGCCGACTGGGTCGTGCTTAGCGGAGTCCTGCCTTGCGTAGGCGACGTAGATCTCGCCGCCGATGTTCTGGACGTTGAAGGGGGCGTAGCCGTGGGGAAGATGGTCGTCGTCGAACTGCCCTTCGGTCGTGAAGACCTGATTGAAGGATTCGTCGTAGACGTTGACCCGGCCCTTGCGGAAGTCTGCGACGTAGAGGAAGGTTGACGTGCTGCCGAATCCGTCAGTCACCGTGGCGAGGGCCGCGCCTTTAAATACAGATGCGCTCTTGGTGTTGACCTTGATGGCCGCGATGTTGGAAGGGATACCGGGGTACCAGGCGGAGATGGTGCCGTCTTCCGTGACGAACATGAAGAGGGCCGACTTGCCAGGGGCGACCACGAATTTGGCGCCTCCTGCGAAGACCGTTCCGGTGGGCGTGCCGGTGGGGCTCTGGGTCGGGTCGCCTGTGGGGATGGTGACGACAAGAGGCACGATAGAGCCCGTGCCGGTGTAGAGAGTGGACAGGCCGGTGCCGTTATCGGAGATCCACCACGGGCTGCCGGCGTTGCGCGACATTCCCCACGGGTTGACGAGGTTGGGATCGGTGGTGGGGGCGACGCCGGACTGATCGGCGACGAGGTTGGTCTGGAGGTAGTGTTGAGCCATCGCGGGGAAGGCGAGCGGCCCAAGCGTCAAGGCGACAAGCGCCACGGCCTGGAAGCACGAGCGAATGGACGAACGAAACATTCTTTCCTCCTGCCGGCGTGAGGGCACACCGACAGGGAGACCATAGTTCGCGGCGCTCACCCCGAGTGTCAGGGGAGTGTCATTGAATTGTCAGCGGGCAGGAAGGGGCGTGAAATGTTGATGACTCCGGATGTGCGGCGCCGAGGGGCAAGAAAACGGCCACCCCGAAGGGTGGCCGTCTGCCGTGTCCGAACAAGACCGAACTGAACTACCGCTCGTTCTTGCGCCAGTTAATGAGATCGCCCAGAGTCGTGGTCGAGCTGGAGACGGGCTGCTTGTGCTCCTTGTAGTGCTCCACAACCTGCCGGCTGGCCTCGTGGCCAATCGAGCGCAGGCTGAGGCCCACCTTCTTCTCTTCCACGTTGATCTTGATGATCTTGAATTCGTGCTCGTCGTTCTGCTCGAGCTTCGCCGGCTGGCCGTCGTCGCCCACTGCTTCGGAGATGTGGCAGAGACCCTCCACACCCTCGGCAATCTCGACGAACGCGCCGAACTGAGCCGTGCGCAGCACCTTGCCGTGCACCACGTCGCCCACGCGATGGGTGGCGAAGAAGCTCTCCCAGACGTCGGGCTGGAGCTGCTTGATGCCCAGCGAGAGGCGGCGGTTCTGCGGCTCGACGCCGAGAACGACAGCCTTCACTTTTTCGCCCTTCTTCACGACCTCGGACGGATGCTTGACGCGCTTGGTCCAGCTCAGGTTCGAAACGTGAACCAGGCCGTCGATGCCGTCTTCGATTTCGATGAAGGCGCCGAAGTCGGTGAGGTTGCGTACGCGGCCTTCGACAACGGTTCCGGCCGGGTAGCGCTCGGTGAGGTGCTCCCACGGGTTTTCGAGCAGCTGCTTCATGCCGAGCGAGATGCGGCGGTCACCGGGATTGACGCTGAGGACGACCGTCTCGACCTCGTCGCCGGGCTTGACCAGCTTGGAGGGGTGCTTGAGGCGCTTGGACCAGGTCATCTCGGAGAGGTGAACCAGGCCTTCGATGCCCTGTTCGAGCTCGACGAACGCGCCGTAGTCAGTGACCGAAAGAACGCGCCCCTTGACATGCGCTCCGACGGGGTAGCGTTCGGAGGCATCGAGCCACGGATCGGGTGTGAGCTGCTTGAAGCCGAGCGAGACGCGCTGCTTGTCCTTGTCGAACTTGAGCACCTTCACCTGGATCTCGTCGCCGACGTTGACCAGGTCGCGGGGATGCGTGAGGCGTCCCCAGCTCATGTCGGTGATGTGCAGCAGGCCGTCGATTCCACCGAGGTCAACGAACGCGCCGTAGTCGGTAAGGTTCTTCACGGTGCCGGTTAGCACCGCTCCCTCACCGAGCTGCTCCATGGTGTGGGAGCGCTTGGCGGTCTGCTCTTCCTCGAGGATCTCCTTGCGGCTGACGACGACGTTGCCGCGTTTCTTGTTCAGCTTGATGACGCGGACTTCAATCTGCTGGCCGAGATAGCCGTCGAGATTGCGCACCGGGCGGATCTCAAGCTGGGAGCCGGGGAGAAAGGCCTTCATGCCGATGTCGACCGTGAGGCCGCCCTTGACGCGGCTGACGATCGTTCCCAGGACGGGGGTCTTTTCGATGGAGGCCTTCTCGATCGTGTCCCATACGCGCAGGCGCTGAGCCTTCTCGTAGCTGACGAGATAGCCGCCCTCGGGCTCCTCGCGCTCGATTACCACGTCGATCACTTCGCCGGGGTTGAACTTCACGGCGCCGGTATGATCGACCACCTGTTCGAGCGGCACAAGGCCCTCGGACTTGAGGCCCACGTCCACAACCAGGTGCTTCTCAGTCTGCTTCACCACAGTGCCGGAAACAACCTTGTCGCCATAGGCTTCAACGGCTGCTGCTTCGGCGGCCTGCTCGCGTTCGAATGCTTCGAGCGCGGCGGAAAAGTCCTCCATGGACTCCTGCGGGTGCTCGGCTTCGATGGAGTGAGCGGCTTCGATCTCCGCAGGCTCTGGGGTTTGAACATCTGCTGCTGCGGCAGGCGCGGGCGCGGGTTCGGCGGCCGGATCTGCGGCTACAGGCTGAGTGGTGGCATCGGCGTCCAGCGCCGCAAGTGCTTCTGCTGCGCTCTCGTGTTGGGACGTGGATTCAAACGACGGCTGCTCAAGCTCCGTCGCAGGTTCGAGGGTGGGAGTTTCCAATTCGGTGTTCAGGGTTGTGCTCTCGGTTTCAGGATTAAGGACGTTTGCCATCACAGCTAGCTCCAGGATTCCTTTAACCGACGGATCGTGCAGCTTCCGCCGGCGTGGCTCCTGCGCCGCTGTGGCGAAGGATGGCCATCTACTTGGCTCCCTTCAAGTCCTGAGGTGCTTGGGGTTTTTCTCGGGGACGACGCATCGGCCGGGGACGCCGGGCGAGCACAATATTCGTCACCACTGGGAAACACCCGGCAGGCAACTGCAGGCTGGAGGGCGGCCGCAGCTCGCTGCTGGAATCCGCGCAGGAAGCTACGCTTTCAAGTGTACCAACCTTGCGATTTCGGGTCAACGGAGCAGGCGGCCATCCAGACCTCCTATACTGATGCCGGCGGCGGCTAAACGATGGATTATCTGTTCACTCCGTGGCGGTTTGCGTACATTACTTCGGCGGATAAATCCGCGCGCCCGGGAGTACCTAAATCCCTGGCTGGCTGGGAGGGCAACACCGGCTGCGTCTTCTGTAACCTTGTGGCTTCAATCGATTACGCCGTCGAGCAAGGATTGAGCCGGGACGAGGCGGAGATTTCGGGCGGGCTGGTGTTCCGGGGGAAGCGCTGTTTTTTGAGCCTTAACGCCTTTCCTTACACGTCGGGCCACGTGATGATCGTGCCTTTTGCGCACGTGGACCGGCTGGCGAAAGCCGACCGAGAAACGGCGCACGAGATGATCGAACTGGCCCAGAGAACAGAGCAGGTGCTTGAGGAGCTTTATCACCCCCACGGGTTCAACTTCGGCCTGAACCTGGGTGAAGCCGCGGGAGCGGGGGTAGCCGGACATCTGCACCTGCACGCCATGCCGCGATGGGTGGGCGATACGAGCTTCATGACGGCGATTGGAGAGACCCGGGTGCTGCCGGAAGACCTTGCGACGACGTGGAGGCGGCTGCGCGCGGCGTTTGCGGTGAAATAGAGGCGGTCCGGGCCGAGTTTGTCTGCGCCGCGCACAGAAAATTGAACGCAGGCGAAAAATAATCTGGCGCGGGGCCTCAGGTCCGACATGCAGCGTCTAAACAATCGATTCTGCGGAGTCGCCATTTGCCCGGCGCCTCCGGCTCAACTTATGGAGGCCGAATCATGAAGAAGCTTCTGGGGCTTTGCGCAGTTCTGCTCCTTACGCTCGGCGTCTCGCCGGCGTTCGCGGCAACCGATGTAACCGGCTCCTGGACGGCGGAGATGCAGGCGCCGGACGGCAACAGCATGCAGCTCACATTTACCTTCAAGCAGGATGGAACAAAGCTTACGGGAAGCGTGCAGGGCCCGCAGGGCGATCCGCTCGACATCCAGAACGGCAAGGTGGACGGCGACAAGGTCTATTGGGAAACCAGTTTCAATGGAACGACCATCACGCACCAGGGAACGGTGAACGGCGACGAGATGAAGGTCAGCGTGAAATCGTCCGATGGAAATTTCCCGGCCATGGATCTCACGCTGAAGCGATCCAAACAGTGAGAGAGGGAGCCGAGCCTGGCGCGTGCGGGAACCGTGTGCGGTTGCAATTGTCCAATTGACGCTTTGCGGGCGGCCCATTTAGGTTGAATCCACCCCAAGCTTCGCCGCTGCCGGAAATCCAGACCGATAGTGAGAGTCGGCAGACTCCGCGCGGGTAAGTTGCGGGAAAATTCTTTCCCTGGAGGAGACATGGCGGCTGCTTCTGCGCCGGCGCCGGACCAGATTCTGCAAACCGGCCTTGGATTTTGGGCATCGAAAACGCTTTTGAGCGCGGTGGAAATGGAAGTATTCACCGAATTGGCAAGGGGCCCCGAAAAGATCGACGCGCTTGCCGGGCGGCTCGGACTGCATCCGCGGTCGGCGCGCGATTTTCTGGATGCGCTGGTGGCGCTCGGGTTCCTCGAGCGCACGAACGGAAGCTACGCGAACACGGCGTCGACGGACCTGTTTCTGGATAAGCACAAGCCGTCGTATATCGGCGGGATTCTGGAGATGGCGAACCGGAGGCTGTTCCATCACTGGAACCACCTGACCGAGGCGCTGCGGACGGGCGAGAAGCAGAATGAGGCGGCGCATGGCGGGGTAGATGTTTTCGCGGCAATGTATGCGGATCCGGAACGCCTAAAGGTGTTTCTGCGCGGAATGACGGGCGTGAGCCATGGCGCAAATCTTGCGATCGCGAACAAGTTTCCGTGGAGCGGGTACAAGACGGTGGTGGATGCGGGGCCGGCGCAGGGCGATCTGCTGACGCAGGTGCTGCTCAAGAATACACACCTGACGGGCGTGGGGTTCGATCTGCCGGAAGTGGGTCCGATCTTCGAGGAATACGTTGAATCGCACGGCCTCTCGGCGCGCGTCAAGTTTGAGCCGGGCAGCTTCTTCGAGCAGCCGATTCCGAAGGCGGACGTGGTGATGATGGGCCACATTCTCCACGACTGGGGCCTCGAGGAGAAGAAGGTGCTGGTGCGCAAGGCGTATGAAGCGCTGCCCGAGGGCGGAGCGTTTATTGCCTACGACGCGATCATTGACGACGACAGGTCGAAAAACGCGTTCGGGCTGCTGATGAGCCTGAACATGCTGATCGAAACCGATCGCGGATTCGACTACACCGGAGCAGACGGCGTGGCGTGGATGCGCGAAGCAGGGTTCCGCGAGGCGCGCGTGGAACATCTTGTCGGGCCGGACTCGATGGTGGTGGGCATCAAGTAGCGGGCGGAGTGCCGCCGTTGGCGAGCGCCGAACGGCGGTACTATGAAGCTCGCGAGGATGCTTCGATGACGACGGCTTCTGCGAGCACGAAGAATGGCGCGACCGATACCTGGCCCGCGCTGCCTTACGCGGAGTGGAGCGACACCTGCACTTCGCTGCAGTTGTGGATGCAGGTGGTGGGCAAGATACGGCTGGCGCTCACGCCGCACCTGAATCACACCTGGAATGTCACGCTGTATCCGACGATCCGCGGGCTGACGACGTCGCCGATGCCGTATGGCAAGGGCATGCTGCAGATCGATTTCGATTTTGTGGATCACGTGCTGCGGATCGAGAGCAGCGAGCGAGGGCGACAGAGTGTGCCGCTGGCGCCGATGACCGTTGCGGAGTTCTACGCGAGGGTGATGAAGGCGCTCGATGAACTGGGGACGCCGGTGCGCATCTGGCCGATGCCGATGGAGGTCGCGGACCCGGTGCGGCTTGACACGGACGAGGTGCACAGCGCGTTCGATCGTGAATTTGCGAACCGGTTCTGGCGCGTGCTGCTCGAGACGACGCGGGTGTTCGATACATTTCGGGCGCGGTTTCTCGGCAAGGTGAGCCCGATTCACGTGTTCTGGGGTGCGATGGATTTGGCCTGCACGCGGTTCAGCGGCCGAACTGCGCCTGAGCACCCGAGCATGCCGGGGCTGCCGGACCGCGTGACGCGCGATGCCTATTCGCATGAAGTGTCGAGCGCGGGATTCTGGCCGGGCGGGCCGGGAATGGACGCGATGTTTTACAGCTATGCGTATCCTGAGCCGGCGGGCTACCGGGAATTCGCGGTGAAGCCGGCGGCGGCGGTGTTCAATGCGGCGTTTGGCGAATTCGTGCTGCCTTACGAGGCGATGCGGACGGCGCCGGATCCCGATGCGGAGCTGCTTGAGTTTCTGCAGACGACGTATGAGGCGGCGGCGGTGTGCGGAAAGTGGGACCGCGCGGCGTGCGAGGTCTCTTGAACTGCGGCGCAGGTGCGTCCGGAGATACGGGGTACCTGGTTGTACATTGACCGGCACATGACGGCGGGGGAATATCCGATCAGTACTGGACTTTCGAGATCGGATGATTCAGTCGGGCCCAATCCTCTGTTCCTCTCGAGGAGGTGTCATGTTGCCAAGGGCTCTCTCGTTCTCCGTTTGCGCATTCTTCTCCATCGCATCGATGCTTGGTTCGGCGCTGGGCTCGGCGCAGTCGCGGCCGAAGGGCAATGAAGGCGTTCCCAACTGGGACCTCTACGCGGGCTACTCGTACATCTTCTCCGCGCCCGGCACGAGCGGAACCAACGGCGGTTCGGGCTGGGACTCGTCGTTCAAAGTGCCGATCCTGGGCCCGCTGCTCGGCATCAAGGGCGACGTGTCGGGATTCAACAGCAAGGACGGCCCGGACATCAGCACGAAGCACATGTTCTTTCTCGTCGGGCCGCAGGTGGGGTTGCACATCAGCACTTCGACGGTGTGGCTGCATGGGATGCTGGGCAGCTCGAACCTGAGCTCTTCGGCCACGCCTGATCTGCACGATGGGAACTCGTTTGCGCTTGCGGTGGGTGCGGGTCTCGATGCGGGCATGAGCCGGCGGCTGGCGTGGCGCGTTACGGGCGACTTCTTCAACACGCACTTCCAGAGGTCGAAGGACAACGTGAACGAGGTCAAGAATTCTTCGACGAGGTTTTCTACGGGGCCGTTGTTCAGATTTTAGGTTCGGATCCTGAAGCCGGGCTGCTTCTCCCGGCCACGCAACCAGCTCTCGCTGACTTCAACGAAACTACTCCGATGCGATGACCTCTTCGGACTCATCAGGAAGAGGCAGGCTGATTTGCGAGGTCCAGTCTTCTGCCGCGAGCACCCTCGGTTCAGCCTCAAGCGGCTCAGTGATCTCCATCTCAACGCCATCACTGACCAAAGAGCCGAGTTTGCGTGCATGGTAAAAGGCGCTCTGGCGCCCCTCAACGGCGCCAATGAAACTGTTGTAATGGCCAACCGTTGACTTCAGAGAATTACCAAGCTTCTCAAAATACTCGTGCGCTTTGACAAGTTTGCTGTAAAGAAGCTTCCCGGCATCCTGGATGGCCTTCGCGTTTTCGGTGATCTTCGACTGCTGCCACCCGTAGGCGACAGCCTTCAGCAGCGCGATCAGAGTCGTCGGAGTGGCCAATACGACGTTCTCATTCGCGCCAAACTCAATCAGGCCTGGGTCTCCCTCAAGAGCTGCGCTGAACAGACTCTCGCTGGGAAGGAAACACACCACAAACTCGGGCGTATGCTCGAACTGCTTCCAATACGCTTTTCCCGAGAGGTCGCGAAGATGCGCTTTGACGCGGGAGGCGTGCGTTATCAGGCGCTCTTGCAGTTGCGCCGGGTCTGCCGGGGACGTGGCGTCAGAAAACAGATCGGAAGGTGTCTTGGCATCGACCACAATAGTGCGACCATTTGGAAGTTGAATAGTCATGTCCGGCTGCAGACGCTGGGACTCTTCGGTGAGCGTCGAAACCTGCTCGCTGAACGAGCAATGAGAAATCATGCCGGCGTATTCCACGCAGCGACGAAGTTGAAGTTCGCCCCAGTTTCCGCGCGTCTTTGGAGCACGCAATGCAAAAACCAGCTGCGACGTTTCGGACCGGAGTGAATTGAGGGATTCGGGAACTGCCTTTCCGATACCTTCAACGAGGCTCTTCAATTCGCCATACGCCCCGGAGCGAGCCGCTTCGATCTGCCGAGTCTGTTCATCCAGTTGCTTCAACGTAGTCTCCAGAGGCTTCAGCAGAGTCTCGATTGCCTTCTCCTTTGCATCTAGCGTTGCCTTTGCATCTTGCGTCTGGCCGCCAAGTTCCTGTTTCGCCAGCGCTAGAAACGACTGCGTATTGTCGCGAAGGGCGTCAGCCGCAGCACCCTTGAACGCCTTATCCAAATCAGCCTTCATCTGCTCGTATTTGGCTGATTCGTTTTTGAGCTGTTCCTGGGCTCGCACGAGTTCCTCGGCCTTGGGCCGCAGCTGCGCAAGTTCGGTTGCACTTTCACCGATCTTCTCTTTGAGTGCGCGCTCCCGCTGTTCAGCCAACTTGCGTTCCGCGGCGAGGGATTGCTCGGCTTCCTCGTGGCTTTTTGTGCTGGCCTGGCGCAACCCGAGCCACAGGCCCAATCCGAATAAGGCGACGGAGACGAGCGGGATCAATATGAGGCTGACATTCATGGAAGGGATTCCTCTATTCGCCTAATGTACGCTTATCTTCTGTGCATATTCTCGCTCAAACCGGACCGTGGGTATTGATGTTTTTGCCGGTATGTGATCCGGCGCATCGATAATGGATCAAGGCGCATCTTGATGGGTGGCACGCCTTTACACACCCAAACCAGCCCGTTAGACTTGGAATTTCAGGGCCGAGCGCGTTTTTTTGCCGCGCTGCGGTTGTGTTGCCCCGCCGTGGGCCGTTATTCTCGGCTGGCGGAGCCTGAGCGGATCAATCGCAAAGTGGCCCCTGGACGGGTTTCGGAGTTCCGAAGAAACAGTTCCGAAGAGGCAGTTTCGAACAGACGAGGAGACACACGCATGGCCGTGGAAGAGAAGGTTAAGCAGATCATTGTCGAGCAGTTGCAGGTGGACGAGGCGGAAGTGACGCCGGGCGCGAGCTTCCAGGAAGACCTGGGCGCTGATTCGCTGGATGTGGTCGAGCTGGTGATGCAGTTCGAAGAGGCCTTCGACCTCGAGATCCCGGACGAGGACGCGGAGAAGATCAAGACGGTAAAGGATGCCATCGACTACATCGAGAAGCACGAAAAGACCGCGAAAGGCAAGTAGCCGGTGAATCGTCGAGTCGCCATCACCGGCCTCGGGCTGGTGTGCGGAGTGGGCAATACCGCACCGGAAGTGTGGAAGCAGCTAGTGGAAGGAGCCAGCGGTGCGGCGCCCATCACGGGCTTCGACGCATCGGGGTATTCCGTCACATTTGCATGCGAAGTGAAGAACTTCGATCCGCTCAATTTTGTGGACAAGAAGGAAGCGCGCAAGATGGGGCGCTTTATTCACTTTGCGTTTGCGGCCACACAGGAAGCGCTGACGCAATCGGGCCTGACGATCACGCCCGAGATTGCGGACCGGACGGGGGTGTTCCTCGGCTCGGGTATCGGCGGGTTCGAGATCATCGAGCGCGAACACGCCAACCTGATGCAGGGCGGACCTCGCAAGATCTCGCCGTTCTTTATTCCCGCGGCCATTGTGAACATGGCGGCGGGGCAGATCAGTATCCGGTATGGCGCGCAGGGGCCAATCTCGGCGACGGCCACGGCTTGCGCGACGAGCGCCAATTCGATTGGCGACTCGGTGCGGATGATCCTGCACGGCGATGCGGACGTGATGATCGCGGGCGGATCAGAGGCAGCGGTGACGCCGCTCTCGGTGGGTGGATTCGCCGCCATGCGCGCGCTCTCAACGCGCAATGACGATCCGAGGCGCGCAAGCCGGCCGTTCGACAAGGACCGCGACGGGTTCGTGATCGGCGAAGGCGCGGGCATTCTGGTGCTCGAAGAGCTTGAATTTGCGAAGCGGCGCGGCGCGAACATCCTGGCCGAGGTGATCGGCTACGGTATGAGCGCGGACGCGTACCACATGACCGGCATCGCTCCGGAAGGCCTAGGCGCGCAACGCAGTATGCGCGCGGCGCTGAGGGACGCAGGGATTGCGCCGGAGGAAGTGGGCTACGTGAACGCGCATGCCACTTCAACGCCTGCGGGCGATGGCAACGAGTCGGTGGCGATCGAGAAGGTGTTTGGCGAGCATGCGCTGAGCCACAAGCTGAAGGTGAGCGGAACGAAATCGATGACCGGGCACTTGCTGGGCGGCGCGGGGGGCCTTGAGGCCGGCATCACGGTGCTGGCGCTGCAAAATCAGGTTTTGCCGCCGACGATCAACCTGGAGAATGTGGATCCGGAGTGCAAGCTGGATTATGTGCCGAACAAGGCCATGCCGCACAGCTTCGATGTGGCTCTGTCGAATTCGTTCGGGTTCGGTGGGATCAACGCGACGCTGGTGATGCGTAGGTACAGGGAATAAGGGACCAGGGATCAGGGATCAGAAAAACATGAACGGCGCGCATCTTGCGATGCGCGCCGTTTGTTGTTTGGTCTGAGCGGTGCTTTCGGCCGACTGGATTATCCCATCAAAGCTGCCCAGCCCGCTCCGAGCAGGACAAGCAGGACCCACCAGCCGAATGCCGAGATGTATCCTGAGCCGCGCTTGACGCCGGCGACGATCGCGGTTCCCATTCCCACGAGAACGAGAGTCCAGATGGTGATGACGTCAATCGAACTGGCGAGGCTGTAAAGCGCTGCGTTGGTATCGGTCGCGCTCAGAAACGCGCCGAGGTTGGTTGGAGCATAGTTTCTGCTGTTAAAGGATTCCGGAGCCGCGCCTGAAAACAAGACAATAATCCCCAGAAGGGTCTTGAATACCGAGGGCAGCATGCCGTACACCCAAACGGTCCAGACCTTGGGGAATGTGGCCTTGCCGCCGAAGCCGAAATTGATGGTTCCCCACATGACGAGCGAGATCACCAATCCCATGATCACGATGAACACGGGGATGCAAAGAAATACGATCCGGGTGATCGTAGTGGTGAGCTTCATCTGCGTCTCGCGCTGCTCAGGGGTGAGATTGGCCATTCGCTCTTCGGCTTTGGGGCTCATGTGAATCTGATTTTCCGCGGCCTGGCGCATGCCGACCTTGGCATCGACGACAAAATAGAACGCGTAGCCCAGGGCGATGTAGAGGAGAAAGGGCAGCCACCAGCTCAGGTGCCCGTTCTTTATGTCGGTGAATGTTTTGGAGGGGGCGCTGAAGGTGTTGCTGATGCGCTGCCACTGCGATAGACCCGGGGCCACATTGGCCGCGGGTTGAACTCCTGCGTCGCTCATTTTCGCCTCTCGAATGACAACTTGGAGAATGAATCCGGTCTTTGCCTGTCAGGGTGACAGCGGGAGCAAAAGAACGGTTGCATTTTCCTACGCACGGACGAGCGTCCTGGTTCCGGCGGATGCTGCTACGGAGCTTGGGCGTGCGGTTGCCCGGATTGTACCGTGAATTTCCGGGCGGCGGAATGATTTTCCTGGTAACTCCTGTTGCCGGGTGGAGTTATCCACAGTGTGGGGGCTGTCGAGCGGAGTTATTCGCCACTTGAGGCGACCTGCACGCCGCGCTCAATCGAAGGCGTGCGGCGTGGATGGCGCTTGACGGGCGGGGCGGGAGGCGGCACGTAGTTCTTGTACACGGTGATGTGGAAGCAGGCCTGCTGGAACTCCTCTTCGACATCGATTTTGCGCTCGAGCTGAAGCTTGAGCAGCCAGTTGCGGGTCCAGCCGAGTTCCTGGCGGGTCATTGTGCCCTTGGCGATGTCGACGGTGGCGCCGGTGACGTGAGGGCTGACGATGTCGCCCTCGGCCGCGGCGGCGTTGCCGTTGATGAGCATGAGCTGCTTCTGGTACTCGACGGTGCGGACGGCGGAGCTGACTTCGAGGGGTTGCTCAAACCGGGCGGCATGGGCGCGGGCGAGGTCGGTGAGGAAGCGAGCGGTCCAGGGGCGTCAGTAGCGGCGATTATCTGGAAGATTGGCGTTGATGGTGAGGGCGGCGGAAGTGGGGACGGGCACGAGCATTTTGTGCTCGATGCGGTCGTTCAGGTCGTCGTCGTCGAGGATGCGCTCGAGGCCTTCGGCATCGTTGATTTCGTTCTGGCGTTCAAGGGATTCGAGCGAACCCCGCAGCGGCGGCGGCATGGGCATCGGCGAGGGCGCGCGGCGATGGAGGGAAACGCCTTCCTCGGTGGGCTCGGCGGGAGGCGGAAGCGGTTCGTAGGGATGCGGGACGGGCGCGCGATGGGCAGGCTCTTCGGCGTGATGAGCGGGCTCAGCGAGATGGCGCGGATGGGCGTGGGACGATGGCGCGCGGGATGGGGTGTGGACTGCGGCGACGTGGGCGCGGCTGTGTGAGCCGGGACGATGAGGCGCGGGCGTGGTGGCGTGAGCTGTCCGGGCGTGGGATCCGGAATGGGCGGCCGTCGCAGCATGGCCGTGGCCGTGAGGTTTGGCGGTCCGGGCCGGGCGCGAGACGGCGATGGTCGCGGCCTGAGAGGGCGTCGCGTACAGCGCTGCCAATACGAAGACGATGAAGACAGTCCGCACCATGGAGGAGTGTGCGGAGAATCCAGAGCAGGACCAGTGTAGCTCCGCGGCGGGTACGCGCGAAGTATCGAGGCGGATGCGCTTGGGTCTGATAATTGGACACCCCGGGGCAGGTTAACGCGCAGGCATTTACAATTCGGCAAACCCACGAATCTCAAAAAAGTTGTGCCGGGAGTCAAAACGTGACGAAAAGCAGGTCCTGGGTGTGGGCGGCGGTTGCCGTTCTTCTGGTGGTTCAGTCGGTTCTGGTTATCTGCGTTGTGCATCGGGAGTCGCTGACGTTTGACGAGGGCGACCACATGTTTGCCGGGTACATGATGTGGAAGACCGGCGATTACGGGCTGAACCCGGAGCACCCGCCGCTGGCGAAGTTGCTTGCCACGCTGCCGATCCTCGGGGAGAAGCTGTGGATTCCGCCGCTCAAGGGGCGGCAATTCAAGGCCGAGGCGTACTTGAGCGGGCGCGACTGGCTTTGGCGCAACGACGGCGGCAGCCAGTGGCTGATCTTCAGGATGCGGCTGGCCGCGGGGTTGCTGGCGCTCGGGATGTCGCTCGTGGTGTTCTTCGCGGCGCGGGAGTGGTTCGGGACACGCGCGGGGCTGATCGCGCTGCTGATCGTGGCGTTTGAGCCGAACATGCTGGGGCACTCGGCGCTTGTGACGACGGATATGGGCGTCACACTGTTCTTTCTCGCGAGCATTTATGCGTTCTACCGGTACGTGAAGCGGCCGACGGCTGCGCGGCTGGTTCTGGCCGGAGTTGTTGCAGGATTTTTGCTGGCGACGAAGCACTCGGGCATCCTGTTGGCGCCGATGCTGTTGCTGCTGATTGGGTGGGAGATCGCGGCGGCGCCGAAAGAGACGCGCGGACGGATCGCGGTGCGGCTGAGCGGAGCATTTGCCGCGATTGTGGTGATTGGCGTTGTTGTGCTGTGGGCCTTCTACGGATTCAGATTTGCGGCGAGGCCTGACGGGCTGAAGTTTCCCACTGTGGCGGAGTACACCCACGGGTTAAGCCACTTCGACCAGGCCGGGCTCGGCTGGTTTGCACACTGGCACATTCTGCCCGAGTCGTACCTGATCGGCCTGGCGGATGTGAAGCACATGGCGGAGTTCTATCCCACGTTCATTCTCGGCCGGCAATTGGCGCATGGGGTGTGGTGGTACTTCCCCGTGGTGATCCTGATCAAGTCGACACTGGGGCTGCTGGCGCTTGTGTTGCTGGCCGGGATTGCGATCGTCACAAAGCGACTGCGCGGGGCGCGCGAGCTGGCTTTTCTGCTGATTCCCTGGGCGGTGTACCTGGCTGTGGCGATGACTTCGGGGATGAACATCGGGGCGCGGCATATTCTGCCGCTGTACGCGATGGCGGCGATCCTTGCGGGCGGGTGTGTGGCAGCGCTGGCTGCGCGCGACCGTCGATGGATGTGGGTTTGCGTCGTGCTGATTGCGGCGCACGTGGTTTCGTCTCTGAGCTCGTTTCCGAATTACATTCCGTACGCGAATGAAGCGTGGGGCGGCCCGAAGAACGTGCACAACCTGCTGAGCGACGCCAACGTGGACTGGGCGCAACAGTTGATCCAAGTGAAGGCGTGGCAGGACCGGCATCCGAACGAAGAATGCTGGTTTGCATACTTCGCCTATCCGGAGATCGACCCGGCGATGTATGGAATCAAGTGCCACCACTTGCCGAATGTCGATTCATTCTGGCTGGGCGGCGCGGAGCCGAGCCCGCCGACGATCAATGGCTACGTGCTGATCAGCGCGGGCGACCTGAGCGGATGCGAGTGGCCTACGCAGAGGATGAATTCATTCCGTTCGTTCCAAGGAGTGCAGCCGGCGGAGGTGATCGACCACGCAGTGTTCGTGTATCACGGCAACTTTCCGATGGCGCAGGCCGCGGCGCAGAGCCGTGCATTCACTGCGGCTCACATGTTCTGGACGGGGAATGCGGCGGGGGCGCTGCCGCTGGCGCGCGAGGCGGCGGCGATGGACCCGACGGACATTATGGCGCAGACGACGCTCGGCGATGTTGCAGGCGCGATGGGGATGAAGGACGAGGCGCGGGCTGCGTGGACGGCGGCGCTGAATGAGGCTAAGAAACTGGAGCCCGATGCGCAGGTGAGTTATGTGCCGGGGCTGGAGGAGAAGCTGCGGAAGCTGTGAATTAGAGCCGATACGAAACTCAAAAGGGCGCCGATCCTCTTCGGCGCCCTTTTTGTTGTCGTTGGTTGTTACTGAATCAGTGTGCCCTGTTCTTCGTCCTTGCCGTTGACTTCCTCCGGCGGGATGACGACGGCGGCGGCTACCTTGTCTTCGGCGTCGAGGTTGAGGAGGCGGACGCCCTGGGTGGCGCGGCCGGCGGCGCGGATCTGCTTGGTGTCGACGCGGATGATCTTGCCCCACTGGCTGATGACCATCAACTCGCTCGTATCGTCGACGAGCTGGATGGAGTTGACCCTGCCGATGCGATCGGTGACAGCCATGTTCTTGACGCCCTTGCCGCCGCGGGACTGAAGACGGTATTCCTCAACTTCCGTGCGCTTGCCGAAGCCGTGCTCGCTGACCGAGAGGATGCGGTATGCGCCGGCTTCGTGCTCCTTGGGCGTGATGGCCACGCCGACGACATAGTCGTTCTTGCCGAGGTCTATGCCGCGCACGCCGTAGGCCGGGCGGCCCATGGAGCGGACGTCGGCCTCGTCGAAGCGAATGGCCATGCCGAGATGCGTGGCGAGGAATACGATCTGCGAGCCGTCGGTGATCTTCGCGCGCACCAGCTCGTCGTCCTTATCGATGCCGATGGCGATGATGCCGCGGGCCATGACGTTGGAGAAGTCCTTGAGTGGGGTCTTCTTGACTGTGCCGTTACGCGTTGCGAAGAAGATGTACTTGCCATCTTCTTCCAGGTCGCGAATGGGCAGGATGGCGCGGACGTTTTCGCCGGCCTGGAGGTTGAGCAGGCTCTGCATGCTCTTGCCCTTGCCGGCTGCGCCTACGTCGGGGATCTCGTAGACCTTGAGCCAATAGACGCGGCCCGTGTTGGTGAAGCAGAGCAGGTAAGCGTGTGTGGAGTCGATGATGAGCTGCGCGACGAAGTCTTCTTCGCGCGTCTTCATGCCCATGCGGCCTGTTCCGCCGCGGCGCTGCTGCCGGTAGACGGAGATGGGCGTGCGCTTGAGATAGCCCTGGTGGCTGACCGTGACGGCGACCTGCTCATCGGCGATCAGGTCTTCAAGCTGTAGCTCGGCCGACTCGTCGATGATCTGCGTGCGGCGCTCGTCGCCGTACTTGTCGCGGACTTCCTTGAGTTCCTTGACGATGACCTGGCGCAGCTTCTTGTCGCTGGCGAGGATCGACTCGTACTCGGCGATCTTCTCGCGGATCTCCTTGAGCTCGTTGAGAATCTCGTCGACCGAAAGCTGGGTGAGGCGGTAGAGCTGCAGTTCAAGGATGGCGTCGACCTGGCGAAGCGTGAGGCCGCGCTCTTCGTGCGGCAGCTGCGCGCGGTCGAGGTTGATGACGATGTCCTTGCCCTTGCCCCATGCGTACAGATTTTCGCGGGCTTCGGCGCGCGAGCCCGATCCGCGGATGATGCGGATGACCGTGTCGAGATTATCGAGGGCAATTTTGTAGCCTTCGAGGATGTGCTCGCGCTCGCGGGCCTTACGCAGCAGGTAAACGGTGCGGCGCTGGACAACATCAACGCGATGATCGATGAAGGCGCGAATGGCCTGATCGAGGCTGAACTCGCGGGGCTGGCCGTTGAGCACGGCCAGAAAGATCATCGAGAAGCTTTCCTGGAGCTGCGTGAACTTGTAGAGCTGATTGAGGACGATTTCAGGCTGCGACCCGCGCTTGAGCTCGATGACGATTCTCATGCCGTCGCGGTCTGATTCGTCGCGCACGTCGGAGATGTCGTCGATGGTCTTGTCGTTGGCTAGCTCGGCGATGCGCTCGATGAGCTTGGACTTGTTGACCTGGTAAGGAATCTCGGTGACGATGATCGCATGCTTTTCCTTGGTCAGGTTCTCGAGCGCGGTCTTGGCGCGCATCAGGAAGCGGCCGCGGCCGGTCTCATAGGCCTTGCGGATGCCACTCCTCCCATAGATGAAACCGCCGGTGGGGAAGTCGGGACCCTGGACGTGCTGGAGAACTTCTTCAATGCCGGCCTTGGGGTTGTTTACGAGATCGATGGTGGCGTTGATGATCTCGGTTAGGTTGTGCGGCGGGATGTTCGTCGCCATGCCGACGGCGATGCCGTTCGAGCCATTGACGATGAGGTTCGGAATCCTTGTGGGCAGAACCGTGGGCTCGTCGGTGGTTTCGTCGAAGTTGGGAACCATATCGACGGTTTCCATTTCGATGTCGGCCATCATCTCTTCGGCAATGCGCTCCATGCGGCACTCGGTATACCGATAGGCCGCGGGCGGATCACCGTCCACCGATCCGAAGTTTCCCTGACCATCAACGAGCGGGTAGCGCAACGACCACGGCTGGGCCATGCGGACCAGCGCGTCGTACACGGCCGAGTCGCCGTGCGGATGATATTTCTTGAGGCACTCTCCCACGACGCCGGCGCACTTGGAGTACTTCTTATTGTGCTGCAGGCCTTCGCGGTCCATTGCGGTGAGGATGCGGCGATGCACGGGCTTGAGGCCGTCGCGTGCGTCGGGCAGCGCGCGGCCGATGATCACCGACATCGAGTAGTCGAGATACGACCGGCGCATCTCCTCTTCGATATTGATGGGAACGTGATTGGAGCCGCCGGGCGGAGTGCCGCCGTCGAGAGGGAGCTGAGGGTTCTTGTCGTCTGCCATAGAGGTGTTTGCACCCGCCGGAGGGCGGCAGGGAACGACCGCAAAAGAGGGGGCCGGACCTGAAGCGGGCTACCCCTCCATTTTACGCGTTCGACTGAGGTTCCGGCAAGGCGCGGCATCGCAAATAAGCGGTTTATATTCAATTAGTTGTAACGATCATTTTGATCCCGGAAAAGGGCTTCGAAAGATGAGCACCAAACCGGAATTCGGGACCCTCTTTTCCACAGTTTCAGGGGCTGCGCGCGGGGTCAGATGAGTCCGGGGAGACTGAGAATGCAGAAGACCGCCTGAAGCACCAGGATGGCCGCCCCGGCGGCCATGGCGATGCGCGGGCGAGTGCCTTCGTAGACATCGGCAAATGCGCCGCCGATGAACGTAAGCAGGAATGCCTGCGCCCATAGCCACGGCGACGAAGGCTCGCCGGTGGTGACGAGAAACAGCAGAACAATCGCGCACAAGAGCGGTGACGTGTTGCCGAAGTAGCGGGAGCGGCGATCCGCGAAATAGAGGATCAGGGAAGCCGCAGCAGCGATAGCGATGCCGGTGTTTGGCAGCGACAGTAAGAAGTGCTTTGCGGGCTCACGCGAGAAGCCGATGAATCCGGCTGCGGACCGGAAGAGGTAGCTGAAGGCATCCGGAGAAAACCCGTAGCAGGCGAAGACGATCAGGATTGCCCCGAGGCTGGCCATCAGCACCACGGGAAGCACCTGGCTGCGCCGGCCTTCCGCCACCCAGAACATGGCCAGCAGCCCAAGCAGCGCCACCACGGGCAACGCTGCGATGTGGGCCGCGGCGGCAAGTCCGAAGCTGCACGTGAGAAGCACAATGCGGGGACGCCATCTTCGCCGCGGGCCGTGCATGGCGTGGGCTACGCCGAGGCAGGTGTAGACGCCGCTGTATACGCCGAGCGCGGCGAGGATCTCGGGGTTGGGCGCAACAGACGCTTTGAGGATGGCCGGGGAAAAGCAGTAGAGAGCCAGCGCCGTGTATCCGCCGAAGTTGCCGTAGAGACGGCGGGTGACCCACCACAATGCTCCGCCGAGCACGCAACCCGCGAAGAGAAACGGCAGGCGCAACAGGAGAAGCGCGTGCGGAATCTGGTGGCGCAACTCCCACGTGCTGAGTTGTGCGGTTTGCTGGCCTGGCTGGACGATTCGGTCTTCCGGTTTGCGGAAGTGGTCGAGCGCGCGCTCTGCGAGCAGATTGAGCGTGAGCGGCAGCCCGGCGGCGCGGTAGGCGAGCACTCCATCATGAATGTTGCCGCAGCTTGTGTAGTAGCCGGCAAGCGGCGACGGCCTCTCCCACATTTCGCGCCCGCAGCGGGCGTACTGATAATCGCGGTCGCTCGGCGTTTCATGCGCGGTGAGCCAGAAGCCCTGCGCCAGGAATGCGAGGAGCAGAACGGCTGCGATGCGCTGCGGCGGATTGAAGTGAAACCGGCGAAGACGAGCAAAACGATGGGTCATCACGAATGAAGGCCAAATCCCAGTGTAAATGGCTGTTGGCGGAGAGTAGATCGGAAGCGCCGGGGTACACTGATGCCGGCATGATTGGCCGCCGCCGTTTTGTTTCGAACTCGCTGAGCCGGTGAAGAGCCTGGGAGGAACCGTGGATATTTACAGCATCGGGTTCACGCAGAAGAGCGCGCGCGAGTTTTTCGAAATCCTCAAAGCGAACGAGATCGAGAGGCTGCTCGACGTGCGCCTGAGCAACACGTCGCAGTTGGCGGGATTCACAAAGCAGGCCGACCTCGAGTACTTCCTGAAGGAGATCTGCGGAGCGGCGTACGAACACGAGCCGTTGCTCGCGCCATCGGAGGAGTTGTTCCGCGCTTATCGCAAGGAGGGCGGCTCGTGGGATGCGCTTGCAAGCGGATATCTCAAGCTGCTCAAAAAGCGCAAAGTGGAGACAGGCCTTTCGAAAGAGAGCTTCAAGAAGAGGACCGTGCTGCTGTGCAGCGAAGCCACGCCCGATCAGTGCCATCGGCGGCTGGCGCTTGAGTATCTGCAACTGCATTGGCCGGAGATCAGGATTCACCACTTGTAGAAAGCCGTCTATGACCCAGGAATGGAAAAGCCGCCCCGAAGGGCGGCTTTTTGTTCGCTGCCGTGCAGGCGCTAGTAGAAGATGACGCCCGCGGAGAGATTCCCCCACACCCCGGTTGTCCGGGTCACGACCAGGGTGGTCGGGTCAATAGATACCGTAGACAGCGTGCACGTAGTGGACGTTATCAGCTCCGCCGGACTGAGCGGAGTCCCATCGGCATGCACACATCCTGATCCGGTTGACCAGCCGCCGAAGTGCGGGTCGCCTGGAGGAAGGTCCTCCGTCAATGTGATGACGGCGCCGGGCTCGTAGGTTCCCGTGCAGACCTGGCCGCCGGCGCCGCCGACATCCGTCCACTCCCTGCCGCAGTGGATCAGGTTCGGTGTTCCGGTGTCCGTTGGAGCCGTCACGTACTCGCCATAGTCGAGGTTGGTGGCGGGGTTGAGCAGGCTCGGAACGTACGATTGTTCGCCTTCGATAAACACCGTCACGGTGGCAAGCTGGGGCGTGGGCACGATCGGAATGCAGTACTGTAATTTCGGGTCCATGCAGGTGAATTGCTGCGGATTCGAGACGACTACCGTGCCATCAGGATTGGTGGTGTTATCGATGGCGTAAATGACGGTGTCTCCCGTGGCTCCCATTGAGGTAGCGAGACCCGCATATTCACCCGGCAATCCGCCAGAAGGCCCAATCGGACCGGTGCCGCCATTCGGGCAGACCCCGATGTCCGGACCCGAGGCGGCAGCGCCACAGGAGTCGATCTCCGCAACCTCGGGCATCAGCGAAACCCAGGTGACCGAGTTGGTGATGTCGCGTGTCGTCGGATTGGTGGAGTAGGTGCCGAACGCCATAAATTGCGCGGACATGCCCTTGTTCGAAACGGTCGCGCCCCCGGGCACGATGTTGATCGAGATCAGAGGTTCCTGCGTGGCGCCGATGGTGACGGCGAGGGTCGCAGTAGCCACTACGACGGTCTTGTCGGGATTGGTCCACGTGGCCGTAATGGTCGTTGAGCCTGCGCCCACCGCTGTAGCCAGGCCCGGCGTGCCGTTGCCCGCACTGCCGATGGTGCCCACGTTGGTGTCGGTCGAAGTCCAGGCGACACCCTTGGTCACATCGGTTTGCAGGCCGTTGGTGCCCTGTGTGCCCACGACGAAGAACTGCGTCTGTTCCGACTGGACAAGGGACTGGCTTCCGGGATAGATGGTGAGTCCGGTGATTTGCTCCGGAACTCCCCCGGCCACCGCGAAGGTACCAGTGCCGGTAGCCACGGTGCCATCCGAGGCGTTTGTATAAAGCGCCGTGATGGTCGAGGTGCCCTGGCTGACCGCGGTCGCCACGCCAGTGTTGGTAATGGTGGCGATCTGGGGGCTGCTGGAACTCCAGGTGACTTTGTTGCTCAGGTCGACCGTGCCTCCGGAACCATTGGTCCCGATGGCGATAAATTGGCTGGTCTGGCCAGGCGAAGCGACGGACTGGGAATTGGGAATCACGGATATGGAAACGATGTTGGGATTCGCGCCCCCGCCGCCTCCGCCACCGCTGGTGCCGGTTACCGAAACGGTCGCCGTGGTTGTGATGAGCCCGCCGAACCCGCTCATGCTGGCAGTGATAGTGGCCGAGCCGGGCGCGACTGCGGTGGCCACACCCTTGGAGTCGATGGACGCCACGCCCGCCGAGCTGGACGTCCACGTCACAACCGCGGTGACATCCTGCGTGGTCGCCGGATGATGTCCATGGGTCGTGGTGGACGTGGCCGTAAATTGAGCCGTCTGGCCAATAGACAAGCTTTGCGTAGCAGGCGAGATCGAAAGAGAATCAACCTCAGTGGAAGAGGAACAGCCCATCATGAGCGGAATGAGGCTGGAAAGCAGGCCGATCGCAAGCCATTGACACTTCTGCACAAAAATCTCCTTACATCGGGACTGCCCGGACAGACGAGTCGGCTCAGCCCGCTCCATTCTTCTTTGCACGTTGGATTCCATTTGAATTTCGGGCTTCTTGTCGAGTTTTCAAGGGTTGGCGAGCCCTGGGAGAGCGCAGTGTACCCTTCTGTATACGGTGGCGGAAACGAACGGGCACTGCGGTTTGCAGGAGTTGACGCGGTGAGACAGTGGCGCCGCTTTGCCTCTCCGGTCGCCCACCGCTACACTTCTGATGAGCATGGCCATTCGCAAAGAGTCCCCGGAACGGCTGGTGAGCGCTTCGCGCGCCGAGGAAGAGCAGAGCTTTGAACTCAAGCTGCGGCCGCGCTGGCTGAGAGAGTTCATCGGCCAGTCCAAGGCGAAAGAGCAGCTCGCGATCGCGCTCGAAGCCGCGAAATCCCGCGGCGAAGCGCTGGACCACGTCCTGCTGTTCGGGCCGCCAGGACTGGGCAAGACGACGCTGGCCACGATTATCGCCAACGAGCTCGACGTGGGGTTCCAGCAGACCTCCGGGCCGGCGCTGCAGATCCAGGGCGACCTGACGGCGATCCTGACGAATCTTCGGGACCGGCAGGTGTTGTTTCTGGACGAGATTCACCGCATGCAGCCGGTGCTCGAGGAAAAGCTGTATACGGCGCTCGAGGACTACAAGCTCGACATCATCATCGGCCAGGGGCCCGCGGCGCGCACGCACGTGATGGACATCAAGCCATTCACGTTTGTCGGCGCGACGACCCGGCCGGGATTGCTGAGCTCGCCGCTGCGCTCGCGCTTCGGCATCCTGCTGCGCCTGGAGTTTTATACGGAGGATGAACTGCGCGTGATCGTCGAGCGCTCGGCCGAAGTGCTCCAAGTGCCCATCGACGACGACGGGGCGGCGGAGATCGCGCTTCGCTCGCGGGGTACGCCGCGCATTGCCAACCGCCTGCTGCGGCGCGTGCGCGATTACGCGCAGGTGCGGGGAACGGGCGCCATCGACCGGGCCACTGCGAATGCGGCGCTCACGATGCTCGAGGTGGATGCGCACGGCTTCGACGAGATCGACCGCCGGCTGCTGCTCACGATCATGCAGAAGTACGAAGGCGGCCCGGTGGGGTTGGGGACGCTGGCAGCCACATTGGCCGAGGAAGAGGATGCGCTCGAAGAAGTGTACGAGCCGTTTCTGATTCAGATTGGGTTTCTCGACCGCACTCCGCGGGGGCGTGTGGCCACGCGGCTGGCGTATGAGCACTTCGGCCTGAGCATGCCGGGGCGGCAGCCGGGATTGTTCTGAGAGAGTCAGCAAGCCGGCAAGTCAGCAGGCCGGAAATTGCTTCGCGACTTGCAACCTGATGGAGGTAATTATGGCTCTGACGGAATCGACCATGCAGCTTGCCCTCAACGCCGATGCGCCGGACTTTGCGCTTCCCGACGTCGTTACCGGCAAGATCGTTCGCCGCGATGATTTCCGCGGGCAGAAGGTGCTGCTGGTGATGTTCATCTGCACGCACTGCCCATACGTGAAGCATGTGGAGAAGGGCCTCGCCGCCCTGGGCAATGATTATGCGGGAAAGCCGGTCGGCATCATCGGCATCAGCAGCAACGATGCGCGGATGTATCCCGACGACAGCCCCGGGGGGCTTAAGAAGCAGGCGCAGACAGTGGGTTTCCGGTTCCCGTATCTGTACGACGAGACCCAGGATGTGGCGCGCGCCTATCACGCCGCCTGCACGCCGGATTTCTTCCTGTTCGACGGAAAACTGAAGCTCGTCTATCGCGGACAGCTCGATGCAAGCCGGCCAAGCAACTCAATTCCCGTGACCGGGGAGGACCTGCGCGCCGCCATCGACGCGTTGCTCGCGGGAAAGGCGGTCTCCGCCGACCAGCGACCCTCGATCGGGTGCAACATCAAGTGGAAGTAAGGGAGCGCTATAGATTGAGGCCCTTCAGGTACGCGCGGAATTTCTCTGCGAACTCCGGCCGCTTGAGCGCGAACTCGACCGTTGCCTGCAGCATGCCGAACTTGTCTCCCGCGTCGAATCGCTTGCCCTCGAAGGTGTAGCCGAACACTTCTTCGTGCCGCAGCAGCGCGAGAATCCCGTCCGTGAGCTGGATCTCACCCCCGGCGCCCGGTTTCGTCTGCTCAAGCAGCTCAAACACGCGCGGCGTGAGCACATAGCGGCCGATGATCGCCTGCTTCGACGGCGCGTCGGCGAGCTTGGGCTTTTCCACCATGCCGGTGCAGTTGTAGATGCGTTCGTTGCGCGGATCGGACGAGCCAGCCAAAACGCCATAGGCGCTGATCGCGGCGCCTTCGATCGTCATGGTCGCGAGTATCGAGCCGCCCTTTTCGTTGAACACTTCGATCATCTGCTTTACGCACGGAACCTCGGCGTCGATTACGTCGTCGGGCAGAATCACGGCAAACGGCTCATCGCCGACGAGATCTTTCGCGCACAGCACGGCATGTCCAAGGCCCAGCGGCTCTTTCTGCCGCACGTAGCTGATGCGCGCAAGCGACGCGACCCTGCGCGAGAGATCATGCAACTCCTTCTTGCCCTTCTTCTCCAGCGTGGCATCGAGCTCGTAGCTGATGTCGAAATGGTCCTCCATGGCGCCCTTGCCGCGGCCGGTGACGAAGATGATGTGCTCGATGCCTGAGGCCAGCGCTTCTTCCACGCCATATTGGATGATGGGCTTGTCGACGAGCGCCAACATCTCCTTCGGGATCACTTTCGTTGCGGGCAGAAACCGCGTCCCCAGTCCTCCTGCGGGGAACACTGCTTTCCGAATTCGCTTCGCCATCGCTCTCTCCACTCACTTCTCGCCGCGGGCGAAGCGGCAGTCTATTTGGCCGGCCCTCCGGGATTAGATGCGGGCTACGCGTGCTCTCTTCTAGAGGGCAGGTGAATTGTCACCCAGCATCGCTTCGCGCACGATCTTGATGGGCGGAAAGCCCTGGCGCAGGAAATCGTCGTGAAACTTCTCGAGGCTGAACGCGGCGCCCACTTTCTTTTTCAGGTCTTCGCGCAGCTTCATGATTTCCAGCTTTCCCAGCGTGTAGTAAAGATATGTGGGATCTCCTGTGCCGCGTTTCGTTTCGACCAGCGCCGTCTCTTTCGGCTGGTAGCCTTCCTTCTGGAAGAAGTCGACAGCCTGGTCGTAGCTCATCTTTCCGGTGTGCATCTCGATTCCGACGATGAAGCGCGCATCGCGCAACAGCGCATCCTGCAACTGGCCGAGGCGCAGGAACTTCGCTTCGCGCTCATCTTTCGCACCTGAACCAGGTTGCCCGTAACCCTCGTCGAGCATCATCTGCTCGCAATAGTGCGCCCATCCTTCGACGTTGGTGTTCGCGCCCAGCAATTTGCGCGCGCGGCTCGGCGCCTGGGGAACCCAGAGGAATTGAATGTAGTGCCCCGGATAGGCCTCGTGCACCGCCGTGGAGATGATCGTGCCCACGTTGAACGAGTGCATGTAGTCGTCCACCTGCGCCGGTGTGAGGCTCTTGTCGGGCAGCGTCACGTTGAAATACGCCTCGGTCGCGTGCTTCTCGAATGGTCCGGGAGTGTCCATGCTGGCGAATGTTGTGGCGCGCATGAACGGCGGTGTCTCTTCGACGATCGGTCGAACATCGCCAGGGATGGTGACGATGTGACGATCGCGAATGAACCCGATGAGGCTGTTGAACGTCGCGCGGAAGCTGTCGAGCAGCTTATCTGGGGCAGGGTGATCTGAGCCGAGTTCCTCGAGGACCTGGCGCGGATCCTTGTCAGGTTCGAGTTCCTTTGCGATTTCGTTAAAGTGCGTCTGATTCTTGCGCAGGTCTGCCCACCCGATCTCGAGGAGACGATCGAGCGGAATGTCGACCATTTCATCGTAGGCGAGCTTCTTCGCGTACGTGTCCGCGCCGAGCCGAAAATCGCCATTTGATTTCGGCAGCACATCGCTCTTGAGCCATGCCTGGTAGCTATTCAAGGCAGCTATCACGGCGGCATTCGTTTGTGCAAACTCCGATTTCAGAGCGGGGTCTTTCGCATCGGCGAATGCCGCCGGGACATCGTGCTCGAAGAAGCTGATGTTGCCGGGTAACTGCTCGAGGGCAATCTCGGTGAAGATGTGCGGAGGGTTCTTGAGATTGGCGCGCGCTTCATCGAGCCGGACAGGCATCTGCTTTTCGCGCGCGATGAGCGAGCGCAGGCGGTCGTCCGGCGGAGCGAACTTGCGCTCCATAAGCGAGAACGCCGACGCGCTCATGCCGCTTGAATATATATCGGGGTTCTTTTCCCACGAACGGATCGTTTCAATCGTCAGGAGCGTCGAGCGGATGTTATTCAGCACCAGTTCCCGGTCGCCGCGCGTAGTCAGGTCAAGATCTGCCCCGGGAACCGCACTCACCCGCGATTCGAATGACTTCAGCGCCGCGACCTGGGCTTCGATGTTCTTGCGCGAGTAGTCCTCGAGCTGCGTATCGTACTGGTGATAGCCGGTCAGCGTTCCCACGGTCGGTGCGTAAGGGAAGTAGGCCTGGTCGAAGTATTCGTCGGAGACTTTCTGGAATTGCTCTTTGGCGGACTCGGCGGCCGCACCAGTCGCGGTGTACATGCACACTCCCATAGCAAGCATGGCAAGGATATTCTTCATCGTGCCTCTCTCATCAGATTTCAGGCGTTCACGGGAGACGGCGCGAGCGTGTTGATGAGCTCGCGAATCTCAAGCAATACCTCATCGGGCCGGGTGGCCGCCAGCGGGAACTTCAGCACTCCCTGCGGAGTGAACTGCGCGCCGCGTTTGGCGTTGCGCGCGACCAGCCGCATCAGGTGCTGGGGATCGACCGCCGCGTTTTCGGTAAACCGGATCTGCAACTCCGCACGCTTGCGGTCAATCTGCGCGATTCCAACTCGCTCGCACTCCAGCCGCAGCGACGCCGCCTCGAGCAGGTACACGGTGGCGTCGGGCAGCGGTCCGTAGCGGTCTTCCATCTCCGCGCGCAGGTCGGTGATCTCCTTTTCGGTCTGCGCGCCGGCAATCTTCTTGTAAAGGCGCAGGCGCTGGTTCTCTTCAGTAACGTAGCTCTCGTCGATGCGCAGCGCGATGCCGAGGTTGAGCTGGGTGGTGGGCTTTTCTTCGCCGGCCTCGCCTTTCATTTCCTTCACGGCCTGTTCCAGCATGGACGTGTACAGTTCGAACCCGACTGCCTCGATGTGCCCGCTCTGCTCGCCGCCGAGCATGTTGCCCGCGCCGCGCAGCTCGAGATCGAGCGCGGCGATCTTAAACCCGGCGCCCAGTTCGCTGAACTCCTTGAGCGCAGCGAGGCGCCGTCGCGCAATCTCGGTCAGTTCGGTGTCGGCGGGGATAAGCAGATATGCGTACGCACGCCGGTTCGAGCGGCCCACACGGCCACGCAACTGGTAGAGCTCGCTCAGGCCGTGCCGGTCGGCGCGATTGATCAGGATCGTGTTCGCAAGCGGGATGTCCAGCCCGTTTTCGATGATCGTCGTGGCCACCAGCACGTCGTACTCGTGATGCATGAAGGCCAGCATCACACGCTCCAGTTCGCTCTCGCCCATCTGGCCGTGGCCCACCACCACCCGCGCCGAGGGCACCAGCTCCTGGATGCGCATCGCGTGCTCGTAGATCGACTCGACGCGGTTGTGCACGAAGTAGACCTGACCTCCGCGCTCGAGTTCAAGTTCGATCGCCGAACGCACGATTTTCTCGTCGTACTTCGCCACGACCGTCTGGATTGCCATGCGGTCCTTGGGCGGCGTTTCGATCACGCTCATGTCGCGCAGGCCCACCATGGACATGTGCAGCGTGCGCGGTATCGGCGTGGCGGACATGGCGAGCACGTCGATCTCCTTGCGCATCTGCTTGAGCCGCTCTTTGTGCCGCACGCCGAACCGCTGCTCTTCGTCCACGACAAGCAAGCCAAGATCCTGGAACTTGATGTCCTTCGAGAGCAGGCGGTGCGTGCCGATCAGGATGTCGACCTTGCCGTTCTCCACCTGCTCCACGATTAGCTTTTGCTCCTTCGGCGTGCGGAACCGCGAGATCATCTCGACATTGATGGGGAACTGCGAATAGCGCCGCTTGAATGTCTCGAAGTGCTGAAAGCTGAGAACCGTAGTCGGCGTGAGCACGGCCACCTGCTTGCCGTCCTGCACGGCCTTGAACGCCGCGCGCATCGCCACTTCGGTCTTGCCGTATCCCACGTCGCCGCACAGCAGCCGGTCCATCGGCGTGGTCGACTCCATGTCGTACTTGATGGCGCGGATCGCCGAGATCTGGTCATCGGTTTCGTTGTAATCGAAAGCGTCTTCGAATTCCTTCTGGAACTCGTTGTCCTTTGAGAACGCGTTGCCCGCTGCCGTGTGCCGCTCGGCATAGAGCTTGAGCAGCTCGCCTGCCATATCCTGCATGGCCTTGCGGACGCGCGCCTTGGTCTTGGTCCACTGCTGCGAGCCAAGCTTGTTCAGCGCCGGCGCAGGGCCCGAATCAGTCGAACGGTATTTCTGGATCAGATCGAGCCGCGTCAGGGGAACATACAACTTGGCCTGCTCGGCGAACTCGAGCACCATGAACTCGACCGCGAGGGCATCCTGCACGATCTCCTTCAATCCCTGGTACTGCGCGATGCCGTGTTCCACGTGGACGACGTAATCGCCGATTCCAAGGTCGCGAAAATCCGAAACGAATGCGGCTGTCTTCGAGCGCTTCGGCTCGGGCCGGGCGGCGATGTCTGCGTCGTCCGACAGGTCGTTCGCGCCAAAGATGATCAGGTTCGAATCCGGAAAGCTCACTCCGGAAGACAACGCCGTGCGCACAATCACGGGCACGCGCAGATCGCCCGCCATGTAGCTCGCTTCTTCGAGCACGGTTTCGCCGTGACTCGGGGCGCGGCTGCCAAAGCGGTACGGAACCTGGTACTCGCGCATCACCGTCGCCATGCGTTCGACGTCGCCCTGGTTTGCGGCGGCGATGACGATATGCGTCTCCACTTCCATGAGCTTGCGCAACTGCTCGGTGAGCGCAGGAATGGAACCGTGAAAGCGAAGTGTTGGCCGCGTGTTGATGGCGATCTCGCCCAGTGTCGAATCATCCTCGAGCACGTCCACCGCGCCCAACTGGTCGAGATCGAGGCCGAAGTGAGCCTGAACCAGGCCTTGCAGAATTTCCGGCCGAAGATAAATGTCCTCCGGGCGGACCAGGTTTCCGATGCCGCTGCGCTCGTGCCGCTGCTCAACCTTGTTCCACCAGCGGTCGATCTGGTTGCGCACCATGCCGGGCTCGTCCACCAACAGAACTGCCCTGGGCACAAGCTTCAGCAAGTGGCTCTCCGCGCCGGCCACACTTGCGAAGAACTCCCAGCCGGGAAACACGCTGACGCCGCCGGCCGCCACGGCTTCCACGTCTAGTTCCTCTGCATCGGCGTTTCCTTCGACTTCCACGCGCTGCTTGCTCAGGCGCGCCTGCACCGCGGCGAGCAGCCGCTCGGTCACTGGTGTTTCAGTCAGCGGCAGCAACTGCGTTTCGTCCAGTCCGGCCTGGGAGCGCTGCGTTTCGGGATCGAATTTCCGGATGGTGTCGATCTCGTCGCCGAAGAACTCGATGCGCACCGGACGGTCCATCTCCGGCGAATACACATCGAGGATTCCCCCGCGCCGCGTGAACTGGCCCGGCATCTCCACCAGGTCCATGCGCGTGTATCCCACGCTCGCCAGATGTGCCGTCAGCACTTCGACGTCAAGTTCCTCGCCGCGCCGCAGACTGACTGCAAGGCTCGCGTAGTAATCGCGATCGAAGAGCCGCAGCGCGGCTGCCTCCACGGGGGCGATAAGGATCGACACCGCTCCGGTAGCCAGTTTCCAGAGCGCCGCCGCGCGCTGCTCCTGCACATCGGGGTGCGGCGAGAGGTTCTCGAAGGGCAGCACATCATGAGCCGGCAGGCGGACCACACGACCGGGATCGATGGCCCCGGTTAGTTCGCATCCGGCGCGCACCATCGGCTCCAGCGCTTCTGCCGCCTTGTTGTCGGGAACGATGACGATGACGGGATGCTGCGCGGCCCGTGCAATCAGTGGAATGTAGAGGGAGCGCGCCGTCGCTGTGAGTCCGGACACAATTCGCCGCCCCGAAGCAAGGCTGAGGTGCCTGCGAACGCGTTCGAAAGCCGAAGTATGCTCCAGGTCCGCGAATACCTCGCGAACGAACGGGAGAATCATCCATGTCCAGTTTATCAGCGGACGCAATCGGCGAGGTCTATCCCCGAAGCCTCAAGCCGTGCGCTGGAAGAACACAGCGGGCGATACATGAAACCGGCGGCTCAACCGTTCGATATGATCTCGATTCAGTCGCCTTTTTCCGGAAAGCACCAACGAAACCGTGCTTTCGCTTCCCAAATCCGCTGCGATATCTCGTTGCGACAGCCCATTTGCCTCCAGAAGATAGCGAAGCACGTCGACGGGGTCGGCATCTCTCAAGGGATACCTCTCCGATTCGTATCGATCAACCAAAAGCGTCAACAACTTGATCGCCTCAATTTCATCAACGCGCGGATGCGATTTCTTCGTGAGTTCAAACAGCCTGTTGGTATATTCGGCGAGTTCCCGATCGTTACGAATGAGGCGGGGAGCTCCTTTGCGGATCATTTCTACAGGATCGGCGAGCACTGTGCTCATCGTTTCACCCCCTTGTCCCAGTTCGCGCGATTGTCATATTCCTTGTGAGTCAAGAAAGAGCGGATGTAGATATGTCCCATTGTCTTTCGGCCCTCTCGTTCGCGCGCATAGTGAATGATCGTAACCAGCCTATAGCGGTTCCGACGGATGTTGAAAACGACGTATTCACCCACTGCGTCGGCATCTTTGAAGACCTGCCGGACTTCGACAAAGCTCTGCCATCGAACTTCGCCGATGATCTTGAACCAAGCCCGAATTTCCTTCGCCGCATCCGGATAAGCTAGTTCGGCCTCTGCCAAGTGCTTGCGCGTAACGACGTGCATATTGGCTTGCTTGCACCTTCGCGAACGGCGGATTCATTCCGCCTGACTAACAATATGATGCTTTGCAAAATGCAAAGTGTCAAGCCGGGCGGACCTCTCGAGATGCTTGCACGACAATCGCCCCGCACCCGAGACAAGCCGCGATCGCCCACAACCCGGCTGTATAGTGCTGCGTCGCATCGTGCAGCCAGCCCATGGCGTACGGCCCGGCAAATGCACCTACGGCGCCCCACGAGTTCACGATGGCGATGGCGGCGCCGGCGGCTTTTCCGCTCAGCCGGCCGGTGCAAACGCTCCAGAACATGGGCAAGGACGAAAGCAGCCCCATGCACGCAAGGCAGAAACCCGCGACGGCTTCACCGACGGTGTGGCTGAGTCCGCACACGGCAAATCCAGCGCCCGCGGCGAAGAACAGAAGGGGCAGCGGCCGCATGTTGCGTTGGCGGCTCGCCCACATAAGTGCAACTGCTCCAGCCGCAAATGTGAGCGTGGCCCACCACCCCGTCGCCAGTGTCGTTGCGCCACGCGCGACCAGAATCTTCGGCAGCCAGAAACTCAGGCCGTAGATGCCCGTGCTCCACAGGAAGTAGGCAACGGAGTCGGCCGTTATTTTCAACCACAGGTTGCTCGCGCCGGCCTTTTGAACCGCATCGTCGTCGGCAAGGTCACGCTCCACTTCGGCCTTCTCTTCCTGCGAGAGCCACAAAGCGGATTGCGGATGGTCGGCAAGCAAAAACCAGGTGGCGATACCGAGGAGCACAGCCGGCGCGCCTTCAAGGAAAAACAGCCACTGCCAGCCATGCATTCCAGCTACCTGCTCCATGAGCAGGATGTGCGCCGACACCGGCGACCCCACAACGTTGCACAGCGGCAGCGCCAGCAGGAAGAGCGCCAGCGCCCGCGTGCGCAGCGCGCGCGGAAGCCAAAACGTGAAGTAATAAATCACGCCCGGATAAAAGCCCGACTCGGCGATGCCCAGCAGCGCGCGCAAGCCGATGTATGCCGGCGCACTGGCGACCAACGCGGTGGCCATCGACACGATGCCCCAGACCACCATAAGTGCCGCAAGCCACCGCCGCGCGCCGATGCGCGTGAGCGCCATGTTGGCGGGAACCTGAAAGAGACAATAGGTGAGAAAGAAAACTCCGGCGGCAAACCCGTACACGCGATCGGAGATCCCGAGATCGCGGTTCATCGTGAGCGCGGCGAAGCCGATGTTGACGCGATCGAGGAACGCGACGGTGTACAGCAGCATCAGAAACGGCACGATGCGCCGCATGATCTTTGCGTACACCGGCTTCATCGGTGTGGAATTCATGCTCCGCCGACCGCTTTCGCGAATGCGTAGAAGAAATCCAGCGACTTCCAGTACGAGTCGGCCGGCAGGCGCTCGTCCTGCCCGTGGGCGCGGTCGTCATCGCGCTCGAGCGCAATCGCGGAGTAGCCGTAACACGGAATGCCCGCCCACGCGAAGTAGATCGAATCGCTCGCGCCGTTCTCCATTACTGGTGTCACCGGCACGCCCGGCCAGATCTCCTGCGTGATCTTCGTCAGGGGCTCGAAGACTTCGGGATTCGGCGGTGGCGGGACAATCGCCTTGCGCTCAGGAGCTGCGTCTGAAACGGTGCCACCATCCGATACGTACTTCACCGACAGCTTCGAATCCGCAAACAGCTTGATCAGATCCTGCCTGATCTCTTCCGGCGAGTGCCCGGGAAAGATGCGGCAGTTCACGTTGGCCTGCGCCGTTTGCGCCAGAGCGTTGTTCGCGTGTCCCGCGGACAGCCGCGTCGCAACGCAGGTGGTGCGGAAGTTCGAGTTGAAGCTGGGCTCCGCGCTCAGCCTAGCCGCGGCGGCCATGTCTGGCGGATTGGCGAGGATCGCGCGAATATCCATCGCGGTCCCCTCGGGCTCTTCCTTTTCCAGGTTGCGGAAATACGTACGCGTCACTTCGTTCATCTCGAACGGGAAGCTGTAGTGCGCAAGCTTTTCGAGCGCGTTCGTCAATTCATAAATTGCATTGTCAGCCCGCGGCCGCGAGCTGTGCCCGCCGGGGTTCAACGCAGTCACCCGGTAATCCGCATAGACTTTTTCCGTGGCTTCCACGTCGGCAACCACGGCGTGGCTGTGGTCGAGTTCCACGCCACCCGAGTCTGGATTGATTACGTATGCCGCATCCACCAGGTCGCGATGCTCGTTCACCAGCCAGGATGCGCCGTTGAAACTTCCGCCTTCCTCATCCGCGGTCAGCGCCAGAATCAAGTCGCGCTTCGGCTTGTATCGTTCGCGATGCAGCCGAAGGAAAGTGGCCACCAGCGCTGCGTCGGAGTCCTTCATATCCTGCGTGCCGCGCCCGTACCAGTAGCCGTCCTTTTCGACAAACTGGAAGGGGTCCGTGTGCCAGTCCGATTTCAGAGCCTCCACGACATCCATGTGGCACAGGAACAGGACCGGCTTCTCCGTCGGCGTGCCCGCCGCGGGATAGCGCACCACCAGGTTCATCTTCTTCTCGTTGGGCCCGAGCAGATGCACGTCCTCGCGCGGAAAGCCCGCATCGAGAAAGCGCTTCTCCATCGCCTGCGTTCCCGCCGTTACGCTGCCCTGCGGAGTATCGGTGGTGTTGATCTCGATCAGCTGCTTGAATATCTCCTGCGCCTCGGCGCGGTCCGATGGCGACGCGGGCACGATTGCCTGCGATACGGCAACGAGAGATGCTGCGAGGACTCCAACACAAACGACCGGCAGAGCGATGGGAATGCGAGAACGCAAGGTGTGCATGGCGGAATTGTACCGGGCTGCGGGCGCGCCCCGTTTGGCTTTCCTGTGCATGCGTCCAATCGCCGGCGGCTGAGGCCTGAAACGCGCTCGCACATTGCGCAGCCCGCGAAACCGATATATGGTGGTCCGGTCCCATCTTTGCGAGGTACGCCATGCGTCTGAGATTCCTTTCCGCAGCCCTGCTCTTCTGTCTCGCTATCTCCGCCAACGCCCAGAACGCTCCATCCCGGCCGCAGATCACCGGGGTCTCGCACCTGGCGGTTTACACCTCCGACGCCTCCGCCACCGAGCATTTCTATACCGTCACCGTCGGCGCAGCGAAGATGCCGGACCCCGAGAATCCCAACGGCGTGAAATACGCCATCAATCACACGCAGTACATTGAAGTGCTTCCGTTGCCCACCGGCGCCGGCGTCAACCGCCTCGACCACATCGCCTTCAATACCGTGAGCGCCGAAGGCATGCGCAAATACCTCGCCGCCAAAGGCTGGAAGGTGCCTGCAAAGATCACCACCGGGTCCGACGGCAGCCGCTGGTTCGACGTGCTGGATCCGGAGAACAACAAGGTTCAATTTGTGCAGCCTTCGCCCAGCGCAAAGGTCAATGCGCCGAATGTCATCGGCCGCCACATCATTCACGTCGGCATGCTCGTGCGCGACCGCGCAAAAGAGGACACCTTCTTCCGAGGCCTGCTCGGATTCAGGCCCTACTGGTTTGGCGGCATGCAGGACGACAAGATCGACTGGGTCTCGCAGCAGGTTCCAGACGGTCATGACTGGCTTGAGTACATGCTCACCAGCGGCCCCTCCGGTACCGGTATTCCGGCGAACATGACGCAGAGGACGCTCGGGGTGCTCGACCACTTCTCGCTTGGACAAAAGTCCGTCGATGATGCCTTCAAGACCCTCAAGGACGGCGGCCGGCTCGAAGGCGTGCGCGCCGACAGCGGGACCAAGATCGGCAAGGACGGCAAGGGCCAGTTCAACATGTACGATCCCGACGGCATCCGCGCCGAACTGATGAACTTCCACGCCACCGAGAAGCCCTGCTGCTCGCCGTTTACCGCGCAGGACCCATCGGAATAACGCAGCTCATTAAAGAGGTCTTTATGTTGAGAAGGTTCGGAGTTGCCGCACTCGTTTCCGTCGCGGCTGCCTGCGCCGCGCAGTCGCAAAAGCTTTCTCCTAAATGGGAAGAACTCACCGCCCCCGACTTTGTCAGCGCCATCCACCAGGCGCAGGGCGTGTGCGTGCTGCCCTTCGGCATCATCGAAAAGCACGGCCCGCATCTGCCCCTCGGCACCGACCTGCTCGACGTGCGGTTCGCCGTGATGAACGCCGTCCAGCAGGAGTACGCCGTCGTCTTTCCCGAGTACTATTTCGGCCAGATATTCGAAGCGCAGCAGCAGCCCGGCACCGTCGCGTACAGCCTCTCGACGCAGCTCACCCTGCTGCAGGAGACGGTGAAGGAGATGGCGCGCAACGGCTGCAAGAAAGTCGTTATCGTGAACGGTCACGGCGGCAATGAGTCGCTGCTGCCGCTCTTCGGACAGGCGCAGTTGGCCACGCCGCGCGACTACGTGGTCTACGTCTTCGGCCTGCCTAACACAAACTTGCCCGGCCGGCCCAGCATGAAGTCGGACCCGAAGAACGACATGCACGCCGGCGAATCCGAGACGGCCAACATGATGATCGCCCGGCCCGACCTCGTACACCAGGACCGCGCGCATCAGCAGTCCGGCGCCGACCAGCACCGCCTCAACCTTCCCGACAACGTCTACACCGGAATCTGGTGGTACGCGCGCTTCCCGAACCACTACTCCGGCGACGGTGCCGCGGCGACAAAGGAGCTGGGCGAGTTCGACCAGAAGGCATGGTCCAGCCAGATCGCCGAAGCCCTCAAGGCCATCAAGGCCGACGACGAAAGCCTGAAGCTGCAAACGGAGTTCTTCGAGAAGTCCCAGCACCCGCTGGATACAAAACAGTAGGCGCGGATCGAGCGAGACCTGCAATGCCAGACAATAGCAGCCCATCGCTTGTTTCGCTGCTCGTTATCACCGGCACGATGGGCGCCGGCAAGTCGGCCGTGCTGGCCGAAGCTTCTGACTTGCTCTCGATTCGTGGAATCGTGCATGCGGCAATCGATCTGGATGCGATCGGGCTCGCGCATCTTTCACCAGCCGCAATCAAAGATGAAATGATGTACGCGAACTTCGAGTCGGTTTGCGGGAACTATGCTCGTATGGGTGTGCGTCGGTTCCTTGTGGCGCGGGCCATGGAGAGCCAAGCCGAGCTCGAGCTTTGTCGAAACGTGAGCGGCTCCGCAAATGTTGCCGTTTGCCGATTGACTGCCAGCCCGAAATGCCTTCGTCAACGCGTGCGATCACGCGAAATCGGCATCCTGCAGGACAAGTTCGTCGCGCGAGTCGACGAATTGAACGCGATCCTGGATCAAGCCAATCTGGAAGACTTCGCGATCGAGAATGAAGGCCGGCCAATCACCGCAGTCGCGCGCGAAATGCTGATCCGGACCGCTTGGATCGATGATTGATCTTGATCGGCTCGTGTACGCCCGCGAAACGCTGGCCGCGCTAGAATTTCTCTATGCCTGCCGCCGCAGCCCTCAGCCCGGAAATCCTCGCCAAGTACGAGCCCGTCATCGGCCTCGAGGTCCACGTCCAGCTCCTCACGGCCACCAAGATCTTCTGCGGCTGCGCCAACAAGTTCGGCGCTCCAACTAACACCAACATCTGCCCCGTCTGCATCGGCCTGCCCGGCGCGCTGCCCGTGTTGAACGAGAAGGCCGTTGAGTTCGCCACGCTGGCTTCGCTGGCGATCAACTGCACGGTCAATCCTCGCTCCATCTTCGCGCGCAAAAACTACTTCTACCCCGACCTGCCCAAGGGCTACCAGATCTCGCAGTACGACAAGCCCATCGCGGAGCATGGCTGGATCGAAGTGCCGACGCCGTCCGGAACGAATAAGAAAATTGGTATCACCCGCCTGCACATGGAAGAAGACGCGGGCAAGAGCCTGCACGACGGCTTCTCCGACTCCGCAACGCGCACCTATCTCGACCTGAACCGCTGCGGCACGCCGCTGTGTGAAATTGTCAGCGAGCCCGATATCCGCACGCCCGATGAGGCTTTCGAATACCTCACGCGCCTCAAGGAGATCCTGCTCTACACCGGCGTCTCCGACTGCAACATGGAAGAGGGCTCTCTGCGCTGCGACGCCAACGTCAGCGTCCGCCCTCGCGGCCAGGAGCGATTCGGCACCAAGGCCGAAGTAAAAAACGTCAACAGCTTCAAGTTCATCCGTGCCGCTCTCGAGTATGAAATCGAGCGCCAGGTCGAAGTGATCGAGTCCGGCGGCAAGGTTCAGCAGGAAACGCGACTGTGGAACGCCAACGAAGGCCGCACTTATTCCATGCGCTCCAAGGAACAGGCTCACGATTACCGCTACTTCCCAGAGCCGGACCTGCCGCCCCTCGTTCTGAACACGGAATTCCTTGAGCGGAAAAGAGCGGAGCTCCCGGAGCTGCCCGAAGCACGCAGGGCGCGCATGATTGGCGAATATGACCTGAACGAAAAGGACGCGCGCACCCTAACCGCTTCGCGCGAGTTCGCCGCCCGCTTCGAGGTCGCGGCCCGCACCGCAAGGAATCCCCGGCGCGTAGCCAACATTCTGCTCAGCGAGATCGGCGGCCGCCTCAATGCGCTGGGCCTCGAACAGGAAAACTCGCCCGTCTCCATGGCCGGCATCGTCGCGGCGGCTGACCTGCTCGAAGACGGCAAGATCAGCTCGAAACAACTCAAGCAGATCCTCGACATCTGTTTTGAGAAAGGCGAAGACTTCGCCGCTGTCTACGAGCGCGAGAAGCCACAGCAAATCACCGACACCTCGGCGATCGAAAAAATGATCGACGAGGTCATCGCCGCCAACCCGAAGCAGGTGGAGCAGTATCGGGCCGGCAAGAAGACCCTTGCCGGGTTCTTCGTCGGCCAGGTCATGAAGGCTTCGCGCGGACAGGCCAATCCCGCGCTTCTCAACGAGCTGGTTACAAAAAAGCTCGAGGAGTAGCGCGCTGGCAGGGAACTTTCCGCCGCAGGCCGCGTATCCGTCTGCTGGAGAGTCCTGTCATGAACATTCGGCTTTCGGTTTCCGCGCTCGTCGCATTGGGAACAAGCGTCCTTGTTGTGCCTGTCGCATGTCCTCCGGTGCGTGTGCTAGCTGCGGGCCTGCCAGAGGGGAGCCGGATTAGCGTTCACAAAATGGGCGGCGACATTGATGTCCCCGATGCACCTGACGGCGCTGATCTCTCTACCATGGGCGGCAACATCCGCATTGGCACTGTCGGAAATGGCGCGAGCGCCAAGACCATGGGTGGCGACATCGTCATCGAGCACGCTGATGGGTCGGCCGATGTCTCCACGATGGGAGGCAAGATCACACTGCAGCAGGTTAGCGGGCCGGTTCATGCGGGCACCATGGCGGGCGACGTCACGGTTCATCTCGCGGGACCATCCAGCGGCAGGCGCGACGTCCACTTAAGTTCAATGGCCGGCGCTATCCTGCTCACCGTGCCTAAAGACTTCGGCATGGATGTCCGGATCAAGCTTGCATATACGAAGAACAGCAGCCAGGATTTTCGGGTGGACCAGCACCTGGGACTTGCGGAGCGCCAGACGACCGAGTGGGAAACCAGTCGCGGCACGCCGCGCAAGTACATCTATGTATCGGGACGTGTCGGTAACGGGCAGAGCCAGGTAACGATCGAGACGGTCAATGGCGATGTAATCCTGAAGCAGGAATAGGTCGCGACTCCGCCGGATGGGTGGGGCATCAGCGGCCATCGCGCGGCGCCGCATCGCGCCACGGACTGCGCACGGAGTAGCGAGGAGTGGCAGTCACGGTCTGCTTCTTCACTACCAGCAGTTTGCGTTTCAGCAGCCACCGTATCGAACTCTGCGCTGAGCTCTTCGAGATACCGATCGATTCGGCCATCTCTTCGTAGCTGACCTGGACTTCCGCGCGCCGTTTCGCTTGCTCCGCGGCCAGCCACAAATAGACAAGAAACGCCGCCGGCTTGCGATCATGTCCGACGAGGTCGCGCATGAGCACGTCGGTGACGTATTCGTCGAGCACGGGCATGGCTATATCAGCGCTTGGTCATGACTGAAATCTGCGTGTAAAGCAGACAACAGCAAGCGCTTGCTTCACGATTCATTCGGGCGTATCGTCAGATCATGTCATCGACACGCACCGACCTTCGCTCCCTCAAGCGCCTAATTGCACAAGCTGATGAGATTGTATCCAGCCCTGCGCTATTGCGGAGCAGCACCGAGCGCTGCCATGAAGTGTTGCAAAGCGCCATTGCCCTTACCGATGGCCTGATTAAGCAAGCGACTCCGCAGGCGATGGCCGTGCAACTAGGCAGCAAGGGCGGTAAAGAGACGGCAAAGCGTGGACCTGAATACTTCCGCCAACTTGCAGCGAGGCGCAAGAACTTCGGCGGCGGTAGGCCAAGTGGAACTTAATACCCTATCAATCCCACAGCACAATACCCTGCATTTTTGACGTCCGCTTGACACTCAGGGTATTAGGGTACACACTCGTAAGAGTAATAGCCGGAGTGTACCCAATGTCTCGTTTCGAGGAAGTCCAAGAATACGAACATCGACGCGCCATGAAGGTGTCCCAGTTCTTGACCCTAGCGCGCGATCCGGACATTGCCGATGTCGTCAATAGGCTGTTTCCCGGCCTAGTCCCTGCGGATCGGGTCGCGCTCAATCCCAACTCTAACGGCGCTCGCCGTAAGGCCGCTGTAAGCCATGTCAAGGTACAGAGGGGGAAGGCGTCTCCGGGAAACATCACGGCGGCGATCAGGGCAATCGGCCCGCGCCTGCCGAAGACCTTCACGGTCAAGGACATCGTCGCGGCGCTGGAAGCCGATGCGTTCGCGTTCAAGAACGACGATCATCTTCAGGCCGTGCAGAACGCTCTGTACTTCATCAACAAAAAGCCGGACACCCCGTATCGGACCATCGAGCAGGGGTTTGGAGGGAGGATAAGCACTTACGAATATAAGGGTTAGGTTTCATGGCCCCGTAGCTCAAATGGATAGAGCACCTGGTTCGTACCCGGCGAGATGAAGGTCCAAGTCCTTCCGGGGCCACTCAACCTTAGCGAGCTTGGGAATCACTCATCGTCCCTGATCAGTTCGGGAGTGATGCCAAGAGAAGGGAGGTGAGCGTATGCCCCTCTTCCTTCATCGCCTTACGGGCGGCGCTTTAACGACGGCGTTTCCGTTCTGCACGATCCTGAACGGAGCGCCGTCATAGGCGCGCTTCACTGTCATTATAAGCACGCTTGCAAGCGTGATGCTAGTACCTTTCGTCATATTGTCCTTTACGCAATCAACTCTCGAATCGTCCATACATGATCGGTCAACCCCTGCGCCATCGCTGGTGTCTGCTTTAGCGTCGAATGGACCCTAACGAAGTTGTAGTAGGCAAACCACAGCGAATACGCCGCTTGCAGGTTCTCCCACTTCTTAGAGAACGCATTGGTAAGGCGAGTCATTCGGCGCATCCCCATGCGGACGGAGAGGTTCTGCCTTTCGATCATCGACGTGCAAATACGCTCCGGGTCGGGGTTGCCTGATATTACGGTACGCACGACATCGACGACCTGAGCCGCGCTGTACCGCTGTTCTCCACCTCTGTCGCGCCCGTACACCTTGACGATCTGCGCGTAGTTCACCCGAGACCCAAGGTGCGCCTTGACGGAACCTGGGTACGTTCTGAATCCATCTGTCGATAATTGAAACGGCTTCCACGAAGCCGCGATTGCCAACTTAGAGAGGAAAGCATCTGTGCTCTGTTGATCGCGCTTGCCAAGGTGATGCGCAATGACCAACTTCGTCGTGCGTTCAATCCCTATGAAGCAATACGCATCGCCAATCCCGTAGGCCGTCTCCGAGCGCCGCTGCTTGCGGACTTCCTTCTTAAAAACGAATCCCCAGACTTCATCAACTTCGCAATCGTCAATGTCGATACCGTGAATCTTGGAATCGAGAAGCGCTTGGCAACGTTCGCCCGCAAGCACAAGCAGCTTCATGATCGTATTCATGTCGAGTCCGGTGATTCTCTCTGTGCTGCGGATCGAACTGCCTTCCAGAAGCAACTGAAGCGCAAGGACGGCCTTATCGTGCGAGATGTACATGGAGTCCATGACGCGCTTGTGCGGTTCCGTATACGTCTTCTTGCAGAGTGGGCAGCGATAGCGCCGCAGACCGTTGCGATGCATTCCGAACTTCTGGCAGGATGTTTGGCAGGGTTCACAGAGTAATGTGCGGATTGTTTCTACGGCGCTCATGATGAAAACATAATACAGCAAGCGCTCGCTGTTTGTCAACGCAAATTTCAGTCAGTACCCAGCGCTTACTATAGCATTGCCTGCCTGATTGCTTCCCATCTGCGAAGAGGTTACGCTCACCACACTGGAGGGAACAGCCATGCTGCGAGGCATAAAATTCGTCGGCGTTCCGGTCACTAACCAGGACGCGGCATTGAAGTTTTACACGGAATCGTTGGGGATGAAGGTTGCCACCGACCAGCCATTCAACGAGAAGCAGCGGTGGATTGAGCTGATGATCCCCGGTGCCGAAACCGGAATCTCGTTGTTCACTCCCGAAGGCCACGAGAAACGGATCGGGGAGTTCCAGGGAATCTCATTCTGGTGCGATGACGTCTTCGCCACCGCAGAGGTGCTCAAGAAGAAGGGGGTCATGTTTACAAGAGAGCCCGCGACCGAGTCGTGGGGATCGGCCGCCGTTTTCAAAGACCCGGACGGTAATCAGTTCGTCCTTTCAAGCAACGGCAGGAAGCGGTAGTCCATCCGTTATTTGAACTTCAGCTCGCTCTCAACTTCCTTGCGCGTGTCCCACGAACTGATCGTCTTGGAAGCGCTCTTCTTTCCGTCCTTCTCCGCCCAGAGGTCGTAGTCGTCGCTCATGTTCACCTGGGCAAAGCGGAACTTGCCGTCCGCGGTCGATGTGTAGCTGCGGATCGTCTTGGTTTTCGTGTTCTTGAGGAACACCGTCGCCCCCGACACCGCGGTGGAGCTTGCGTCCAAAACGACGCCGTTCACGACCCGCTGTCCCAGGTTCTGTGCCTGCGCCGCGGGCAATCCCATCAGGGTTCCCATCGGCGCGATTCCAAGCGTCAGGGCAACAAATGCCGCCCCGGCTACCAATCGCATGCGCACCATTACTCCTCTTCTTCCTCTTCGTCGCTGCCGTAATCTTCGTCTTCTTCGTCCTCGTCGTCGCCCACGCGCGTCAGTTCCAGCGGGTCAACGCCCACGATCTCATATTCGGTTCCGCACTCTTCGCAGGCCACTACGTCGCCTTCTTCTACTTCATCCAGTTCAATATCCAGGTCGTTTTCGCACTCAGGGCAGGTCGGCATCGGCGGCCTCCTCTCTTTCTCGATGCAATTCTCGCGTCGTACTGTAGGATTGCGTTATTTGGAGTTCGACTCCGCTAGTTTTAGATGGTTCCCGCTCCGAGGTCAAGTGGGCCCAGGTGCTCAGGGAATCGGGAGCCGCTGAACTCCCGGCCTTTTCTGTGGAGAACCTCTGATGCGCATCACTCCCATGCTCCTGCTGTGCGGGCTTGCCGTCGTCGCGCCATCCATCCAAGCGCAGGCAACGGCGCCGGTACACCCACAGCCCGATTTCAAACTGCACGCCACGCGATTTACTCCCGCCCGGCCCGATCCTGCCATCGCTCGCGCCATTGCTGCCATCGATGGCCAGCGCATTCACCAGATCATCGCCAAGCTCGTCAGCTTCCAGACTCGCAACACGCTTTCCAGCATGGAAGCCGACCTGCCCGCCGGGACCGGTGTTGAGGCCGCGGCGGATTGGATATTCGAACAGTTCCAGCAGATTTCTACCGAATGCGGCGGCTGCCTCGATGTGCGCCGCGACACATTCACGGCCGACCCTTCCGCGGCGGCCGGCAGCCCCTGGGCGAATCGCATTCCGAAGCCGACGCGCATCACCAATGTCTACGCCATCCTGCGCGGCCACGATGCCGCGCAGGCCAACACCATGTATCTTGTTACGGGCCATTATGACTCGCGCAATTCCAACGTCATGGACGCGCGCGGCGTCGCTCCGGGAGCAAACGACGATGCGTCGGGCGTCGCCGTTTCGCTCGAGTCTGCCCGCGCCCTCAGCAAGCTCCGCCTGCCCGCCTCGCTGGTGTTCGTCGCCGTGGCCGGGGAGGAGCAGGGCCTGGTCGGTTCCGCGCATCTTGCCAAGCTTGCCAAAGACCAGGGGTGGGATCTCAAAGGAGTTCTCAACAACGACATTGTGGGCGGCAACACCACGCCCGGAGACACGCTCCAGCTCAAGGACCGCGTCCGCGTCTTCTCCGAGGGCGTACCCAGCGCCGCGACACCGCAGGAAGAACGCCGCATCCGCGCGCTCGGCCTTGAAGACGACTCGCCGTCCCGCGAGCTTGCGCGCGCCATCGATGGCGTGGCCCAGACGTACTTCCCGGCGGGCGGACGATCCGCATTCGAGGCCTTTCTCATCTCCCGACCCGACCGTTATCTGCGTGGCGGCGACCATAGCTCCTTCAATCGCGAAGGCTTTGCCGCCGTGCGCCTTACCGAATGGCGCGAAGACTTCAACCATCAGCACCAGAATGTGGTCCATCCCGCGCCCGGTTCCGGCGATCCCGTTCTCGGCGACCTATTGGACTTTGTAGACTTCTCCTACGTCGCAAAGGTTGCCCGGCTCGACGCCGCCTCGCTGGCCACGTTCGCCTCATCGCCGGGCCCACCGGTCAAGGTCTCCATCGACACCCGCAAGCTGGATAATGGCACCGCCTTCACATGGCAGCCTGCTCCCGGCGCCGTCGATCACTACCTGCTACTCTGGCGCGACACCGTCGCGCCGTGGTGGGAATACATGCGCGAAGTCCCCGCCGGCCCTGCCGGGCAAGCCGTCACGATCGACGTTCCTATCTCGAAGGACAACGTCACGTTCGGCGTCTGCGCCGTGGACAAGGAGGGCCACCGCAGCCTCGTTGTCGTCCCGTGATGCTCCGTTGTCCCCCTGGCCCCATGACACCGCTACGGTCCTCGGGTTAACCTTTGGGATATGCCGAGAATGGGCTCCATGCCGTTCGGATTTCCCGAGTTCCGCGGAACCACGCGCCGGCTCGTGCTCATCAATCTCATCGCCTATTTCCTTCTTGCGCTGGCGAACGTCGGTCTTTCGCAGGAGACGATGGGCTTTATCGGCTCCCACTTCTCTTTCGTTCCGACCCTGTTCCTGCACGGCTGGATCTGGCAGCCCTTCACCTACAGCCTCATCCACCCGCCGGGAGCCCTGCTCGCCACGTTGTTCGAACTGCTGTCGCTCTGGTTTCTCGCGGGCTTCCTCGAGGCCTACCGCAGCCCCAACTGGACGATGAGCCTGTATGTCGTCTCCGTGCTCGGAACTGCGCTTTCTGCCGCAATCATCTACGACGCGGCCGGCAGGCTCGGCCACCCCATCGAGCAGATGCCGCTCTACGGCTGCATGGGAGGCATCTTCGGCCTGCTGTTCGCGATCGGGGTTCTCTACGGCGATACCGAATTCCTGATGTTCTTTCTCATCAACATCAAGGCAAGGTACCTCGCGGTCATCTACGCGCTCATCGCTGTCGCCATGCTCTTCAGCCAGAATCGCCTCTACGCCTTTGCGCAGTTGGGCGGCGCGGTCGCCGGTCTCATATTCATCCGATTCGCTCCCAGCCGCGGGTTCGGTTTCGTTGCCAGCGAGTGGATGTACGGTCTCCGCAACGGCTACTACCGCTGGAAGCGCCGCCGCGCCGGGCGGAAGTTCGAGGTCTATATGCGCAGCCAGGGGCGCACCGTCCGCCTCGACCACCGCGGCCGCCAGCTCGACGAGGATCCCGACGACAAATCCCGCTGGAACTGATAGCCCAGTGCTCAGTGATCAGTGGTTAGTGATTAGTAGCTGGTGGTCACTGTTTGCCTTTTCCTCTGTCCCTCTGTCCCTATGCCCCCCTTGCCCCGCCGCTCCAATCCTGTCATCCTAGAAGTAACCACCCATGCTGTTCTCTGCCCGTTTGTGCAGTGCGTCGGGGTCTGTACCGTGCAGCCGTTGCGAGTGAATTCCGGGGCTTGAAGTTTGGGGACTTCTCGCCTGTTTCCGGCGCCTCCATCGGCTCTACCGGCACATAAATTCGGGGGCTGAACCAGAAATGTCGTATATCCACCGGCGCCAGGCGCTCAAGCTGCTGGCGCTTGCAGCAGGCTCAGCGGCTTGCTCCGCATCGCTGTCCGCTCGCACTCTCTCCGCCGCCCAAACGCCGCGCATCGCCCGCGACGACGAGGCCTTTCTCGACGACCTCATCCGCCAGGGCTGCCTCTACTTCTGGGAGCAGGGCCATCCGGCCACCGGCCAGGTGCTTGACCGCTCGCGCAACGACCTCAACGGCGCCCGCGACCCGCGCCGCATGGCCTCGATCGCGGCCACCGGCTTTGGCCTCACCGCCCTCTGCATCGCCGACCATCGCGGCTACGTGCCCTACTCGCAGGTCGTCGACCGGGTACGCACCACTCTCGATTGGCACCTCAACCATCTGCCCGAGGTTCACGGCTTCTTCTACCACTTCTCCGACGTCGAAACCGGACGCCGCTGGCGCCGCAGTGAACTCTCCTCCATCGACACGTCGATCCTGCTCTGCGGCATCCAGACTGCCCGAGCCTACTTTGCCGACGCGCGCATCCAGTCGCTCGCGCAGCAACTCTACGAGCGCGTCGACTGGCCCTGGATGCTCAACGACGGCCAAGCCTTCGCCATGGGGTGGTTCCCCGACTCCGGCTTCATCCCCGGGCGCTGGAGCCACTACTGCGAGCTTATGATGATCTACCTGCTTGCCATCGGCTCGCCCACGCATCCGGTTTCACCCGAGCACTGGAACAGCTTTACCCGACCCGTCATCGACTACGCGGGCATGAGTTTCATCGGCGGCAACGACCCCATCTTTACGCACCAGTACTCGCACGCATGGTTCGACTTTCGCCATAAGCGAGACGGGTACGCCGACTACTTCGCCAACTCCAGGGTCGCCACGCGGGCGCACAAGGCCTTCTGCCTCTCCATGCCGAAGTGGTACTCGAACAACTACTGGGGCATTACCGCCTCCGACTCCATTCACGGCTACACCGTCTGGGGCGGGCCGCCGTCACGCGGCCTCATTGACGGAACCGTTGTTCCCTCTGCCGCAGCCGGATCGCTGCCTTTCCTGCCGGGCGAGTGCCTCTCCGTCCTGCGCTCTCTCCGCGCGAAGTACCCGCAGGCCTGGGGCCGCTACGGCTTCCTCGACGCATTTCACCCCTCAGCGAACTGGTACAACCCCGACGTCCTCGGCATCGACCTCGGCATCTCCGTCCTCATGGCCGAGAACCTCCGCAGCGAGCTCGTCTGGCAGACCTTCATGCGCAACCCCGAAGCCGACCGCGCCATGCGACTCGTCGGCTTTCATCCCGACAGCCTCGCGTAACAGTTCCTGTAGCCTGTTCTAGTCCGGCAGGTCCATGGTCGATCAAACAACCGCGCAGTTCTACGACGCTCTCGCCGAGCACTATCACCTGATCTTCGAAGATTGGGACAAGTCCATCGAGCGTCAGCGCGGCATCCTCGATCCGATCCTGCGCGAAGCGGCCGGCCGCGATTCCCTCAAGATCCTCGACTGCGCCTGCGGCATCGGCACACAGGCTATCGGCTTCGCGCAGTCGGGACATCGCGTAGCTGCCTGCGACGTCAGCACCGCGGCCGTCGCCCGCGCCCGCCGTGAAGCGAGCCTCCGCTCCGTCGACATCGAGTTCCGCGTCGCCGACATGTGCTCGCTCGCCTGCATTGAGAGTACCGATTTCGACGTCGTGGCCGCGATGGACAATGCCCTGCCGCATCTTTCCGCCGACGAACTGGCCCGGGCCGCGCGCGTCCTGCACTTGCGCCTTCGACCCGGCGGCGTGCTTATCGCCAGCCTGCGCGACTACGATCGCCTTATCCTCGAGAAGCCCGCGATCCAGCCGCCGGCGTTTTACCGCAACGAACGCGGCCGCTGGTTTGTTCACCAGGTCTGGGACTGGGTCGATGATACCGGCTATGTTCTTCACCTCTACATCACCACCCACTTCGACCGCGTTTGGGCTTCGCATCACTTCGCAGGAAAATACCGCTGCCTGCTCGGGCCGGGCTGGCCTCTGCACTCGAAGCCGCCGGTTTTGCGAATGTGCGCTGGCTCATGCCTGAAGAAAGCGGCTACTACCAGCCAATCGTGCTGGCTGCCAAGTTATAAAACGGCGCCGTCTGGCGGAGCGACCGGTCAAGCTCCGGCGAATGATAATGTTCAGTGCGATGGCCCTGCGCCGTCCCGACCGGAGTCCCAATGCGCTTCCTGCGAAGCCAACTCGTCACGCTGATCCTGATCGTCATTGCCGCGGGCGTCCTCGCGTTCCGCATTTATCATCGCGTCGTCGGGCGTGGCGCTTCGTCCATCTCCGACCTCTCCGTCACCGACCCACTGAACCAGCCCGGCGCCGACCCCGCGCCCGCCGAGGCATACGGAGTCTACTCCGCGCTCTATGAAAAGCCTGAAGGGGAGCCTCTCGCCTTCGCCGGCTACACGTCCACCGACATTCCGCAGGTTGGCGGGAGCTGCCTCAGCCCTTCCACGCCCGACGAGCACGAGATGGCCGACGCATTCGTCGCAGCGAACCGCAAGAGCCACCGCTGGGAGCAGAAGTTCGACATTCCGCAGGGCTACCAACTCCTGTCTGCGGTTCAGACAAGCCAGGCGCTCGCGTGCCTCGCGGCCCCGCATCGCGATGCCGGCCCGTGCCAGCCGTGGCAGAACCTCCGCCACGTGCGGTTCCTCGGCAACCCCGGCTTTGACAGCACACACTCGCACGCCGTAGTTTCCATCATCCGAAAGTGCGGCCGTTACTGCGGCGCGGGCGGGCTGTTCGTCGTGGAGAAGGACGGAGGAACGTGGCGGCGCTCCGATCCCACGCCGTTCGTCGAGAACTGCAGCTGGATGTTCCAGCGCTAGAGACATGCCCACGGCGCCACTGACCCCTCATCGCTAACCCTTGGTCACTGCCTTAAAATCGACCTCGTGATGAGTACCCAGATTGCCTTTCTCTTTCCGGGCCAGGGCTCCCAGGCAGTGGGCATGGGACGCGCCCTCTCTGATGCCTTTCCCGTCGCCGCGCAGACCTTCGCCGAAGCCGATGAAGCGCTTGGATTCGCGATTTCGAAGGTCTGCTTTGAGGGCCCCGAGGACGATCTCCGCCTCACGGAGAATACCCAGCCCGCCATTCTTACTGTGAGCGTGGCAGTGTGGCGCGTGCTTGGCGCAAAAGGCATCATGCCCGCCGTCGCCGCCGGACATTCGCTGGGAGAATGGTCCGCCCACGTCGCTGCAGGAACCTTCTCGTTTGCTGACGCGGTACAGGCTGTAAGGGCGCGCGGCCGCGCCATGCAGCAGGCCGTCCCGCCGGGCCAGGGGGCTATGGCTGCCGTCCTGATGCTCGATGCGGCGAAGGTGGCGGAAGCCTGTGCCGAAGCTGCCGCGGAAACGGGGCAGGTGGTGGCGGCCGCCAATCTCAACTCGCCGGGCCAGACGGTGATTTCCGGCGCGGCCGAAGCCGTTCAGAAGGCCGCCGATCTCTGCAAGGCGAAAGGCGCACGGCGGGCCGTGCTGCTTCCCGTGAGCGCGCCCTTCCATTGCTCCCTCATGCAGCCGGCGCAGGAAGAAGTCGCGCGGGTTCTCGCGGGCATCCCTCTCCACGATCCGGAGATACATGTGGCCGCGAACGTCACCGGATCGCTGGTGAGCAATGCGGACGGCGCGAAGGATGCGCTCACCCGCCAGGTTACGGGGGCGGTGCGGTGGGTCGATTGCGTGCAGGCGCTCGTCGCGGCCGAAGCGAATACTTTTGTCGAAGTCGGCCCGGGCAAAGTTCTCACCGGCCTGATGAAGCAGATCGACGGAGCGCAGAAGGCGCTCAACGTCGAGGATCCGGCGAGCCTTGAGAAGGCGCTCGCGGAGTTGAAGAGCTGAAGCGCCGGCTCGCTACGGCCCGAGATACAGTTCCACCGGCGAGAATGTCAGCGTCTTCGCCTTGGGGTCGTAGGCAAGGAAGACCGGCTTGCTTTTGAGGCCATTGAGGTACACGCCCACGACCAGTACGTTGCCGTTCATCCGGGCGGCGGCAATAAAGTGGCTCTTGATGGGCGCGTATTCGTTGTCGGGGCTCGTGGGGCTCCAGTCCGACTGGAACCGGGTTAACGGATAGGCATCCAGCATCGCTTTGTGGTTTTGCCAGTCCTTGTCATTGACCAGGTCGCCGTAGGCCTTGACCATCGCCTTCTGATCCATCGACTGACTCTTCTCTTTGCTGAACTGATCGAAGGGGTGCGCCGCAATTTGCGCCTGCTGCGTCTGCCAGTCCTTATCGTGGATCCAGATCGTGTACGCGCCGCTCATGTCGTTCCGCTCGACGGCCTTGAAGAACGTGTTCACGGCGATTCTGCCGCGAAAGTGAGCGTACCAGTTCCACGGCCAGTCGATTGGAAACCCCGCAAGGATCCAGAGCAGGATCACCAGCGCGGCAACTACGCCCGCGCTGGACAGGATGATGATGCGCCTGCGGCGATCTCGGACCTCGTCAAACTTCGGTGCATCCAGCAGCGTCATCATCTCTCCCAAGTGCAGCGGATAGTGGCTAGTGGTTAGTGATTAGCGGCCAGTGCCCAGTGTAGTCTTTGGCAAACCTCGGCGCTCAAGCAATTTAGACACCGTTCAAGGTTCTGGAGTTCCACGTATGAAAAATGCGAAGAAGCGGTTCTCGCTCACCGCTGGTCTTGGGTCGATTAGCGACCACTAACCACTAGACACTAGCCACTGACCACTGTTCACAGCTCTCTGCTGTACCGCGTCCGATTCTTTTCTTCTTTCCGTTCGAGCGCAAGCTCGATGAGGCGCGTGATCAGGTCGGAGTATTTGAGGCCCGACGCCTCCCAGAGCTTGGGATACATGCTGATCTGCGTGAAGCCGGGGAGAGTATTCACCTCATTTACGTAGATGCGCCGTTTGCCGCCGGGCTCCATGAGGAAATCCACGCGCGCGAGGCCGGCCAAGTCACAGGCGCGGAATGCCTCGACGGCCATCTGCCGTATTCTTTTGGCCTCGGACCGGCTCAACCTGGCTGGAATGACGGGCACCGAGCCTTCGGACAAATATTTGGCCTCGTAGTCGTAGAACTCCTTGCCGGGGATGATTTCGCCCACGACGCTCGCTTCGGGAGCATCGTTGCCGAGCACGGCTACTTCGAGCTCGCGCGCCTTGGCTTTGTTGCTGCCCACGCCCTCTTCGACGATCAGCTTGCGATCGTACTTTGCGGCCTCGTCGAGCGCCGGACCAAGTTCCTTGCGGTCGTGCGCCTTCGAGATGCCGACCGATGAGCCCAGGTTCGCGGGCTTGACGAAGAGCGGATACTTCATCGCCGCCTCGATCTTCGCGACGGCGTTCTTCGGCGTCTTTTCCCACTCGCTGCGGAGCAATGTTACGTGCTTCACGATGGGCAGTCCGGCCTGCGCGAAGAGCCGCTTCATCGCGTCCTTGTCCATGCCGGCGGCAGAGCCGAGCACTCCGGAGCCCACGTACGCGATGCCGGCAAGCTCAAACAGCCCCTGGATGGTTCCGTCTTCGCCAAAAGTGCCGTGCAGTACCGGAAACACGACGTCGAGCGTCGACTGGCTGTCCGGACGGCGTTCCGTGCTCGTCCTTGTGAGCGCGTCTGGCGGCTCGGGCGCCATCAGCATCGGCATGCCTTCCTGCAGCAGCTTTGCTCCGGGCGTCGCTTCAGGATCGCCCGCGCGCAGTGTGCGTATCACCCCGCCGGAATCGCCTTCGAGGAGCCCGTGCGCATCCGCCGAGCCGAGCCAGTGGCCTTCCTTCGTGATGCCGATCGGTACCACGTCGAACTTTTTGCGATCGATTGCCTTCAACACCGACGCGGCCGACAGCAGCGACACCTCGTGCTCGCCGCTGCGCCCGCCAAACAGAATTCCTACGCGAAGTTTTCTTGCCATGAATGCGAATCATCCTTGATGGGAAAAAATCTTACTTAGAGTTTAGAGCCACGGAGTAGGCCAGGCTCGAAGAATGCCCGCTAGTTAATAGCCAGTTATGCGACTGATTCCCAGAATTAACCACGGTCGGAAACGCCCGTGGAAACATCGCGCGAGAATAAGCCGCGCCCAGCTGATTAAAGTATCTTCTTGCCGAACGCCGAACACGCCAGTTGCACCGCGAGGTCCGCGGTGCGGTTGTGCTCGTCGATCACCGGATTGACTTCGACCACTTCGAAACTGAGGAGCCGCCCGTGGTCGGCCAGGATCTCCATGGCCAGGTGGGCTTCGCGATAGGTTGCGCCACCGCGCACGGGCGTGCCGACTCCCGGCGCATCCTCGGGGTCGATCCAGTCCATGTCGAGGGACACGTGATAGCCGGCAGTGCCGCGGCCGGCCGCGCGCAGGGCTTCCTCCATGACCGCCCGCATGCCGCGTTCGTCGATGTCGCGCATGGTGTAGACCTCAGCCATGCCCGCGCGCCGGATGTTGGCGCGTTCGGCGGCATCGATGTCGCGCACTCCGATCAGGACCGTGTTCTCCGGCGCAATCTTCGGCGCGTATCCATAGAGATTGGAGAGCGCTTCGGGGCCCAGCCCCAGGAGCGCGGCAAGCGGCATACCGTGCACGTTGCCGGAGGGCGAAGTCTCAGGCGTGTTGATATCCGAGTGGGCGTCGATCCATAAGACCCCGATGCTCTGGTTCGTCCGGCGATAGAACTCCGACACGCCGGAGACAGATCCGGCGGCGATGGAGTGGTCGCCACCCAGCACGAGCGGAATCATGCCGTCATCGAGCGTTTTGATGACCGCGTCGCCGGTGCGGCCGCAGATCTCCGCTATCTGCTTGAGATAGCGCGCGTTCTGCGCACCGGTCGCCTGAGTTTCGGGTATGTCGACCTTGAGGTTCCCTGCATCGGTAACGCGGTGGCCCAGCGCCTCTAGCCGTGCTTCGAGACCGGCCACGCGCATCGCAGACGGCCCCATGTCCACGCCGCGCCGGCTGGCCCCCATGTCGAGGGGAACCCCTATAACGCGGATTTTGCGGGTTGGCAGCGATTGCAGGCCACCATGTGGAGAGGCGGCGCCGGGTTTGGGGGCCTCAGATTGGGTCGCCATGTCGGGTTTTCGCTCCGGACGGGGTGATCTCCGCCACGGAGAAATGATATCCACTCCACCCGCCGCCCGCCATTTGGGAAACTGCATTCCCGAAATGACAAAAGGCATGTCCGCATAACTCGAAAGAGCTATTACAACCGATTCATCGAAGTGTAAGATAAGGCCCAAGCATTAACCCCTCCCCGACTTAAATGCGAGTTCCTGTTGTAGGAGACTTATGCGGTTTCCCGCCTCCGCGGGATGAAAGACGGAGAGAGATGGGTAGCTGACCCTGGGTCTGCATTGAATGATTAAGTGGCGCCCTGCGGCCGTTCTTGCCATTGGTATGCTCACGGCATTCCTGCGGGCTCAGTCTGCCCCCCTCACGTCGATCTCTTCGATCCACTCGCTCACCAACGAACAGGCATCACATCAGCTGCCGGTCGACTTCGAAGCTACCGTCACTTTCTATCGAAGCTACGAAAGCACCCTCTTTGTCCAGGATGGCGACACGGCTGTCTACGTGCAGCCGGCGAAACAGTATGACCTGCTGCCCGGCGACCGGATTCGCATCCGTGGCATCACGCGCGAAAGCTTCCGTCCATTCGTCGATCAGGCCGCCATTGATGTCCTCGGCCGCGCCCCGATGCCGAAGGCGGCTCCCGCGACATTTGACGACCTGGTGCACGCCCGCGACGATTGCCGCTTCGTAACCATCAAGGCCCGGGTGCTGTCGGCAGACATCACGTTCAGCTCCGACCGGCGCAGTTCGACGCTCGAGCTCATGATGGACGGCGGCCCTGTCGAAGCGCAGATCGACCGCCACGACAGCGGGACCCTCGCCAACCTGCTCGACGCCGAAATCCAGATCCAGGGCGCGGCCTCAGGGCGCTTTGACGGCAAGATGCAGATGACCGGGGTCGTATTGCACACCGAGAATCTCACGTTTCTCAAGATCCTCAAGCCTCCCCAGGCCAACGCGTGGGCTCTGCCGCTCACTCCGATGAGCGAGATCGTCTCGCAGTTCAGCCAGACGAATGTATCGCGGCGCGTCCACGTTCAGGGGACCATTACCTATTACATGCCGGGCTCGGCACTGGTTCTCGAGCATGGCCGAGAGAGCCTCTGGGTCAATACTCGAACGCGCGCCGATCTGCGGATCGGCGACCTGGCTGACGCCACGGGGTTCCCTGACGTTCACGACGGATTTCTCAAGCTCGCCGATGCGGAGGTGCAGGGGAGCGATCATCCGGCGCCCGTTCAGCCGATGCCGGTGACATGGGACGACCTCACGCACAGCCACCACGTCTTCGACCTGGTTTCGATCGAGGGACGCATGGTAGCGGAAGTGCGTGAAGCCGGACAGGACCAGTACGTGCTGGTCAGCGAGGGGCACCTCTTCACTGCGATCTACCGGCATCCGGCGCGCGTCAGCCCGGCCCAGGCGCCTCCAGGGCCGATGAAGATCATTCCGCTGGGCTCGAAGGTGCGCGTGGACGGGATCTGCATTCTCGAGGACTCGAACCCATTCAACGCCAATGTCCCCTTCGACCTGCTCCTTCGCAATTTTGACGACATCGGGATGATCGCCAAGCCGTCGCCGCTCACGATCAAGAACCTTGTCCGCCTCGTCAGCGTGCTGATCCTTGCGTTTCTCGCGGTGAGTGTCTGGAGCTGGATGCTCCGGCGAAAGATTCACGAGCAGACGGCTGCCCTGGCCACCCGCGCCGAGGCCGAAGCCGCCCTCGAGCGCCGTAACGCGCAGAGTGAGCTGCGCCGCAGCCGCATCCTCGAAGACATCAATGGAACCCGGCCGCTTGCCGAGGTGCTCGAAGAGATTACCGACTTTGTGTCGTTCCGGCTCAATGGCGCGCCCTGCTGGTGCGAAATCGCAGACGGGGCAAGACTGGGGAGCTTCGAGCCGGCAAACAATGGCCGGCGCATCGCATCCGAGGACATCCCCAGCCGTTCCGGGCCGCCGCTCGGAGTGATTCACGTGGCGCTGGATCCGGCCATGCTGCCGTCCGAAGAGGAGGCACAGTCGCTTTACCAGGGAGCACGGCTCGCCACTCTGGCCATTGAGACACGCAGGGCCTACTCGGACCTGGTTCACCGTTCCGAATTCGATCTGCTCACCGATGCTCACAACCGCTTCTCCCTCGACAGGCAACTTGACCTGCTGATTGGCCGCGCCAGGGAGCAAGCGGGCATCCTGGGACTTATCTACGTCGATCTCGACGAATTCAAGCAGGTCAATGACGTCTACGGACACCGCGTCGGCGATCTCTATCTGCAGGAAGCGTCAGCGCGCATGAAGCGCCAACTCCGATCGGGCGACCTGCTCGCGCGCCTCGGAGGCGATGAGTTTGCCGCCATCGTTCCTGCCGCGCGCGGACGGGGCGACGTCGAAGAGATTGCCCTGCGCTTGGAGCGCGGATTCGACGAGCCTTTCCGGATTGAAAACTACGTTCTTCACGGATCCGCAAGCATCGGCATCGCCATCTACCCCGAGGACGGAACGACGAAAGACAGCCTTCTGACGGCTGCCGATGCGGCGATGTATGTGTCAAAACACACCCGGCGTGTAGGATAGGAAGCAGAATTCACCAAGCCGTACCGCGGAGTCGCCGTCAAGTCGTCCCGGCCGTGCAATAAATGCGATTCTGCTCCTGAATGGACGGCCTCGAAGAGGGCCCTGGCGCCGGAAATAACCTCCGGCGCGCAGATCGGAAGTTGAGCTGTGAAACGGTTGTTCTTCCCCATGCTGATGTTGCTTCCGGCGGCCATGGCCGAATCGGCACATCTGTTCGCGCCGCGTGGTTTTCTGCGCGACCTTGGCCTGATCGACAATCCGGGAGTGTCCGGCGCTCCCTGGATCGATAACGTCCGCAACCTTCTCATCGTCATCTGCCTGCTTCTGATCGTCAGCATCGCGATCGGCATTCATGCATGGCTCAGTGAGCGCCGTTCGCGCCGCCAGCTCGCTGCGATGGCGTACGTTGAACAACGTCGGGCGAAGATCCTTGAGCACATCAACTCAAGCCGCGCGCTGGCTGAAATCCTCGAAGACATCACGGAACTGACATCTGTGCGGCTCCGGGGAGCGCCGTGCTGGTGCCAGGTCACGGATGGGCCTTTGCTCGGCAACCGTCCTCCACGCTTCGACTCGGCTTCATTCCGCGTGGCGGAGCTTCCCATCCAGGCCCGCGCCGGAGGGCCGCTGGGGGTCATCCATGCGGCATTCGATGCCCGCACCAAGCCGGTCCAGGACGAAGCCCAGGGCCTGGCCATGGGAGCCGCGATGGCAACCCTCGCCATCGAGACTGCTCACCTGTATTCCGATCTCGTCCGCCGCTCCGAGTACGACCTACTTACAGACGCGCAGAACCGCTTCTCGCTCGAGAGGTCAATCGACGAGCAGATCAACATTTCGCGCCAGAATGCGCGCATCTTCGGCCTGCTCTACGCCGACCTCGACAGCTTCAAGCAGGTCAATGACCTCCACGGCCATCACGTTGGCGATGTTTACCTGCAGGAAGTAGCCCGCCGCATGAAACATCAATTGCGGCCCGGCGACATGCTCGCACGCCTCGGAGGCGACGAATTTGCCGTTGTGATTCCCTCCGCGTATAACCGAGCCCAGGTCGCGGAGATCGCCCATCGCCTCGAACGGTGCTTCAGCGAACCATTTGTGATTGAAGGCAACGTGATCCGCGGCTCGATGAGCGTCGGCGTCGCTCTCTATCCGCAGGACGGAGACACCCGCGACAGCCTTCTCGACGCAGCCGATGCCGCCATGTACGCCGCCAAGAACGCCCGCGCTTCCGCGGTCGAGTCGTCCCAGGCGGCTTCATAGGCTCCTTGATCTTCCTCCGGTTGACTCCCCGCGTCCCGATACGAAAAACTGAATTGTTTCAATCATCTCCATACCGGACAGAGGCCATGCTTAAACCTGCGCGCCTGCATGCGATCGTTGCCGTCGTTCTTCTCGGATTCTCACTCGCGGGATTCAGCCAGCAGGAGCCGGCGAGCGCTCCGAGCACGACGCGTGCATGGTTGAACACCTCGCTGCCCATCGACCAGCGCGTTGACGCGCTCATCGGGCAGATGACGCTCGAGGAGAAGGTCCAGCAGATGCGCGACCACTCGCCGGCCGTCGCCCGGCTCGGCGTGCCCAAATACGACTGGTGGAACGAGGGCCTTCACGGCGTAGCGTTCTCCGGGTACGCAACGAATTTCCCGCAGGTGATCGGCATGGCCGCCACGTGGGACGCGCCGCTCGTGCACCGCATGGCGGAGACCATCTCCACCGAGGCCCGCGCCAAGTACAACCAGGCCATGCGTGAGGACCACCACGAGATGTTCTTTGGCCTGACGTTCTGGGCGCCGAACATCAACATCTTCCGCGATCCGCGCTGGGGCCGCGGGCAGGAAACCTATGGGGAGGACCCATTCCTCACCGGCCAGATGGCCGTGGCCTTCGTCACGGGCATGCAAGGTAACGACCCGAATCACCTGAAGGTGGTTTCGACACCGAAACACTTCGCCGTGCACAGCGGGCCGGAGAGCACGCGCCACCGCGCCAACGTCGACATCTCGAATCATGACCTCGAGGATACGTATCTGCCCGCATTTCGCGCTGCCGTGACACAGGCGCACGCGCAGTCGGTGATGTGCGCGTACAACGCGATCGACGGCGCGCCGGCCTGCGCGAACCAAATGCTCCTTAAGGAGCATCTCCGCGACGCGTGGCACTTTGGCGGATACGTTGTGAGCGACTGCGCGGCGGTGGCCGACGTCTTCACTGGCCATCACTATGCAAGCGATATGGCGCACGCCGCGGCAGATGCAGTCCACGCCGGCACCGACCTCGAGTGCGGCTACGGCGAAGGGCAGGCATTTCCGTCGCTGGTGGATGCGGTGCACCAGAACCTGATCAGCGAAGGAGACATCAACCAGTCGTTGCGCCGCCTGTACACGGAGCGCTTCCGTCTCGGAATGTTCGACCCTCCGTCGAGCTACGCCTATGGTCGAATCGGCATGGAGGAGAACAACTCCTCCGCGCACCGCGAGCTTTCGCTCACGGCGGCACGCGAATCGATGGTGCTGCTCAAGAACAGCGGCGTGCTTCCGCTCAAGCAGGGTCTGCACAAGATTGCCGTGATCGGGCCAACGGCGGAACTGGTTCAGTCACTCCAGGGGAATTACAACGGGCCGCCGCCCAATCCGGTCTATCCGCTCAACGGCATCGAGAAGCGTTTCAAGCCCGCGCAGGTGGCCTATGCCATGGGGTCGAGCCTCGCCGAAGGCTTCGCCATGCCCATCGAGCACACGGCGCTTCATCCCGCGCAAGGCAGCAGCGAGTTCGGCCTCAAGGGCGAGTATTTTGCGACACAGGATTTGACCGGGACTCCCGTTCTCACGCGCGTCGACCGGAATATCAACTTCAACTGGGACAAGGTCATCCCGGCGAAGGGTCTCGAGCGCAACAACTTTTCTGTTCGATGGAGCGGCACGTTTACGCCGCCCGCACCCGGCGACTACCGGCTCGGCGTGCGCATCAATTATTGCTACGCATGCGAGAACGCCGAGGGCTTCCGGTTCTTTCTTGATGGCAGGCTCGTTGCGCAAAGCGGAGCGAAGAGCGGCGAGCGCGGTGAGGTTTTCGATGCCCCGATTCATTTCGACAACACCGAACCTCACGCGATCCGCCTCGAGTACCTTCATAAGACCGGCACCGCCGGAATCGATCTCACCTGGGAGGCGCCGGCCGAGGTCCTTCGAGAGGAAGCGCTCCGGCAGGCCAAGGGCGCGGACGTGATCGTCATCTGCGTCGGGCTGTCGCCGTCGCTTGAAGGCGAGGAGATGCCTATCAAGCTGGAGGGCTTTTCGGGCGGCGACCGCACCAGGATCGATCTTCCGGGCGTCCAGAAGGATCTGGTCAAGGCGCTCATCACCACGGGCACACCCGTCGTCGTCGTGCTTCAGAACGGGTCTGCGCTTGCGGTCAACTACGCCGCGGAGAACGCTGCCGCAATCCTCGAAGCGTGGTACCCCGGTGAAGAAGGCGGAACCGCCATCGCGGAAACTCTTGCTGGCGACAACAACCCAGCCGGCCGGCTTCCGGTCACATTCTATCGTTCGCTCGACCAGCTGCCGCCGTTCGAGGAATACGCGATGAAGGGGCGCACCTATCGCTACATGACGGACAAGCCGCTGTTCGGGTTTGGCTACGGGCTCAGCTACACGACGTTCAGCTACGGCGATATCAAGTTTGGCGCGAACACCGTGAACGCAGGCGATGCGGTACACGTTATGGCTGAAGTGAAGAACACCGGCAAGGCCGCGGGCGATGAGGTCGTTGAACTTTATCTCACCCAGCCTCAGACGGAAGTCTCGCCTCGGATTGCTCTTGCCGGATTCAAGCGCATACACCTCGACGCGGGCCAGGCCGCGAGCGTTGAGTTCACGCTTGATGCGCGGACGCTGTCTGAAGTGGCTGCCGACGGGAAACGCGTCATCCTGCCGGGCGAGTACAAGGTCTACCTTGGCAGTACGCAACCCGGCGACGGGGCTCAGACGGCGTCGGCGACGTTTAGCGTGAACGGCCAGATGGAGCTGCCGAAATAGCCGGACGCTGAATTCCGTCTGCATGGAATGGGCGTAACACTGGTGATTCAGGCGACACGCCAGACCCGCACCACGACAAGATCTGCGTAGCGCTCGGCGTCGCCGATGAAGACGGATCGTCTGAGCCACTCGTATTTCCCCGTGGGAGGGTGGAAACGGGGGGTGGTTCTGAAGTAGTACTCGCCGGCGTCGACGGATTCACCGGCTGCCAGCCGCGCAAGCACGCGGGGCGGGCCATGGCGCAGGCCTGAGTTGCGCACCTCGATGCGAACGCCGTCATCGGTCTCGATGACGTATTGCGCCTGCACGCATGTGAAGCCGTCAGACTCGACGAGTTGCCAATCGGCGCCGCCGGGCAGGACATGGCCCGCGATGCCGGGACCGCTGAAGGTTCCACCTGTGATGGCGACGGTGCGCCGGACGCCGAAGGGACCTGCTCCCAACTCAATCGTGGGTGCAATGCCGACCCGCAGTTCGAGGGCGAATTCAAGTTGCGGTGGGGTGGCGCTGTTCTGCGTGTTCATCTCCCCGGGAGTTTATCCCAGACAAGGGCAATCCAGACTTGATCAATCCAGATTGAGCAATCCAGATTTAAGCAATAAGGGCGCAATTCGAGGTCCTATGTTGAAACTGGTTCTCTCTCGCTGCTCGAATTTCCTGCGGCGAAGTGAAGGCCGATGACCATGACGAGAGCGATGAGCACACAGATGAGGGCGAAGAAAAATGCGCTGGAGTAGCCAAACGCGCCGATCACCGCTCCGGCAGCGGGGCCAACGAGGAAGAAGGACACGTCGGAGAAGCCCGTATAGACGCCGAGGGCGGTGCCGCGGCTTTTCTCAGGAATCGAGCGAACGGCCTCGACGCCGATGGCCGGGAAGACGAGCGAGAATCCGAACCCGGCGAGCGACGCGGCGAAGAGCGCGGTCCACGGGGAGTGGGCGCGCCAGAGGATGAGTACGCCGAGAGATTCAACGGCCATGCAGACGATGGCGACGGGGAATCCGCCAAAGCGGTTGATGGTGTGGATGAAGACGAGGCGCGCGGCGATGAATGCGGCGCCGAATGCCGTGAGGCAAAGGGCGGCTCCGCTCCAGTGGCGGCTCACGTAGAAGAGGGTGATGAACGTGGCGAGGACGCTGTAGCCCACGCCGCCGAGCGCCAGCGCCACGCCGTGCGGCGCCACGCGGCCGAGGACACTGGCGAATGGCAGGTGCTCGCCGTGGACCACCGGGGTGGCGCGCTTGTAGACAGCAATAGCGACGCTGAGCGCGCACACGGCCATGGTGAGAAGGCCGATTGAGCCCATGCCGAAACGATTCTCAAGGATTACGCCGAGCGGAGCACCGATCGCCATTGCACCGTAAGTGCAGACGCCGTTGTACCCGATGACTTTGGCTGTGTTTTCTGTTCCCGCGGCGCTGATACCCCACAGTGTTGCGCCCGTAGATCCGAGGCTTTCGCCGACGCCGAGCACGAGGCGGCTCAAAACAAGGCCGGCCATGCTGAGCAAGGGCCGGCCATGAAGCAGGCCGCCGCCCAGCAATAACGCGCCGGAGGCTGTGCACATCGCCATGCCCCAGATGACCGAAGTTTTGGCCCCGGTATGGTCGGAGATGCGGCCAGCCCAGGGGCGGCTGAGAAACGTGGCGATGTACTGGATGCTGATGACGAGCCCGGCGATCGTGGCACTGTAGCCGAGCCGGAAGTGCACGTATGCGGGCAAGACCGCGAGCGGAAGCCCGATGGCGAGATAGACGACGAATGTGAAGAAAACGTATCCGACGATGCGCCGGGTGCTTATCGCGTCGCTCTCGGCTGTGGTGGACTCGAGACGCGTCAACCCACGGGGAGGATTGCCGGCCTTCAACATGAACTTTAGATCTGGTGCACTCAATTTCCAGTATATCCAAGCGCTGAGGACGCGCCCGCGCGGCTGGTCGAGCCGCGCGGCTTCGCGATTAAAGCGGGACGGACTAGCGGTCCTCACGCACCGGGTCATGGCCGAACGGAACGACTCTCTCCACGACCTGCTTGAACGGTTCAGAGTTCGAGGTTCCGTTCAGCGTGTCGCCGCTGTAGGTGGCGACGAGGGAGTGGGTGCCAGGGGTGAGGGTGGTGAGCTTCAAAGTGCCCTTTCCGCCGTTGAGCGCGGCCGAGGTCAGCAGCTTTCCGCCTTCCCACAGAGTGACCCATCCGGTGGGCGGTGCGGAGGAACTGGAATTCACCGTTGCGTTGAGCTGAATCGTTTCTCCCGCTGCAGCCGGGTTGTGCACCGCGGAAAGGACTGTCAAAGTGGGCGCCGTGGGCGCAGCTGTCTGCCGCACGGTGAGAGTGACCGAGCCCGTCGCCGAGTTGTAGTCGGTTGAATCGGTCGGGTTGAACGTCACGTTGAGCTGCACCTGCCCGGGCGTATTCTCCACCGTGCCCGCGGGCGGATTGTAGACGTAGGTGCCTGGAACCGCTGCGCTGGCGTACGTGGCAGCAGCGTCCAACTGCGTTGCGCTCAGAGCCGTTCCCTGGTTGATCTGCGCGGGCACCGGCCAATTGATGATGGGTGTGACTGGGGTGACGGAAAACTGTACTGGCGCGCTGGTTGCAGGGGCGTCATCTGTATCACCGCCATAGCTCGCGGTAATCGAATAATTGGCGGCAATAGGCGTCTGTGTGTTTGGGACCGAGATGCTGACCTTTCCCCCGGAACCGGCAGCGAGTGTGTAAGGGCCGTATGTGGTCTTGGCGCTCGTTGCGGTGTTGGTGACGGTGAAGGTGACGTTTCCCGTGGGCGCCGAGGGAACTGCCGGGACCAGGCCTGCGTTGGACACCTGCGCGGAGTAGGTAAGAGCAGTCAGGTAGGGAGAACTCGCACTTGCCGGCGAAGTGATCGTGACAGAAGGAGTGACCCTTACCACAGAGAAAGCAATCGCAGTGGCGCTGGCCGCCGTGTCCGCGGTGTCGCCACTGTAGGAGGCAGACAGCGAATAATTCCCGACCGCCATCGACCCAAGCGGAATGTTGGTCGTGCTAACGCCGGCGGTGCCGGTGGACAAGGCGGGCGTAAAAGTGGTCTTTGCGTTGGTGCCGGTGTTGGTGAGAACTACGGTAAGCGTGCCGGAGGGTGACGGGGCCGTGGGGAGCAGACCAGCATTAGATACCTGGACCGCCGCCGTTATTGCGCCCGGGAGGAATTGCCCGTTGTTTGCCGGGACGGTGATGGCGACGGTGGGAGTCACCTGAACGACGCTGAAGGGAACGGCCGCCGAGGCGCCTGAGCTGTCGAGCGCGTCGCCGCTGTAATTGGCAACGACGCTGTAAGTGCCGGGGGCCGCATGGGTCCAGTATTGGACCGTGGCGTTACTCTGCCTGAAGCCGCTTACCGGAAAGAGCGCGACGTTGGCGAATGTGGCCGCTGTGCTGTTGTTTCCGGTGTTGGTGACGGTCATGTTCACCGTCCCTGTGGGCTGCGTGATGGGTGGGCCGATGGTGTTGGTAACAACGGCCTCGAATGGAACACTGGAGCCGGCGATATACCTGGTTCCGCTCGCTGGCGGGTTCACCAGGACCCTGGTGACAGCCGGGCCAGTCAGCGCATCGCAGTTGAGATAGAGCTGGTTCTGGAAGCCGGCAGTGTTGTCGACGAAGGTGATGGTGGCGGTGCGCCAGCCTCCGGCGGTGGGCTTGCAGGAGAAACCGAGCTGGCAGCTTCGGCCGGACGCCAGGGGCTGGCTCCAGACGCAGCTGGACGTTGCTGCATCGGAGATGAAGTCGCCTGGATTTGCGCCGCCCAAGATTACATTCGAGACCTCGAGGTAGTCATTGCCGGTATTGGTGATCAGTGCGGTTGCGACCGGTGAGGTGTGTCCGACCAGAGTGACGGGGAAGAGAAGGTTGCCCGCGGGACCGACCTTGCGCACGAACTGGGTTGGACCGCTGGAAATTCCGGGGTTGGTCTGGGCTACGAACACTTCGCCCATGGAATCTACGGAGATTCCGTGGGGAGCGTCGAGTGCGGCGCTGGTGGCCGGGCCGTTGTCGCCGGAGTAACCCGAGACAGTTCCGATGCCGGCAACGGTGCGGATCAGGCCGTTGTAGCTATCGACGCGGCGGATGATGTTGTTATTTGAGTCGGCGAAATACATATCGCCAGCCTCATCGAAGGCAAATCCGCCTATTGCGCCGCGGATCTCGGCGTTCTGCGAGCGCACGTTGTTGGCGGCGAAACCGCAGATGCCGCTGCCGGCGGCATTCCACTCCTGTCCGGTGAGAGGCGCGAATCCGTCGATCTGGCAGATGCTCGGAGTGTCTTTATCCGGAGAGTAGATGTTGTCCGTACTGTCAAGCCCGAACGGCACATCGTGCGCCAGAGTGTTCGAGGTAACAATGTTGATCTTGCGGGTTAACTGGGAGGGAATGGAGTAAGCCCCGTCGTGATCGTTCATGAAGATATTCTGGCTGCTGTCCAGGTTGATCCAGACGGGATTGTTGAACTGGACGGCAGTGAGGGCACACGGGGTTGAGGTGAAGCAGGTGCTTGCCGGAGTGCTACCCAATCCTGCGAAGGTCCCGGTGGAGCCGAGGGATGCAACGTCGATCGCATTATTCCCGCGTTCCGCGATATAGACGTCGAGGAAAGCGTCGACGGCGATGCCGGCAGGATCGTTGAGATAGACGCTGGCGTTGGGGATTAAACCCACCGCCGGGATCACTGGTTGGTTACCGCCGCCAACAAGGGTGGTGAGCGCCATGCTGCCATCGATGAAATAGACCTTTCCGCCGCTTGTCGGCGCGGTTGTGGCATCGGAGATATAGAGGTTGTCACCCTGATCGGTCACAACGTCCCAGGAATTGTTGAGGAGGGGTTTGCCGCCGGGCATCGTCTGCGGAACGGTCGTGATCTGGGCAGGGATAAACGACACAACCGGGCCCTGGGATTGACCTTGCAGGCCGATGACTTCCGCGGCGGCCGATTCGCTGGTTGTGAAGGTGAGTTTGCCGGCGCGTTTTCCCGGACCTTTGGGATCGAGAGTGACGGAAACCTGGCATGACTCGCCAGCGGAGTAGGTGAGGCCCAGGCGGCAGCTCGCGCTCACCACTTTGAAGTCGTTGCTGGCTTCGATGCTGCTCAGCGTGGTGGGCTGGTTGAAGGAGATCTCAAGGACCTCAGTGACGGGCGAGCCGACGTGCACCTGCTGCGAGAAGCGATAAGCGATACGGTCAGGTAGCCCGGGCAACTGCTTGCGAATGATACTTGGTTCGGAATTCGACCGTGCACCTGGAGCGACGTCGCGCTCCACGAGCGTGATGCGCGGCTGCTGCGCGACGGCGGCATTGTGAAGGGAAGCTACCAGCAGAACCGCTGACAGGATGGAGACGCTGACGTTCGGCATCACGGAACTCCTGATGCAGCGCTCGTGGCGCTGAGGGGAATCGCTGAATACTACTCCGGGGAGGGCTAACTAAATTGGTGGGCTGGGAAAGGGAAGATTGTGACAGGAGATTGCCTAGAATAGTGATATGGGGCTGGCGTTCCACGTGGAGAACTTCGGGTGCCGCGCCGCGCGCGCCGATGGCGAGGCGGTGAGCGCGCGCCTGCGAACGGCGGGGAATGATGTGGCCCAACCCGCGAACGCCGACGTGGTGATTGTGAATACGTGCAGCGTGACGGCGGAAGCGGACCGCGAAGCGCGCGCGTATATCCGGAGGGCGCACAGGATCAATCCTGGAGCGCGGATTGTGGTGACCGGCTGCTACGCCCAGCGCGCGCCAGAGGAGCTGGCAGGGTTGCCGGGGGTGGCGGCCGTGGTGGGCAACAGCCACAAGGCGCTGGCGCCGGAGATTGTGGTGCGCATGGCGGGGGTTGTTGACCAGCGCGTCAGCGAATCGAACGGCCCGGCGTTCGTCGATGTGCGGTCGTTTATCGCCGGGACAGCTTCCGGCGCGGCGCCGGGCGGGGTGCCGATTTGGGCGGATGATCGGTTTGCGCATTCATTTCTTGAGGAGGCGCAGCTGGTGCCGGGGACGCAGACGCGGCCGAATCTGAAGATCCAGGAGGGCTGCGGGAACCGGTGCACGTTCTGCGTGATTCCGCAGACGCGGGGCAATTCGCGCAGCCTGCCGGCAGAGAGCGTATTGAAGCAGGTGCGCGGGTTTGCAGCCGCAGGGGGAAACGAACTGGTGCTCTCGGGGATCAACCTCGGACGATGGGGGCGTGATCTCGCAGGGGCGGACCGGATGTCCCTTGCGGGGCTGGTGCGGCGGATCTTCGACGAAACGAACCTGGCGCGATTGCGGCTCAGCTCGATCGAGCCAATGGATTGGGATTCGGATCTGATCGCGCTCATGGGGGACTTTGGCGGCACGCGGCTGGCGCGCCATGCACATCTGCCGCTGCAATCGGGATCGGATGCCGTCTTGAGGAGGATGCACAGACGCTATCGGCCATGGCATTACTCAGAGAAGGTGCGGCTGCTGACGGAAGCGGCGGGACCGCGGCTGACGCTGGGCGCGGATGTGATGGTGGGATTCCCGGGAGAGAGCGATTGTGAGTTTGAGGAGACGTGCGCATTCATCCGCGAACTGCCCTTCGGATATCTTCACCTGTTTCCTTTCTCGGCGCGGCCCGGGACGCGGGCGTGGGAGCTGCACAAGGAGGTTCCGGTGACGGCGGAGGTTGTGGAGGAACGGATGGCGGCGTTGCGAGCGCTAGCGTCGGAAAAGGTGCGGGTGCATCGGATGCGGTTCCCGGGAAGAGTGGTTGAGGCGATTACGCTGAACTCGGCCGAAACGATTCGGAGTCGATCGTGCACGGCGGCGCTGACAGAGAACTTTCTACCGTTGGAGATTGAAGGCGAGCTCGAGTCTAACGTGATGGTGCGAGTTCGCGTGGCCAGGATTGCCTCGGATTCCTGCCTGCGGGGCGTGGTGGAATCGTGATGAGTGAAGAGTGATTCTGTCGTTCACCGGACAAAGAAGAATACGAATCCGGCTTGCAAAAATGCCAATATTTATGCGGTCTTCACGCGCTCGTAAAGCCTTTGTGCAGGTAAATTGCTTTAGTGGAAACATGGCTTGACATGCGGCCGAAGACGGGCGCAGCATGAAGATAGTCCGGCGGGAAGAAGCGCCAGCTTCCGGGCCCAGACACGTATCGGACGCGTAACTGTCAATAATTCAACTGCTCTCAACCGTAGCGACCTGTGAACCCTCCGAACTGACCTCACAAAGGTGTTATGAGGTGAGTAATGGTCGTAAAGACACAAAGTGATGGACGAGAAGGCTTCGGGCTTCGTGTAAGCGCGGCGAACGTGAGGCGTTATTTTCCCAGGAGTATGGATTCAGTGGAATTGCAACTGGGCGATCTTCACATTCAGTGCAAGTTGTCCTCCATGTTCTGGGAGGGTAAGCCGGAAATTCACGATCCGCGACTGTGCCAGTGGCTCAAGTACAAGATTTTTCGCGAAGGCCGCAAGGCGGACCCGCTCACGTTCAGCCTGGTGCAGTCGGGTGTTGAGTCTTTTGCGGTGGAGCCAATGGCCCGGCGCGGTGTCCGAGTGACGCCGACGGCATGAGGCAGCCGGTATTTGAATGCGGCAGCGGTCACAGACTCGCCTGCCGGCTACGCAAAACGATGAGCTAGTGGAATAAGAATTTGGGTACTGCCTCCCCCATGTCAGCCTGGCAGGCCATGCGGAGTGTAAAGGAGAACTCGATGAAGGCGACAAGAACTCCCAACGAGATGGAATCCAGGGCGGCTGAGGCCCTGGGCGCTCTGCTTCACCAGGTGTCCTCGATCAAGACCCGCGAGATCCGGTTCCAGCCGGCGCGCCGCAAGACGGACATTCTGGCCAACATCGATGTTCTGGGGCGCAAACAGAAACTTGTGTGCAAGGTGACTGAGCAGGGTGATCCCGTCCACGTGAAGGAAGCCTTGAAGAAGCTGAGCTCCTGCGCCGATGGCAGGAAGGGCGATGCAACCCCGGTGCTGATCACGCCTTACCTGTCGCCGCAAACGCGCGCGATGTGCGAAGAGCACCGTGTGGGTTTTCTTGATCTCGAGGGGAATGGCAGGCTGATGGTCGATGAAGTGTTTATCGGGAAGCGCTCCGTGCGCAGCGCCACTCAGGAGCCCGAGCGAATCCGCTACCAGGCCTGAGAACATTACCTTTTTGCGGCCGTGCCGGCGCGCAAACGTAACCAGACGAATGCTATACTCAGGGGTGCGTTCCGCGTGGAGCCGGTCGTTTTTATTTGCTTCGAGCCGCCACGCGGGCCTTTTGGAGGAGTACCATCGCATTCGATAAACGTGCAGCCAAGTCCTTTATCCGCATCAACGACCGCATCCGCGCGCGCGAAGTTCGCGTAATCGACGAGAACGGCGAACAGCTTGGCATCCTGGCCCCTTTTGAAGCGCTCCGCATTGCGCGCGAGCGTGGACTCGACCTCGTCGAGGTTTCTCCCAACGCAATTCCGCCTGTTTGCCGGATTCAGGACTACGGCCGCTTCCTCTACGAGAAGGAAAAGAGCGAGCGCGCTGCCCGCAAGAAGCAGAAGGTTATCACCATCAAGGAAGTCAAGTTCTCTGTGACGGTGGACGAGCACGACTACCAGACCAAGAAGAACCAGGCCGTGCGGTTCCTGAACGACGGCGACAAGGTGAAGGCCAGCCTGCGTTTTCGCGGCCGCCAGATGGCCCACCGCGAACTCGGCTACAACATCATCAACCGGCTGATCCAGGACATCGGCGAAGCCGGGGTGGTGGAGTTCATGCCGAGGATGGAAGGAACTATTCTGCACGCGATCCTTGCGCCTTCAAAGAAGGAGCAGGCGAAGCCGAAACCGGCGGCACCGCAGCAGGCGCAGCAGACCGCTCCGGCCGCGCAGTAACACCGGCGTATTCGCATGCGAAAAGCCGCCTGCGGGCGGCTTTTGTGTTGAACGGCACCATTCCCCCGCTAATAAATGTGGCGCTTTGTATCACCTGCTCTCTGAAGCAGCGCGATGTCCGTGTCCGTATTGAACCACAGCACCTGGTCCTTGCCGTCCTTGTCCGTCACCTGGACCACATCGTAGAAGTGCCCGTCCTGCTTCCAACTGTGCTGCTGCTTGAACTGGACCTCGAGAACAAACTGCATCACCAGGTACTCTTCGCGAATTCCGACGGCGAACCACGCCGTTTGCGGGCTCTTGCCATCACCTGATTTCATGATCGAGTCGAAGATTGCCAGCAAAATTTTCCTCTCCTCCTCCGCCTCGCTCCCCTTACCCAGTTGCTGCAGACAACTGAATGCCGCCAGGTGCGCGTCGCCATCAGCAATGTTGTGCGCCAGAGTATCCTGCGCGACCTTCAATGCGCCTTCGTAATCGCCCTTCTGATAGGCTTCGCCAGACCTCTTTGCGGCATCGTAGGGATCGTAGTCTCCATAGACCTCGCCAACCCGCGCATTGAGCCGTAGTGCTTTCCAATCCACATTCAGGTCTCCCGCCTTCACCTTCGCGGCCAGATCGTCATACTTCGCGCGAGCCGTCGTGGCATCTGCGAGCCGCGGCACATCCTTCGGAACAATCAGCTTCGAATCATTTTGCGCACTGGCAGGCAATGCCGAGCAGGCTAACGCAACAACTAAGAAGCCGCAGAAAGCACGATGTCCGGGTGATTTTCTCACTGCGACAGGTTACTCCGGGCTTGCCCTGGGGACAAAGAATCGGGTCCGCAGAAGAATCTTCTTTCAGGCGGATTTTCCCATCTCGGCAACGCCTGATGCCGGATGTATGCTGTTCGCATGCTTTCCAGCCGGTATTTCCCCGCGTGCCTGAGCCCTGTCTGCTTGAGTCCTGCTTGCCTGGTGCTTGGTGTCGTTCTGGGTGCAGCTCCGCTCGTGCGCGCCGCCGATGAGCCGAAGGCTGCCGAACCTCACTTTCCCACCACCGAGGACCTGCGCCACATCAAGGGCATCGGGGGTCCTCAGCTCTCGCCCGACGGCAAGCAGGTGCTGTTTGTCGTGACCGACTCGACGGCCGACGGCGCGAAGTCGCACATCTGGGTGGTTGCAGCGAACGGCGACAAGGATTCGCTGCGCCAGCTTACGTTTTCGCCGCCGGCCGACAAGCGCGGCGAGAATAATCCTCACTGGGCATCGGACGGCAGCGCCATCTCTTTTGTCGCTCGCCGCAACGAGCACGCGCAGCTCTTTCGACTGGATATGCGCGGCGGAGAGGCGATGCCCTACGACCTGAAGGTGATGCCGATGGTCGATGAGTCGAAGGAGAAGAATGCGATTCCTCCGCCGGGCGCGGAGAAGAAGCCGGATGCCGCGGCCGGAGCCGCGAAGGATGGCGGTAAATCTGACGAGAAGAAACCCGAAGAGAAGAAGGACGAGCCGCTGCCGATCGATGTAAACGGGTATGCAATTTCGTTTGATGGGAAGTGGCTGGCCGTGTGGGCTCGCGACCCCGAGACGCCGGGCGAGAAAAAGCAGAAGGACGCCAAGGCCGATGCGGAGTGGGTGAACCACGAGAAGCACGGGACGAGGCTGTACCTGGTGGGGATGAAGCCGGACGGGCAGCTCGATGGCGCTCTGAAGATGGCTGGAATTGAGCCGGATGTCAGAAGCGCGGCGTGGTCGCCGGCAGGCGATCGCGTGCTGGTGGTCACGGAGCCAATGAACGACCTGAGCGACCTCGGTCCGGCAGGGAAGGCGTTTGTTCTGGACGCGGCGAGCGCTGACAAGCCGCAGCAGCTCAACGCCGTTCCGCCGACAGTGGGGAACATGGCGTTCTCGCCGGATGAGAGCGCGATTGTGTTCTCAGCCAAGACGAAGGAAGATGCGCCGCCGGGTTACGACGAGCTTTACGCGCTGCCGAAAGAGAGCTCGGGTGCGGCGGTGGTTTCGCTGTCGTCGGGATTTGCGGGTCAGTTGGGATTCGGGCCGCTGTATTTTCCCAACGACGGCGGGCTCGTTGCGAACGCGAGCATCGGGACGCGGTCGACGCCGGTGCGGCTGTCGATGGATGGGAGCAAGCCGCCGGCGCCGATCGACCTGGGAGCGCCCGTGATTTCCGGGTTGAATACGAATCGCGATAAGACCGGGTGGGTGTGGTTGGCCGAGAGCGGTGGAGAGCCGGAGGAGCTGTGTTATTCGCGGAATCTCGGCGACAAGTGCACGGCCCTGCCGATTCCGGATCTGGAGCCGAAGGGGCTGAAGGCGGTCGAGCCCGAGCTGGTGAAATGGACGAGCGGCGACTTCACAGTAGAGGGTCTGCTGTATCTGCCGCCCGAAGCGAAGAATGGGAAAGTCCCGCTGATCGTGGACGTTCATGGCGGGCCGTTCGGTGCGTTCGAGAACCGCTACGATCCGTTTGCAAATTTCTTTCTTGGGCACGGATGGGCGATTTTGCGGCCCAACCCGCGCGGCTCATCGAATTACGGCGTGAAGTTTGCGGCGGCGAACAAGAATGACCTGGGCGGCGGCGATTACCAGGACGTGATGGCGGGGGTGGACTACGTTCTCGCGCACTATCCACTGGATTCGACGAAGATGGCGCTGATGGGCTACAGCTACGGCGGAGAGATGGCCGGTTTTGTTGAAGGCAAGACCGACCGGTTCAAGGCCATCATCTCCGGCGCGCCGGTGATCGACCAATTCAGCGAGTACGGCACCGAAGGCGGGTCGTGGTACGACCGGTGGTACTTCGGCAAGCCGTGGGAGCACATGGAAGACGCGTGGAAGCAGAGCCCGTTGGCCGGCGCTGCCCGGGCGAAGACGCCGTTCATGCTGCTGCAGGGGCAGTCGGATACGACCGATCCGTTGGGACAGTCCGAGGAGATGTACCGGGCGCTGCGGCAGGAGGGAGTGCCGGTGGAACTCGTGACGTATCCGCGGGACAACCACGGGCCGCTGGCCGGGGCGATGTTCGGCCGGCCGGTGCCGGAGCCGTGGCATGGGTACGACGCGCGGCAGCGGATCATCGAGTTTTTGAATAAGGCGTTTGGAATCAGCGAGACAAAGCCATAGAGGCGAACCGACCAGGAGTGGATCAAATCGCTCTTCCCGGGTATAATGGTTAAAGCCTTGTGTGCGTAGGGAAATCCCTGTCCCGCCGAGGCTTTGGACGGGTAACCAAGCCGGTCCAAAAAAACGAGAAAAAAGATGCCCAAGTTGAAGACCCATTCGGGCGCGGCCAAGCGCTTCAAGAAGACCGCATCCGGAAAAATCAAGCGCGGCCACACGAAGGTGCGGCACATCCTGACTTCGAAGTCGCCGAAGGCCAAGAGGAAGCTCGGTAAGAGCGCCATCGTGGCAGACGGCGATCACGCGAAGGTAGCGCGCATGATTCCGTACGCCTGATCGTTGCCTACGCTCCCAGGGGAGCAGGCAACCGGGCCTTGAGTGGCAAGGCCCCCGGCAGCCGGTTTTGAAGGCCGCCGAGCGATCGAGGCTCGAACGAGCGAGTGAAGAGGTTGAATGCCAGGCCCGGCCGGGTCGGCTCTCCTGCCTCCAGCCGCGTGGACCACGTAACACAAACGGAGACACACCATGCCCCGCGTAAAACGCAGTACCAAGAGGAGCGACCGCCGCAAGAAGATTCTTGAGCGCGCAAGCGGTTATTTCCTTACGAAATCGAAGCTCTACCAGGCAGCCCAGGAAGCCGTGGAGCGCGGACTGAAGTTCGCCTACAAGGGTCGCCGCGAGAAGAAGCGCCAGTTCCGCTCGCTGTGGATTGTGCGCATTTCGGCCGCGTGCAAGCTGAACGGCACGAGCTATTCACAGTTCATCAACGGGCTCAAGAAGGCCGGCATCGAGTTGGATCGCAAGATCCTCGCCGACATTGCCGTGCACGATGCAGCAGGCTTTACCAAGCTGGCGGAGCAGGCGAAAGCCGCTCTGGCCAGCAAAGCAGCCGCTTGAGCTGAAGAGCCCGCGCGTTTTCCTCCACGGCCTGAAGCTCAGCTTCAGGCCGTTGTTGTTATTGGACGCATATGTGAGCCGCCGCTGCGCAATCCCGGGATGAAGCGGTGCGATATTCTGCGAGTTACGCGATGACGAACGAAGATATTCCTGACCTGACGGCATACGACGAGGCCGCGCTGGACAAGGCCTTTGGAACGCTGACGCAATGGGCGCGCGAGGAGGCGGGTGCGCTGGGCGGTGCGGAAGCCGTGGAAGCATTCCGGCTGCGCTGGATTGGGCGGAAGCAGGGACGGCTGAATGATGTCTCTGCGAAATGGCTCAAGCCTGCTCCGGCTTCGGCGAAGAAAGGCGTCGGCGAGCGCTTCAAGGTCCTCAAGGACCTGGTGGAAGGCCTGCTGGAGCAGGGAGCGGGTTCAGGGCCCAGCGATGCCGCGCTGGCTGCAGAGGCGATCGACGTGACTCTGCCCGGCACAACTCGCCTCACTGGCGCCGAGCACCCGATCACGCGCACGATGAACGAGATCGTTTCGGTGTTCGCGGCGCTTGGCTACTCGGTCGGCGTGGGGCCGGAGGTCGAGACCGACTTCTACAACTTCGAGTGCATGAATTTCCCGCCCGGGCACCCGGCGCGCGATACGCAGGACACGCTGGTGATCGCGAACCAGGAGCGGAAGCCGCTGCGCGACCGCCTGCTGCTGCGCACGCATACGTCTCCCGTGCAGATGCGGACGATGGAGCGGCAGCCGCCGCCGGTGCGGATCGTGATCCCGGGCAAGGTGCACCGCAACGACGCGCAGGACGCGACGCATTCGCCGATCTTCCACCAGGTTGAAGGGCTCTGCGTGGACACCGACATCACCTTCAGCGACCTCAAGGGAACGCTCGACCACGCCATGAAGGCGCTGTTCGGCTCATCGGTGAAGACGCGGTTCTTCCCGTCGTTCTTTCCGTTCACCGAGCCGAGCGCCGACGTGCAGATCAGCTGCATCTTCTGCGGAGGCAAGGGCTGCCGGAAGTGCAAGCAGTCGGGATGGATTGAATTGCTGGGTTGCGGCATGGTGGACCCGTCGGTATTTGCATTTGCAGCGGAGAAACAACCGGGATATGACTCGAAGAAGATCTCCGGCTTTGCTTTCGGCATGGGCGTGGAGCGCATCGCGATGATGAAGTACGGGATCAGCGAAATCGGGTCGCTGTTCGCGGGAGATATGCGGTTTCTGGGGCAGTTCGCATGAAGATACTGACGAAATGGCTACGAGCATATTTGCCGGAGTTGCCGGTCGATGATGCGCGGCTTGCCGAGGATCTGACGCTACGCGGGATTGCGGTAGAGGGCATCTACGATCTAGGTGGCGGCAACGACACTCTCTTCGAGATGGACCTCACCACCAATCGCGTCGATGCCATGAACCACTACGGCGTGGCGCGCGAGGCGGCGGCGATCTACGGACTGCCGCTGGCTGAATTGAGCTTCTCGCTTCCCGAGGCGAAGACTTCTCCGGCGCCGTTTTCGGTCAGAATCGAGGCCGAGGACGGGTGCGGCCGCTTCACCGCGCGGGTTCTGCGCGATGTGACCATCGGCGAATCGCGCGATTTGCCTGGCGCAGAGGTCGTCACGTACTTCGGGCTTCTCGATCAGAAGAAGATCTCGAACGCCGTAGATGCGACGAATTTTGCCTGGCTTGCCATGGGGCAGCCGACGCACGCGTTCGATCTCGATAAGCTCGAGGGCGGAATCATCGTGCGGCGCGCGCGCAAGGGCGAAAAGCTGCGCACGCTCGACGGCGTAGAGCGCATTCTCGATTCCGACGACCTGGTCGTCGCGGATCACGTGAAGGCAGTAGGCCTTGCCGGCGTGATGGGTGGGTGGGACACGATGATCACTCCAGCCACGAGGAACGTGCTTGTCGAAGCAGCGTGGTTCGATCCAGCGGCGGTCCGCCGGACTGCGCGCCGGCATGGACTGCACACCGATGCGAGCCATCGCTTCGAGCGTGGTGCGGACTTCAATGCTCCAGCGGTGGCGTCGGCGCTGGTGAGCAGCGTCCTTCTTGCGAATGGCGGGTGGATTGAGGGCGAACTCGTCGATGTGCGGGTAGCGGCGCAGGAAGCGCGCACGGCGAGCCGGCCGACCGTGGCACTGGCTCTTTCTGAAGTGCAACGCATCCTCGGCAAGACGGAGGACAAGCAAGGGATCACCGCCCCCATCGTCGAATCCATCCTCACCGGCCTTGGCTGCAAGCTCATCGGAGTGTTCAAAGGACAAGCAGGAACAGGTGAGCGGGTAGCCGAGCACAGATCGTGGCCGGTCGCGCTGCCGAGCTGGCGGCTTGACCTTGAGCGCGAAATTGATCTGATCGAGGAAGTCGCGCGCGTCTACGGCTACAACCGCTTTGCCAACACGCTGCCGGCTTCCGGCGAAGGAGTGCAGGAGCTGCCGTGGGCCGAAGCAGAGAATGCACTGCGTCGTACTCTGCTGGCGGCTGGATTTCACGAATCCATCGGCAGTACGTTCTGCTCCGCCGACGATGCGGGCCTTACTGCACCCCAGCCTGGGCTCGTAGTGCCGCTCGGGAACCCGCTCAGCGAAGAGGCCGGCGTGATGCGGCCGTCGCTTGTACCCGGCATTCTGACCATGGTTGCAGGCAACCTGCATCGCGATGTAAGCGATGTGCGGCTGTTCGAATTGGGAACGGTGTTCAGCGGAACGACCGAACGAGTGGAAGAGCGGCCGGCGCTCGGGTTTGGCGCCGCCGGGATTGCGCCCGAGCTGGGAGCGCTGCATCCGGAGCGGCCCATCGAATTTCATGACGTGAAGGGCATGGTGGAGCAGTTGCTTGGGCGCTTCCAGACTCGATCGATCTACTTCGATCGTTTCCCGGCGGAAGCAGGCCTGACGCCATCGTGGCTGCATCCCTATCGCGCCGCGCGTGTCGCGGCGGAGGGCGAGACGGTGGGCTGGTTCGGGCAGCTGCATCCGCGTGAGGCGGCGGCCCGCAAGTTGAAACAGGCCGTCTTTATCGGCGAGGTCTATCTTGATCGCCTGTACAAGCTTCCGGTTCGCAAGCCCGCGGCGCGCGAGATTTCGCGATTCCAGCCTGTGCGCCGCGACTTCTCATTGGTGCTGGACCAGGGCATTCCATGGGAGCGCATCGATCAAGCGGTAGCCGCGCTGGCTATTCCGGAACTCGTCGAATGGCGGGCGCGGGAGGTATTTCGCGACGCGAAGCTCGGGGACCGCGACTACTCGCTCCTGCTCGGGGTCACGTTTCAGGCGCCTGACCGCACGCTGCGCGAAGACGAGTTGCAGGATTTTCATGCGCGAGTGATTGAGGCAGTTGCCAATGCAGGTGCGCGGCTCCGGAGCTGAGAAATGCACAAGCGACGGCGGCGCTATACTCGAACTGAATTGAAGCGCATCGAGCGCGGAGGTCCTTAAATGTCGGAGTTGTCGTTCGGTACCGAGGTGGCGGAAGCCGAGGAAGCGGGGCCCGGGCGGTCGGTCGGGCGGCCGGGAGAACCGGGAACGCTCGCTGTAAGCGCGGGAGAGTTTGCCGCTCTCGAAGAGCGTGTTCTGCGCGCCGTGAACCTGGTGAAGCGTGAGAAGCTTGCCCGCGCCGAGGCGGAGGAGCGCGCCACGGCGGCGGAATTAAAGGCAAGCGAGCAATCCGAAGCCATCGCACAGCTGCAGAAGGAGATCGGCGATCTCCGGTCCGAACGCGAAGCCGTGAAGCAGCGCGTCGGGAAGCTTGTTGCGCACCTCGACGCACTGGAGGCGTAGCGCGCATGGAACCTACTCCGTCCGAATACATTACCGTACAGATTTACGACCAGACGTACCACCTTTCCGGACAGGACGCCGATCACATTCGCAAACTGGCCGACCAGGTGGATGCGAAGATGCGCGCAGTGGCTGCACAGGGCCGCACCGTGGACTCGCTGCGCGTGGCCGTGCTCGCAGCGCTTAATCTGGCTGACGAACTGTCGCAGACGGTTGAGGGTGGAGCATCGGCCCGCGTGGGCCATGCCCGCGCAATCAGCCTGCGCGGACTTCTCGATGAAGTGCTCGATGAGGAAAGAAAAACCGCATCGTAATTGCGGCGTTCGCGGTTCACCTCCAGAGTCAAATCCAATCGCTTTCGCCGATCCGGGCGTCCCGAACTGAAACGCATCGTGCCCAAACAGGCGCGTTACGTTAGCACACGTTGCCGATCCCGCACAAGACTTGCAATTCGTCGCGCAGGCTCATAGACTCCGCAATAGAAACCGGCCTGCAAAGCAGGTGGGTGATCAACGTCGGTTGAACCAACATTCATTGAACAGGAGCTCGACTCGACAATCGGTTCTGTGTGCCGTGTCCGCCAGTCCGGAATGCCTAATGAACCGCGGGGAGCTCCACCGTCTTAGGACGGGTTCACCGGCGCATCGCCCACGGCCCAGCGGGTCGGCTTCTCTTTTTGGCGCAGCTGAGTTAGCGGAGCTAGTTAGCTTTCGCGGAACCATCAAGCGCGGCCGGCATAGAGAGCAGCGGTTCCCGTGGACATCAATTCCCGCCATTCCAAACGTCCTGAACTTGGCCAACTCCGCTAACTCTGCTGTATTGCCGTATTCTTCCTTCAGGTGCATCCTGTACTTTTCAAAATCGGAGCGCTTCTCATCCCCAGTTACGGAGCGATGGCCGCAATCGGCCTTCTGCTTGCCCTGATGCTTGCGCAACGCACGGCCCGGATATGCGGCATACCGTCCGCGCACGTGTGGAATCTTTGCGTGATTGCGCTCTTCGCGGCGCTGATTGGCTCGCGGCTGCTGCTCATAGTCATGAACTGGCACGATGTTGTGCGGCATCCCATGTGGTTGTTCGTGCTCGCTACAGTTCACCACCCGTTGCTGATCGCGGCCGCCTCCTGCATCGGCCTGCTAGCTGCGTACAGTTACGCGCGTGCGCAACATATGCCCGTTCGCAGCACCGCGGATGCCCTTGCCGCCCCGGCGATGGTGGGAGCGGCATTTGAGCAATTCGGAGCGCTGCTGGCCGGATCAGGGTTCGGTACCGCAGCGCATGTGCCGTGGGCCATCATCTACACGCATCCGCTTGCCGCACGCTGGAGCGGCGCTCCTATCGGCATTCCGGTGCATCCTGTGCAGGCGTACGCTGCGATAGCGTTTCTCACACTTGCGATTTTGATTCTCGTGATTCTGCCGGTGCGGCGCCAGCGGGGCGATGCCGCGGGCGTGGCGTTGATGGGCGCGGGCGTGGTTGTGTTCGTGACGGAGTTCTGGCGCGACTGGGAAGGTCGCGGCGCAGTGCTGCGCGGCGGGCTCGATGGTCCGCAGATTGCGGCGATTGTATTGCTGCTCTGCGGTGCGCTGTGGATGATCGAGAGCAGTGCAGCGAGTGTTGGCTCAGCGGAACGCGTGGAGGCGAGCCATGGCTGAGCAGGAAAGTGGGCTGCGATCTGAGTCGGGGCCTGAACTGCGGTCATTCGTGGTTCCGGCTGACGCAGCCGGAACCCGGCTCGATCAGTTCCTTGCCGCGCAACTCGATGGCGTGAGCCGGTCGCGCGTGCAGTTGCTTCTGGAGCAAGGCGATGTGCTGGTGGACGATACGCATCTTAAAGCTTCGATGAAGCTGCGCGGCGGCGAGCGCATCGTGATCACCGGCGAGCCGCATCCTGCCCCGCTCAAGGCTTCGCCGGAAGACATCCCGCTGCATGTGGTGTACGAAGACGATGACCTTGCGGTGATCGACAAGCCGGCCGGGATGATGGTGCATGCGGGCTCAGGGCAAACGGAGGACGCGCGAAGCCGCGGCACGCTCGTGAATGCGCTGCTTCACCGTTTCCGGTCGCTGAGTTCCACGGGAGGCGAGCTTCGGCCGGGCATTGTGCACCGGCTCGATAAAGACACGAGCGGACTGATCATCGTGGCCAAGAACGACCGCACGCATGCGCGGCTGGCCGAGATGTTTTCCGGGCGCGCGATTCGCAAGACGTACATTGCGCTGGTGCAGGGAGACGTGGCGCGGGCGAAAGGCACCGTTAACGCGGCGATCGGGCGCGATCCTGTGCGCCGCACGCGCATGACCACCCAGCCGCAGGAGAACGCGCGGGCAGCGGTGTCGCATTATGAGGTGGTGCGGCGGCTCGATACGCGCTTCGGCAAATTCACGCTGGTCAGGGTGCGGATCGAAACCGGCCGCACGCACCAGATCCGTGTGCACATGTCGTCCATCGGGCATCCTGTCGTCGGGGATACTCTTTATGGTGCAGCGAGCCACCTTACCGATCAGTTGGCGGCCCAGGCCGCACCCTCACGGGCGGCGCGCCGCAATCTCTCGCCGGAGCGCCTGAGGCTGGACCGGAACTTCCTTCATGCCGCCGAACTTGAGTTCGCCCATCCGGCGACGCGCAAGCCTTTGCATCTGACCGCGCCTTTGCCCCCGGAACTAGCTGAATTTGTTGAGCAACTGGAGGGTGACAACCGCCCGTCCAGGACGTCAAAAGGGGGCGGGAATCCCGCCATTGGTAAAATCAAGTAGACATGAAACTACAGCTTTTCTTGCCGCCGGCCGCCCGTTGCCGCGTCTACGGTTTCCCCGGCCTTGTGCTGGCTATTGCCCTTTGTCCCTTTGCGCTGCGCGCTCAACAGCCTGCGACTCCGTCGGCGGCGCCTCCGGCCCAGGTCGCGCCGGCGCAGCCATCCGCTTCGGCGCCGGGCCAGCAGCCCGGGACGGCGCCAGCAGACCAGGGACAGCCGACCATCAAGATCATCGCCAACGAAGTCAATCTCGTATTCACGGTGATCGACAAGCACGGCCATTACATTCCCAACTTGAGCCAGAATGACTTCGCGCTGCTCGATGACGGGCGTGCACCTGAAAGAGTGACCTCATTTCGCCAGCAGACGAACCTGCCGCTGCGCGTCGGCATCGTGATTGACGCCAGCACGTCCATCCGTTCGCGCTTCGAGTTTGAGCAGCAGTCGGCCACGGATTTTCTGTTGCAGACGCTGAAGCCGAAGTCCGATCGGGCCTTCGTCATGGGCTTCGATGTCACGCCGAACGTCGAGGCCGACTGGACAGACGATATGGACAGGCTTGAGAGCGGAATCAACCGCCTGCGTCCCGCCGGCGGTACCGCTCTCTTCGATGCTGTATATATCGCGTGCCGCGACAAGCTGCTCGATGTAGCGCGCGGCCAGGAGCCGGTGCGCAAGGCCCTGGTTCTGATTTCGGACGGCGACGACAACCAGAGCCGCGTCCACCCCGACGAAGCCATTCGCGAGTGCCAGCGCGCGGACACCATCATTTACGCCATCAGCACGAACTGGACCCCATCGCGGGGCAGAGGCGATGAAGTGCTCACCAAGATGTCCACCGAAACCGGCGGCCAGGTCTTCTTCCCGCCCTCGGTCGAAGAGATGTCGAACAGCTTTCACGACATCCAGCAGGCGCTGCGCAGCCAGTATGCGCTCACGTACGTTCCTGCGGACTTTAAAGCGGACGGTGCCTTCCGGCCGATTTACCTCTATTGCAACGACCGCCGCTACACGGCCCTGGCCCGCAAGGGATACTTTGCGCCGAAAGAGTAGAACGGTGAGGAGTTCTTAAGCCGCTTCGGCAGCTTGTCTTCCGCATTGAGGCGGCGGGGAGCGCAGATCGCGGTGTTCGCAGCCGAGCCGATTCGGATCATCGGGTTCGGGCCCAGTTCCGAATTGAAAACCCGTCTCACCCCCAGGGATTCCACCTGATCATCTATCCAGATAACCGCGATGAATTAGGAGAGCGGTTGCAAGAGCCGCGCTGCCGGCCTGTTGGGAACGCGATCGCCTTTGCAGCGCAATCCCTCGCAGCCGCTCAAAAATTCAGGCTCGGTGCAGGGAAGAAGAACGGGAGGAAGTGCGGTGATCCGGCAGGCCATTTCATGCGATATCTGCGCGGCGGAAAAAAAGCAGACCAACCATTGGTTCGTGGCCTGCGAGCAGAACGGAGAACTGCGCGTAAGCGGTTGGAGTTCGCGCGGCCGTCTGAAGGCCGGAACAAAGCATCTCTGCGGCCAGACGTGCCTGCACAAGCTCGTGGATGAATTCATGGCCCGGACCATCGCGAGCCGCAGCGCATCCGGCGTGGCGGAGGCAGTCGCCAGTGAAACGCCGCACAACGAGATCGATGCCAGTCTCACATCATCCGCGGCATTCGACGAGTTCGAGTCCTCAGCTCGCCTTATTCCCGCGCCTGCGCCGCCTGAGCCCGCGGCGCAGCGGCCCGTTTCTCGCCCCGTTCCTGCTGCGTGCACAACTGTGGTCGCCATGCCTGCACGAGTGCCCGCCGAGCTGGAGCCCGTGGCAAGCCTCGCACCGCATGAGGGTTCATCTCCGAATTACACCTCACGGCGGTGGCGCGCGGAAGCCTGGGAGCGCGAACGCAACCGCGAGATGCGCTCGGCCGACCACCGCTCGGAAATCCCGCGCCGGCGAAACGGATTCTGATTCGACGGCGGCGGCGGTTTTGTTCTGGCTCTACTGGGGTGCGGCCGGAGCCGGTCAATCGTCGGATTTTGATTGGAGCAGCCGCTCAAGCCCGGCCTCATCGAGGACCGGAATCTTCAGTTCCTCAGCCTTGGCGAGCTTCGAGCCGGCCTCTTCGCCGGCCACAACGTAGCTGGTCCTCTTGCTCACGGAGCCGGAGACTTTTCCTCCGGCGGCTTCTATCTTCGCCTTGGCCTCGTCGCGGCTAAGATTGGGCAGCGTGCCGGTTAATACGAATGTGAGCCCGGCGAGTTGTTCCGATCGCTGCTTCTTTTCAGCCGTCATGTCGATGCCGGCGGCCTTCAGGCGCTCGATCAGCTCGCGGTTCGCGGGCCTTGCGAAGAAGTCCACAATGGCATGCGAGATGCGCGGGCCGACCTCCTCTACGCGTTCGAGTTGCTCGGCATCGGCGTCGATGATCGCGTCCATCGAGCCGAACTCCTGCGCAATCAATTCAGCCGTTCGCTCGCCGACAAAGCGGATACCCAACCCCATGAGCACGCGCGCCAGGCCCGCGTCCTTCGAACGCTCGATTTCATCGAGCAAAGTGCGCGACGACTTCTCGGCCCAGCGCTCCAGGTTCATCAGGTCATCGAGCTTCAGCGAGTACAGATCGGCCACGCTGCGTACCAGACCTTTTTCGAGCAACTGCGCGGCGGAGACTTCTCCCAGGCCCTCGATGTTCATTACGCCGCGGCTGCCCCAGTGCTCCAGCGCGCCCTGCAACAGCGCAGGACAATCCACATTCACGCATCGATAGTCGGCTTCGCCTTCCTCCCTCACTGCGGCCTGCCCGCACACCTGGCAATGCGTGGGATAGACAAACTTCTCTCTTCCCCGCGGATGCTCCGCGTCTTCCACAATCTCGGCGACCTTGGGGATCACGTCGCCGCCGCGCTCCACCTTGACCCAGTCGCCGATCTTCAAGCCCATCCGCTCAATCCAGTCAGCGTTGTGCAGCGTGGCGCGGCTGATCGTCACGCCGCCGACGAAGACGGGCGTCAGCATGGCGGTCGGTGTGAGCTTCCCGGTGCGCCCGGTCGTGATCATGATGCCTTCGAGCTGCGTGATTGCCTGCTCTGCCGAGAACTTGTACGCGATGGCCCAGCGCGGCGCGCGACCCGTATAGCCGAGCCGCTGCTGCGTGGCTTTGGCATCGACTTTGAAAACCACGCCGTCGATGTCGTATCCCAGCGTGGCGCGGCGCTTCCCGGCATCCTCGATGAACTTCATCATCTGCTCGATGGTGTGAACCTTGCCGCGATGCGGGTTCACGCGGAAGCCCAGCGCAGTGAGGGCGTCCAGCGTGGCCTCCTGGCCGATGTCGAGGTACTCGCCGCCGCTCAGCAGAAAATATGCATACACGTCGAGGCGCCTCTGCGCTACGATGCCGGGCTCCATGGTGCGGAGCGTGCCTGCGGCGGCGTTGCGGGGGTTTACGGCCGGGGCCAAGCCTTGTGCCTCGCGCTCCTTGTTGAGCGCGTCGAATGCCTTCTCCGGCATCACGGCCTCTCCGCGCACTTCAAATGACGCAGGCACACCCGCCTTCTTCATCCGCTCCGCCGCAATGCTCAACGGAACGCTGCGGATGGTTCGCACGCTCGTCGTCACGTCCTCGCCGATCTGGCCGTCGCCGCGGGTGAGGCCGCGAACCAGCCGTGCTCCCCCGTCCGGCGCGGGTTCATAGTGGAGCGCAAGGCTGAGTCCGTCCATCTTCAGTTCGGCGGTGAACTCCACCTGCAGATTGCCGGCGAGGTCGTGCACGCGACGCACCCAGTCGCGCAACTCCTCCTCGCTGTAGGCGTTGTCGAGCGAGAGCATGGGCCGCGAGTGCCGCACCTTCTGGAAGCCTTCGGCGGGCTTGCCGCCTACGCGCTGCGTCGGCGAGTCGGGTGTCACCAGCTCCGGTTGCTCCGATTCGATGCGTTTCAGCTCATTCATCAGCTTGTCGAATGCGGCGTCGCTGATCTCGGGCGCATCGAGCACGTAGTAGAGGTGCTCGTGGCGCCGTATCTCCGCGCGAAGATGCTCTGCGCGCTCGGCCGGCGAGGAGTGCGAATGGCCGTGACTGTCCATGGGCTGGATTATAGGGGCCCATCAGACAGGCCGCTAACCCGGCTTGCTCCGCTATGCTGTTGCTCAGACCATGGAGCCCATCACGCATTTCCTCACCGGAGCATGCATCGGCCGCGCAGGATTCAACCGCACCACTGCCTGCGCCACGCTGGTCGCCACGCTGGCAGCCGAGGCCGCCGATCTCGATGTTCTCTGGGGCTTCGGCGGGCCGGTGGCGGAGCTGCAGCATCATCGCGGGATCACGCATACGCTCCTCGGCGCGCCGATCGTCGCAGCGGCGGTCGTTGGCGTTGTGGGGGGCGTGCACGTATGGCTTAAACGAAGGCGGGAATCCGCCTCGCCCGCCGCGACAGCGAAGGCGCCTCCGGTACCGCTGCGCTGGGGATGGCTCTATCTCACCGCGCTGGTTGCGGCTCTCAGCCATATCCTGCTCGACTGGACAAACAACTACGGGGTGCGTCCGTTCTTTCCGTTCAACCCGCGCTGGTACGCGGGGAGTTTTGTCTTCATTGGCGAGCCGGTATGGTGGGCGGTCCTGATTCTCGGCCTCGTCCTGCCCGCGCTCTTTGGCCTTGCCGACCGCGAGATCGGCGCGCGGCGCAAACCATTCCGCGGACGGGGTTGGGCCATCTTCTCGCTCGTCGCCATGACGACCTTCGGCTGCTGGCGCTGGGCGGAGCATGCCGCGGCGGCCGCCCAGCTCAATAACACGCAGGTTGCGAATGCCCCGGTTACCCGCATGGCTGTGCAGCCTTACCCGGTCAACCCCTGGCGCTGGCATGCCATTCTCGAAACGCCCTCGTATTACCAGACCGCGGAGGTGAACACCCTGACGGGCTCAATCGACAGCGACTCCCAAAGCGATGTGATCTACAAGCCTGCCGACACACCGGCGGTGGAAGTGGCCAAGCGGACTTATCTGGGGCGGGTGTACCTCGACTGGGGCAGATGGGCTGTGATCCGGGACCTCGGCCAGGAGCCCGCGCCGGGGATCGAGCCTCCGCGCCTGCCTCCGGGGCGCACCTGGAACACTGTCGAGTTCACCGACCTGCGGTTTGCCTATGCGTTTCGCGGAGAGGGCAACAGCAGTCCGCCCGCTGGCCTGAGCGGCTGGGTCTACGTCATTGACAATCGCGAGGACGGCGGCGAGTTCATGGCGGGAAGGGAACAAAAATAGCGGGTTGGAGGCAATTCCGGGGCGAAAAAAATGTTTGTGCAGTCAAACAGGAGCGGCAAGCCGAAAGCCGCGGTTGACCCCACGCGGTTTGCCCTCCAAAATGGAAAGAGTTAAGGCGGCTGGAAGTCCTCGCCTCCCGAGGGCGCCAGAAGCCGCCGATCTCTGAACGTCGAGGTCCTGATGCCTGCATACCTGTTGATCCTGGCTGCCGTGGTGAGCCGAGTGATTCCTCATCCGGATTGGCTGAACTTCACCGCCGTCGGCGGCGCGCTGCTCTACTTCGGCGCGCGGCGCTCATGGCGCGAGATGCTGGGGCCGCTTGCCGCTCTGATGGCGACGGATTACTACCTCACGACGTTCAGCTACCACTACGCCTTTCATTGGGAGGCCTATCTGCCCACCTGGGCCTGGTATGTGGCGGCGATGGCGCTTGGCCAGATCCTGCTGCACAGCCGCACAAGCGTTCTGCGGGTTGGAGCGGCCGTCGTGCTGGGACCGACGTCGTTCTTCGTGATTTCAAACTTCGTCGTGTGGTTCGGCGGCGACATGTACCCGAAGACGTTGTCCGGCCTCGCTGCCTGCTACGGCGCGGCGATTCCGTTCTATCGGAACGACCTGCTGTCTACCGGAGTGGTCTGCGTTCTGGCTTTCGGTCTCCCGGTGCTGGTGCGGCGCATTCTCGCGGCTGACTCAGCCGAGGCGCCGGTCAACACCATTCGTTAGGCTTTCCCACAAGTCTGGGTGTTTCCTCGTTTTTGCCTGATCGGGATTGAGCGGTTTCAATCCCGCCGGGCTGCAAAGCATTCCGGCCCTGCGCGGTACGCGTTCGGCTCACGCGCGGGAATGGTTGCTGGGTCCCAATGAGCGAACAATCCCTCAAACCCGGCCTGGATCCCTACCAGTTCATCCGAGAAAAGATCGACAGCGTCCCCCATCTTGAGGCGCTGATCCTGTTCTGGAACAGCCGTCCTGTTGGATGGACGTGCGATGAACTGGCGTCGCGGCTCTACGTGCCGTCCGAGCAGGTTGCCGAGGTAATCCGGGACCTTGTCCGGCTGCAGATTGTGCATGAGACGCACGGCTCCCCGGCAAAGTATTCCTACCTGCCGTCGGAAGAAAAGAACACCATGATGCGCCTGGTCGACGAGGTTTACCGCCGCGATCTCGTGCGTATCTCCACTATGATCCACTCCAAGGCATCTTCCCCCATCCGAGAGTTTGCACGCGCATTCCGAATCAGAAAGGAAAGGGACACGTGAGCGCTGCGCTTTACATCCTCACCAGCCTGACCACTCTGCTGTGCGCAATCCTGCTACTGCGAGGTTACGCGCGGGTGCGCCGGCGACTGCTGCTGTGGAGCGGGCTCTGCTTCATCGGGCTGACTGTAACGAACATCCTCAAAGCAGGCGACCTGCTCATCTTCCTTCATACCGATCTGTTTGCCTATCGCCTCGGTTCGGCCGCGGTGGCGATGGCTCTACTCATCTTCGGACTTGTCTGGGAGAGCCAATGAATCCGCTGGCGGATCAGCTTGCGCCGCTCGCCCATCCCGTTCTCGATGTGTTTCTGCTCGGGTTCGTGGTCGCCTGCTCGTTCATCGCGGCGCTGTATTTTTTGCGCTTCTGGAAATCTACGCGCGACCCGCTGTTTCTCGCGTTCTCACTCTTCTTCGCCATTCAAGGCATCAACTACGGTTCGCTGCTTGCGGTCGAACACCCGAATGAGGGCAATTTCTGGCATACCGTGATCCGCTTCGTCGCTGTCGCCGGGTTGCTTGCCGCGATGGTGTGGAAGAACTTCTTCGAGCCTTAGAACGATTTCAGAGCAGGCGAATCCGAGCGAGAATAAAGCCCGGAACGCATGACGGTCGCTGGTGCCGGCAAGCAGCAGATGTTCTGTCCTGTTGACCAAAGAGAAAAAGGCGAGTAAATCCCACTGGTGGAGCCGTTGGGGAGGCGGATTGCGTCAATCGCGTGTTGACCACGAGATTGAGGGTGGAAAATCGGTCGGACGCTCGAGGAATGCGCATAAGCGCCGGTAGACGCACCTTAAGCGCATGCGTTTACCGGGAATTTGTTCCAATTTGTGGGACCCAACTCAAGACGCCGTTGAGGTAAGTCCTTTATTTGCAACATTGGCGTTTTTGCGATTCGCATGAAAAAAATATTTATAGGGGGGGAGGGGGGTATTTGCTGCTGTTTTTGCCTCGCTTCTGGTGCTTTTTGCTCACCAGGGGGCTTGACAAGCGGGTTCCCTGACTTGCGGCACTCCCCGGAGTCTCGACATACAGCCTCCGGCTTCGGATGAGGGGCGACAGGCACCGCTCCCTGAGACTGCGGGGTCCGGAGCTGTCGGTGACCAACCTTTGTAGTAAGTTTCCTAAACATATGTAGTCAATTTCGTACACATATGCAGTAAGTTTCTTACACATATGTAGTAAGTTCATTCCCTCATCCGGCCGTTGCGGCGGCGGAGTCTGGGGGCCGGATCCAGAGTTACAGTACAAAAAATCAGGCGCTGTGTATGCCTCGCCCCTGAAAAGCGAAATGCCCGCGCGTGGCGGGCATATGGAGTGGGGTTTCTCCCCCTATTTTTTAAGTCTAACAGGGTTGAAAAGTGGATCGGCCACTTTCCAGGGTAAATTGTCATGGGATAACCCTATGATATAAAGTAAGTTACTTGTATTTCGCTTTTTCTTCCCTACTTGACAGTTATTCTTAGACAGAGATTTCCACAGGGAATTGCGCGGGGCCCTCGTCTTCTCGACATGAGAGCGACCGGCGGCAGGGCGCTTACAGTATTGCGGCCTTGCGCCTCCGGCGGAGCCACCACCAGGCGAAGCCTATCATCAGCAGTCCGAGAACCACGACGGAAACGGTGAGGGAGTGGTGGGCGACCAGGGCGACTGCCCCGGGACCCAGCTTGAGCACCAGCAGGCTGAGGACAGACCAGCGAATGAGACGCCCGGTGAAGACGGCCAGCATGAACGGGACGATGGGCATCTCAAACACGCCGGCCGAGAAGACGAAGATCTTCCAGGGGGTGGGCGGCGGCAGCATGGATGGTATCGCGATCGCCAGGAACTCCTGCTTTTCAAAGCGGATGCGGATCTGGTCGAATCGTGCGCGGTTGACGCGCTTGAGCAGGAACAGCTCCCCGCCGGCGCGGCCGATGAAGTAGGGCAGCAGGCCGCCGATGGCTGAGCCCAGCGCCGCCATCAGGCAGTAGACCCAGAAGTGCGGACGGTCTTTCCACACCCAGCCGGCGATAAACAGATCCATTGGAACGGGGACGCTGGACGAGTCCAGAAGCGCTACGGCAAATGCTCCGGCGAAGCCCAGCTTTATGATGGCCGGCAGGATCACGTGATTCCACCTGGCCATCCAGTGCGCAAAAAACTCCTTCAAGCCATTCCCCTTCCGGCGCGCAAAACGTCCATTCAAAAAGACCATTGTACTGGGCAGTTGACGGGGCGGTTGACTGGGCGGATTGACCGGGATTGGTTGCGCAGCGACACCCGCAATGAGCTCTGTCGTCCAATGTTCAGCCGGGTTTGGCCGGCATCGAAATGAATGAGAGAATAGAGGAAAGGACTTAAAGCGGAGCCCGCAGCGGAAGTGTGCGCGGCCCCGGCCGGACCGAATGCCCCTCAGCGTAGTGCCAACCAGCGACCACGAGCGCGCCGAACCCGCGGGTTCCCCGGCCGACGGATCAGGGCCGGAACAGACCCCCGAGGGCAGGGAGCCGGAGAGGCCGGCGCGAAGCACCTCGCGCTGGGTGGACTACGAGACGCACGAACTGCTGGAGATGATCAGCGAGCTCGAGGACGAGCGGCGCTGGGCACGGCTGCGCGAGGGAGTGCTGTGGGCGGTCCTGATCCACATTTTGATACTGTCCTCAATCACGTGGATCCCGAAGTACGTATTCCGGGTGCCGGCAGTGATCGATCCCTTCCAGGCGATCCAGCAGCGCAAGGACGACCTGAAGTATCTCGACCTTCCCCCCGACCTGGTGGAGAAGTACAAGCCGAAGGTGACGGTGACGCCGGTTCCCAAGCCGGCGCCGCAGATCGACAAAAAGACGCTGGAGGCGATGAACAAGCCGACGATTCCACCGCCGCCGGTCCCCGAGCCCAAGGTGGAGGAACAGCCGAAACCGGAGCCCGCCCCGCCGCCCATTCCGCCGAGCCCGCAGTCGCAATCGCAGCTTGAGGCGCCTCAGCCCAGGGCGGTGCCGGCGCGGCCGAACTTCGCGTTGAACTCGAAGAGCCCAGACGAGCAGCTTCGCGAGGCCATGCGAGGCGCGGAGCGGAATCCGGGAAGCAGCGCGGAAGCGCCAACGGGAGGGCTCTCCCAGCATCCGGGCGCGGGCGGCGGCGCAACCATCATCTCCGATACCCAGGGAGTCGATTTCCACGGGTGGCTGCAGCGCTGGTACTACGAAACCGAACACACCTGGGACCCGCTAATTCCCGACGAGGTAAATCCGCCGCTTCTCAAGCAGGGCCAGGTGCAGATCCGGTTCAAGGTGCTGCCCAACGGGCGCATCATGGACGGCAGCATGGTGCTCGAAGGCCGCTCCGGCGATACGGCGCTGGACCGCGCGGCGTGGGGTGCGCTGACGGGGTCGAGCTATCCGCCGCTTCCGCGGGACTTCCACGGGCCGTTCATCGAATTGCGCGCGGTATTCATGTACAACATGCGGCCGAACTAGATTCGGGCATTCCAGCGGCACGTTTCCACGCTTTAACGAAGGCGCTTGTGCGCCAAGATAAAATCGGCCATGAGGCCGTATCATCCTGTCCCCTCAGGAGACCGCATGTTCGAGCCGCAGGGCCGCGTCCATGGTCCGCTCTATTTCCATCGCGAAGTGGTGACGCTCACTCTCCTCACGGGCCTTGCGGCAGTTTTGTTCATCGGGGTGACTGCGCTCTCGCAGCTCTACCACGCGCAGCAAGGTGCGCTGGCGGACCGGTGGGCGGCGCGCGGCACAAGCGACTTGAATGCGGGCCGGTTCATGCAGGCGGCTGGCGATTTTCGCACGGCGCTGCGCTACTCGCGCGACAGCTACTCCTCCGAACTGGGACTGGCCGAGGCCTTGATAGGCGAGAAGCGAATCCCCGAGGCTGAAACCTACCTGATTGCTCTGTGGGAGCAGCAGCCGGAGAACGGAGTCGTAAACCGGAGTCTCGCGCGCATCGCCGCCGGCAAAGGCGACACGCGAAACGCGCTGCGCTACTACCACAATGCAATCTACGCGCATTGGACGGGCGATCCCGAGAGAGAGCGGCGCTCCACGCGCTGGGAGCTCATCAAGTATTTGCTGAGCACCAAGGCGACGGCGCCGGCGCAGTCGGAGCTGATCTCGCTGGCGGCCGAGGTGGGCGACGATCCGGCGCAACAGGTTGAAATGGGCCGGTACTTCCTGAAGGTGCAGGATGGTGACCATGCGCTCACGGCATTCCGGCTGAGGCTGCAAGGGTCGCCTCACGACGCCGAGGCGCTCGCCGGAGCCGGAACCGCGGCCTTTGAAATGGGCAACTACGAGCTGGCGGAGGGGTACCTGCGCTCCGCAATTAACGAGGCGCCGGGGGATCGCGACAGCGCGGCTCTGCTGGAGACAACGGAACAGGTGCTGCGGCTCGATCCGTTCAGACGGCAGATTTCCGACGCCGAGCGCGACCAGGCCGTGGAAGGGGCGTTCGAAGTGGCCGGCGGCCGGCTCAAGTCCTGCCTCGCGGCAGCCAATTCCCAGCAGACTGCGGAGGCGCCGGAGACGCTTGAGCAGGCCTGGGACAAGCTGAAGCCGCAGGTGACGGACCGGTCATTGCGTCGCAACCAGGACATTGTGAACCAGTCGATGAACCTGGCGTTCGCCATTGAACGCGAGGCGGGCACGCGGTGCGGGGCGGGAACTCCGGCGGACGCGGCTCTGCTGCTGATCTCAAAGCTGCACGAGGGGAGCTGAGGTGGCTTCGAAACCCGACGAACAAGACGCCATCAGTGCCGAGGCCCAGGTTTCTCCCCTGATTGAGGACGGGCAGACAGGGCCGGCGCCGGCAGAGAGACCGGGGCATCTCGCCGCATTGCGTGTCATCTTCCAGGAAGAGCGTTTTTTTCTCATCCTGTCGGTGTTCATCGGGGTATTTTCAGGGCTGGCCGTGGTGTGCTTCCGGTTCTCGATTGACTGGTGCCGAATCTACCTGCTGGGTACCGGAACCCAGCTGTCGCCGGCACGGCTGTTTCTGGCTCCCACGCTCGCGGGCCTTGTGATCGCGGTCCTGGTGATTCACGTGTTCCCGCTGGCGCGGGGCAGCGGCGTGAATCAGACCAAGGCTGCGCTCTACATCTTCAACGGTTACATTCCGTTTCGGACGGCGGTCGGGAAGTTTATTACGAGCGCGCTGGCGATCGGCTCGGGTTTCTCGCTGGGGCCTGAGGACCCGTCGCTACAGATCGGCGCATGCATTGCTTCAGCCATCGGATCGCGCATGAAGCTCTCGCGCGATCGCATGCGGCTGATCGCGCCTGTGGGTGCTGCCGCGGGACTGGCTGCTGCCTTTAACGCGCCGATCTCGGCCGTGCTGTTCGTGATCGAGGAAGTGATCGGGCGATGGACGGCGGGGATTCTGGGTTCGGTTGTGTTGTCGGCAATCTCGAGCGTGGTGGTGACGCGCTGGTTCCTCGGTTCGGAATCGATGTTCCGGATCCCGCCGGTGGAGATGCGCCGGCCGAGCGAACTCATCGCGTATGCGGTCCTGGGAATTATTGGCGGAGTCGCGTCAGTTGCGTTTGCGGGAGGCATTACCTACCTGCGGCCGCGCTTCAAGGCGATGGCTCCGTGGACCCACTATGTGCAGCCGGCTGTGGCGGGGCTGCTGATCGGGCTCATCGGCTACCTGGGCGCGCCGCAAGTGATGGGCGCGGGCTACGAATACATGGACGAGGCCATCCACGGGCAGTTCACGTGGCAGTTCCTCGCGATCCTGGCAGGACTGAAGATTCTTGCGACATTGCTCTCGTTTGTAAGCGGCACGCCGGGCGGCATGTTTGCGCCCACGCTTTTTATCGGCGCGATGCTGGGCGCGGCGGTGGGCGGCGCGGAGCATGCCATTTTGCCGCACATCGCTTTCTCGCCCGGCACGTATGCGCTGGTGGGGATGGGCGTGTTGTTTGCGGGTTTTCTGCGCGCGCCTATGACATCGGTGTTCATGGTGCTGGAGGTGAGCGGAAACTACTCGATCATTCTGCCGGTGATCGTAGCGAACACTTTTGCGTACGTGATTGCGCGCGCGTTGCAGCCGGCGGCGATCTTCGACGTGCTCACGCGGCAGGACGGCCTTGAGCTGCCATCGATGGAAGAGCAGCGCGAAGAGAATGTGCTGCGCGTGGAAGACGCGATGCGCCCGCCCGGCAACACGTTGGTGAACGGCGACGATTCAGTGGAGCATCTGGCGCGGCTGATCGAGGCAACGGATGGAGATGCGCTGCTGGTAAGGCTGAAGCCGCTGGGCTGGAGCAACGTGAGCCGGGAAGAAATCAACGCGTGGCTCGAGGAAGGCAAGGCAAGCGAGCCTGTGGGGTCCCTGCTCCCTGTGGGCTCCATGTTCAAGGATCGGCAGGTTCCCAGCCTGCATCCGGATCACCCGCTGGACATGTCTCTGCGCTATGTCGACCGGTGGAAGATTGTGCCAGTGGTGAACCGGGCCAACCTTCGCGAGCTGGAAGGTGTGATTACGCAACGCGATGTACTGGACCGGTATCGCGATTTTGGCGGTGAGTGAGAGCCTTTTACGAGAGTGACCGCCGGTATCTCGAAATTGTGCGGGAGTTGTCATTCCATTGTCGCGGGCCGGTTTATGAGGCCGATTCATGCCTATACTCAAGCCGGGACGCTGAACAGGCCCGCCGTGATTGGCGCCTGTTTGTGACTGAGGCCGCGCGGTGATCCGCCGTCGCGCCTCCGAACTCACTCCTCCCTCGTAACTTTCCCGTGCCGGACGTTCAGGGCTGATCCGGCACGGTCTTTTTATGGGCGAGGCTCTGTTTCGCGCATGAACTCCGCGAGGTAGTCCTTCCAGATGGCGGCATCGGTGTGTGTGCCGTGGCCGCGGGTTCTGTCCGAGGTGGGTATCAGGACGAACTTCGCGTGCGGCATGCGCTTGACTTCCTTCTCCGCGATGCTGAGCTCGGGCGGGTTGATGAAATCGTCGGCGGAGTTGATCCAGAGAACCGGCGCCTTTATCGTTTCGAGCTTCGGCTCCGGGTTGTAATTGCGGCTGGCGTTCAGGTAGAAGACCATGTTGTTCGCGTCGGTCTGCGCCATGGTGCGATCGAGATAGCGGTCGACGTACTCCTCGGCTTTGGCGCGCGTGGGCGCGGCCTTCTGCGCTGTGAGCGGGCTCGAGCCCATGATGAGCAGCATCTCGTTGGCGCCGCGCAGGCCATCCTGCGGCTCTGACTTGTATTCGCCGCCCATCCATGCGGGATCGAGCTTGATGTCCTGGATCGCCATGTAACGCATCATGCGGTTGCGGCCGGCGATCTCGACGGGGAGGCACGCGAACGGCGCAAGCGCATCCATGAAGTCTGGGTACGTTTCGCCCCACACGAAGCTCTGCATGCACCCCATGGAAGTGCCGAGGATGAGACGCAGGTGATCGACGCCCATCTGATCGAGCATCATGCGCTGGCTGCGCACCATGTCGTCGTAGTCGTAGGCGGGGAAGCGAGCGTGAAGGCCATCGGAGGGTTTGGAGCTGAGCCCGTGGCCGATGTCATCCGGGAGGATGAGGAAGTATTTATGGATGTCGAGGATGCCGCCCGGAACGAAGAGCACCCTTGAGAAGACCGGATTGAGGAGCGTCTTCGCGTTGCCGCCAGTGCCGTGCAGCAGCAGCACCGCATTGTCGACGTGGCCCCCTGCGTTGCGATGCGGCTCGCCCAGCGTGAGGTAGTGCAGCTTGAGTTCGGGCAATGTTTCTCCGGTGCCGAACTTGAAATTGGGCAGCGTGACCCAGCCGTCTTTTGTGGGCCACGAGATCTGCGCCTGCTGCGCGGGTCCAGGGCCGGATTGGGCGGGAGGGGCGGCCTGGGCGTGCGCGGCTGCGCCGGTGAAAATGATGGTTGCCAGCGGAAGCACGACAGAGCGTAGCGACATGGGACCTCCGTAAGTCAGGACTGAGGGTAGCGGCTGAAAACGCATGTGACAAGAGCGATGCCGAGGAGCCGTGACTCGCGCTAAAATGGTTTCGGAACCATGCGCAACAGCGCCTCCATTCCGCTCCGCCCCATTCTCAGGCGTTTCCGCCGCGGCAAGCACGACCGTGGACGTTGAGCCGCGAAGCTGACTAATCTTGATTGCGACGATTTTTCCGTTCCCCGGCCTGCGCTAAGGCCCGGGAACTCCGGCGCGTGCGCCGGAACCTCGCCTGGAACCACCATCCATCCGCGCTCCGCGGGTAGAAAGGCTTAATCCAATGAATAGCTTCGCCAGCCGCGCCACGCTCAAGTCGGGCGCCAAGTCATACACCATCTTCCGCCTCCCAGCGCTCGAAGCCAGGGGCTTCAACCTTGCGCGCCTGCCCTTCAGCCTGAAGATCCTTCTCGAAAACCTGCTTCGCCGCGAAGATGGCGTGAACGTGACCGCCGAGGATATTGAGCTGTTGGCAAAGTGGGACGCGAAGGCCGAGCCCAGCCGCGAGATCGCTTACATGCCGGCGCGCGTGCTTATGCAGGACTTTACCGGGGTGCCGGCCATAGTCGACCTCGCCGCCATGCGCGACGCCATCAAGACGCTCGGGGGCGATCCGGCGCGCGTCAATCCGCTCATTCCCGCTGAACTCGTCATAGACCACAGCGTGCAGGTGGACGAGTTCGGAACTCCCCGCGCCTACGAGGCCAACTCGCTGCTCGAATTTCAGCGCAATCGCGAGCGCTATGCATTCCTCAAATGGGGGCAGACGGCGTTCCGCAACTTCAGCGCCGTGCCGCCGGGCATGGGCATCTGCCACCAGGTGAATCTCGAGTACCTTGCGCGCGTCGTGTTTACCACCGAGATCGGCGGCGAACAATTCGCGTACCCCGATACTCTCGTGGGAACCGACTCGCACACGACGATGATCAATGGACTCGGGGTGCTGGGATGGGGCGTGGGCGGAATCGAGGCCGAGGCGGCCATGCTCGGCCAGGCCGTCTCGATGCTCGTGCCGCAGGTCGTGGGCTACAAGCTCACGGGCAAGCTGCGCGAGGGCGCGACGGCCACCGACCTTGTGCTCACCGTGACGCAAGCGCTGCGCAAGCTCGGCGTCGTGGGCAAGTTCGTCGAGTTTTACGGACCCGGCATCTCCGAGCTGCCGCTCGCCGATCGCGCGACGATCAGCAACATGGCGCCGGAGTATGGCGCGACCTGCGGCATCTTCCCGGTGGATGCGGAGACGCTGCGCTACCTGCGGCTCACCGGCCGCAATGAAGATCAGATCAAACTGGTCGAGGCGTACTACAGGGAGCAGGGGCTCTTTCACTCCGCCGGCGCGCCGGAGGCCGAGTACTCGCAGACGCTTGAACTCGATCTCGCCACCGTGGAGCCGAGCGTGGCAGGACCCAAGCGCCCGCAGGACCGCGTGTTGCTGAAGGACGCTGCATCGAGCTTCCAGCAGCAGCTTCCCTCGCTGCTTGCGCCCACCGCGAAGCCGCTGGGCGCGCGCACCGCGGAAGCGTGGCAGCGCGCGACAGTAACCGACACCGCGGTTGCCGTCGCCAACGAGGAAAACGAAGGCCCGGCGACGTCGTCGGCCAGAGCGCTGCAAGTAACTACGACGGTGAAAGAGCGCTTCAACGTCGATCCGGACAAGTATCTCGACCACGGCTCTGTAGTGATCGCCGCCATCACGAGCTGCACCAACACGTCGAATCCTTCGGTGATGGTGGCGGCGGGCATCCTCGCAAAGAAAGCCGTCGAACGCGGGCTCTGCGTGCCGCCGTGGGTGAAGACGTCGCTTGCGCCGGGCTCGCGCGTTGTCACCGACTATTACGAGAAGTCGGGCCTGCTGCCGTATCTCGAAAAGCTGCGCTTCAACGTCGTCGGTTACGGCTGCACCACGTGCATCGGCAACTCCGGCCCGCTGCCGAGCGACGTGTCAAAGAGCATCGATGAGCACGGCCTTGTCGCTGTCAGCGTGCTCAGCGGCAACCGCAACTTTGAGGGCCGCGTGAACGTGGACGTGCGCGCGAATTACCTTATGAGTCCGCCGCTTGTCGTGGCATACGCGCTCGCCGGCCGCATTGGCCACAACTTCGATACCGATCCGCTCGGCAACGACAAGAAAGACCAGCCAGTGTTTTTGCGCGACATCTGGCCGACCCAGGCTGAAGTGGCCGCGGCCATCGAGAAGGGCATCTCGAGCGAAGGCTTCCGCAAGGAATATGCGCACGTTGCCGAGGGCGACGCCAACTGGCAGGGGCTCAGCTTCCCAACGGGTGACACTTACCAGTGGGAGCCAGACTCGACCTACATCCGCAAGGCGCCGTACTTCGACGGCATCACGAAGACGCCCGCGCCGGTTACGAACATCACGGGCGCGCGCGTGCTTGCAGTGCTGGGTGATTCGGTGACCACCGATCACATCTCACCTGCAGGAAACATCAAGACGGCCGGGCCTGCAGGGAAGTACCTCACAGAGCACGACGTGAAGGCCGCCGACTTCAACAGCTACGGCTCGCGGCGCGGCAATCATGAAGTGATGGTGCGCGGCACGTTTGCCAATGTGCGCTTGCGCAACAAGCTCGCGCCGGGGACCGAGGGCGGCGTTACGCGGCTGCTTCCAGAAGGCGAGCAGATGTCGATCTTCGATGCGAGCGTGACGTACGCAGAGCGCAACGTGCCGCTCATCATTCTAGCCGGCAAGGAATACGGCTCCGGATCGTCGCGCGACTGGGCGGCCAAGGGTCCGAATCTGCTGGGCGTGCGCGCGGTGATCGCTGAAAGCTTCGAACGCATTCACCGCTCGAACCTCGTGGGCATGGGCATCATTCCGCTTCAATTCGAGGCGGGCAAGAACGCAGAATCGCTCGGTCTCACCGGCGAAGAGACGTACGATATTCTCGGCTTCCGCGAGCGGTCGGCGCAGAAATTCGAGAACGGGCGCACGGTCGCAGTCGCTGCCACAGCACCGGACGGAAAGAAGACAACATTCGAGGCCAGAATCCGAATCGACACGCCGCAGGAAATTCTGTACTACGAGCACGGCGGGATTTTGCAATACGTGCTGCGTCAGTTGGCGGCGAAGTAAGTCGCTGATGGTCGGTGGGAATGGGAGCGGGCTGCTTCAAGGCGGCGGCCCGCTCCCCCTACTTTGGGCTATACTTTTGCCATGCGGAACGAATTCACAGCGGTAATCGAACGCGATGGCGATTGGTTCGTTGCGTGGTCTCCTGAAATCCCAGGGGCAAACGGCCAGGGGCACTCGCTCGAAGAGTGCAAGGACAGCCTCAGCGCCGCGATTCAACTCATCCTCGAGGATCGGCGTGACGATGGACTCCGCGGCGCTCCGCCTGATTCCATCAAAGAAACGGTCACGGTGCAGTGAAGCGCGAGTCGCTGCTGCGGCATCTACGCGTGCATGGGTGTTATCTGAAACGCGAAGGCGCAGCCCATTCCCTCTGGACGAACCCGAAGACAGGACAAATAGAGGCCGTTCCCCGTCATGTTGAGGTTTCGGACCTTCTTGCCCGAAAGATTTGTCGCGGACTCTCGATCCCCGAAATAGGCCGTCCCAATTAACTTGCCAGCGCCCGCGCCGCATTCGCTTACACGCGCCACCTGCTAGCTACGGATTCGATATATTCGGCGGATTCGGCGTCGGATATCGCTTGAACGTCTTGGGCATGCGCTTCGTGCTCTTCCGGAAGCCGACGGTCTCCTCGATCGCAAGTTCCTGCTCGCGCGTAAGGCGGTAAGTTCTGGTTTCCAGGCTTTCCTCGCCCATCACGTGCAGACGCATGAAATTCGTCGAGCCTGACTTGGTCCGAGTCCCCGCAACGATGGCGATTACTTCGCGCGGCCGAACCAGTTCGCCCAACTCCAGCATCCTTTCCGCAATGGCCACCATCGCCTCGGTCGAGCTCGCCTTGGGGCAGTGCAGCGGGATCGTGCCCCACAGCAGGTTCAGCCGGTTGATGGTCACATCGTTGGGGCTCAGGGCAAAGATGGGCGAGCCGGGGTGGTACTTCGAGAGCAGCCGCGCCGTCGCTCCCGATTCGGTGAACAGCGCGATGCCGCGCAGGTCAAGATCTACAGCTGCGTGCGCGGTGGCTTCGCAGATCGTCTCGGCAATCGAGAGGTGCGTCTCGTGGGAGCGCGTTGCGTACCCAATCTGCTCCTGAATCGTGCGTTCGGCTTCCAACACGATGCGGGCCATCATTTCGACAGTCTGGACCGGGTATTTGCCCATCGCCGTCTCGCCCGAGAGCATCACGGCGTCGGTGCCGTCGTAGATCGCGTTCGCCACGTCCGACGCCTCCGCCCGCGTCGGCCGCGGGTTCTCGATCATCGACTCGAGCATCTGCGTGGCCGTGATTACCGGCTTGCGGTACTCGCTCGCCTTGCGGATGATGTGCTTCTGAATCGCCGGAACGCGCTCCGGCGGAACCTCCACTCCGAGATCGCCGCGCGCCACCATGATGCCGTCGGCGGCCTGGAGAATGTGGTCGAGCTGCTCGATGGCCTGCGGCTTCTCGAGCTTCGCGATGATCCACGTCTCGCAGCCGTAGGCTGACACGCGATTCCGCACGATGCGGATGTCCTCCGCGGTTCGCACGAATGAAACGGCGATCGCATCGACGCCGTTCTTCAGCGCAAATTCGAGATCCGCCTCGTCCTTCTCGGTGAGCGAAGGCACCCGCACAGGAATGCCCGGCAGGTTGATTCCCTTGTTTTCGCCAAGCTGGCCGCCGTTGATGATGTCGCAGACGACGTCGTCGCCCGCCACTTCGTGCACGCGCAATTCAATGAGCCCGTCCGAGAGCAGGATGCGAGACCCTTGCTCAACGTTCTCGGCGAGCGTCTTGAAGGTCGTTCCCACCAGCGCTGCGGTTCCCGGCACATCGCGTGGAGTGATCGTGATGCGCTTCCCGGCAACGAGTTGAACGGATTGGTGATCCTTCAGTTTGGAGGTGCGGATCTTAGGCCCCTGCAGATCGCCGAGGATGCACAGCGGGTGGCGCTCTTCACGGCTCACTTTGCGAATCAACTGGATCAGTGCGACTTTGTCTTCATGCGTTCCATGGGAAAAATTAAGGCGGACGACATCGACGCCGGCACGCACCAGTTCGCGGAACACGCGTTCGGAATTGGATGCAGGGCCAAGCGTAGCGACGATCCTGGCTCGGCGCGGCGTAACTGGATCGGTCCGTGTAGCTTCTGCAAATTGCATGAAGAGCGCTCCAAGGGAGAAATCCGGTCGGCGAATTAGAAAAATGTCAGGAAACTGCCAACTCTATTTTACTAGGCGTGCCCGAGAAGCGCGTCATGCTCGCCCTCCGCAGCCGATCCTGATCCGCAGGGCCAGTTACTTCGTCGCCGACATCGCATTTGTCGATGAAGCCGCAGAGATGCGGCCCCTGCGCTGCCTGTGGATCACGCCATTCAACTCCGCGCCGATCAGCGCGCTGAACGAAGTAAGGTACAGCCACACGAGCGTCGCAATGCCCGCCGCAAACGACCCGTAGAAGCGCGTGTAATCGGCCATGCGCGTCACGTACCATCCAAACGCCAGGGTCGCCGGAAACCATACCAGAGTCGCGGTAACTGCGCCCGGAAGCACCCAGCCCCAATGTTCCTTGCGGCGAGTGCCAAAGTGATAGAGCGCGGCGAGAACGGCGATGCTCGTTATCACAGCGACGAGCCATCGCACGAGCCTCCAGAAAAAGATCACCAGGTGGCGCAGCTCGTGGTCGCTGACGTTCATCATCCACGATTCGATCTCGTGCCCAAAGACCAGCAGCAGGCTCGCCAGCGAAAGCGGCACCAGCACAATCGGCACCAGCAGGAGAGCGCGCAGGCGCTTCTCCCAGAATCCCCATGCGTCTCGGCGCGTCTCATACGCCCGGCGGAATCCCTCCATGAGCGAGAGCATCACCCCCAGGCCTGCAAACACCGCCAGGGTGGCGGCCGACAGAATCACCTGCGTGGAGCGCATATGGCGCGCGGCAAGCGAACTCTGCAGTATGTTCATGGATTCCGGCGGAAGGATCTCGTCGAATGTAGCGCGCACTTCGCCCACCAGCGACGGCCCGGCCGGCACCTGGGCGAGTAGCGCCGTGAACACCAGCGCTGCCGGAAAGAAGCACAGCATCCCGGAGTACGCAGCGGCCTTGGCGGTGTTGAACACATCGTGGTCCAGCGCCAGCCAAAGGCTCTTGCGAATGTGGGAGAGGACGCGCCCCATAGCAGTCAAAGCCAGAGTAGTGCATTCTTGCCGACTGGGAGCAATCGATTTGCGCGGCCGCACCCGGTGCGGCATCGCCTCGGCGAACGGGCCGGCACTCGCGGCCGCGGCCCTACTTCGCCGTCTGCATCTCTTTGTAGGCGTGCACCCAGGCGTTCATGAGGTCATCGAGCGTAAATCCCGGCTCCATTTTGCAATTGCCGAACCCGTCGTCTTTCTTTTCGCAGCGCGCCACCACGTCGCCCTTCTCGTCGTAGAGCGTAAGGCCGTTCGGGCTCGGGGGCACGGCCAGGAACGTGGGTGCGGCCACCGGGCTAGCAAGAGGCTTTAGATAACCGATCGAGGTTCCTGCGGACACCGAGGCAAAGAGAACGAAGGCAGAGAAAGGACTCATTCTAGACTCCGTAGAGTTATAGGTGATTCCAGTATGCCGCAATTCCTGCTGGCGGCAAGTCATTTCTGCAGCGCCGGATCCGTTCACGCGGTCTTCGAGCTGGCTTCAGGCGCGATGCGCCGGCTGCCGCAGCGGTTTATGATTGCCGGTGATGAAAAGCCGCCTGTTCATCTCCCTCCCCAAAGCCTTTGTTTCCGTAATCATCGCAGGCAGCGCATGCTTCGCGGGCGCGCAATCCGTGCGGGCCTCGAATGCGCAACTCGCCGATCCGCAGCTGAATGCGCGCGTTGACAAGCTGCTCAAGCAGATGACTCTCGACGAGAAGATCGGCCAGCTTGTTCAGTTCTCCGCCGGGTTCGCCACGGGGCCGGGTGCGTCGAACCAGCGCTGGGACGACATGGTTGCCAAAGGGCAGGTGGGTTCTTTCCTCAATGTGGTAGGCGCCGACGCCACCAACCACTACCAGCACATCGCGGTCGAGAAAACGCGCCTTCACATCCCGCTCATCTTCGGGCTCGATGTGATTCACGGCGACCACACCACGTTTCCCATCCCGCTCGCGGTGGCCGCCAGCTTTGACCCGGCGATGGCCGAGATTGTCGCTCACACCGGCGCGGTCGAAGCGCGGGCAGACGGCGTCCCGTGGGTCTTCTCGCCCATGGTCGACATCGCCCGCGATCCGCGCTGGGGCCGGATCATCGAGTCCAACGGCGAGGATCCGTATCTCAGCTCGGTGATGGCGCGAGCCTGGGTGCGCGGTTATCAGCAGGGTGACCTGTCGAAGCCGGATTCGGTCGCCGTGAGCGTCAAGCACTACGCGGCCTATGGCGCCGCCATCGCCGGGCGAGACTACAACGCCACAGACATGAGCATGATCACGCTGCGCCAGGTCTATTTAAAGCCGTACCAGGCGGCTGTCGAAGAGGGTGCGGCAACGCTTATGAGCTCGTTCAACTCCATCGATGGAGTTCCCGCGACGGCCAACCCGCTCACCCTCACTGAGATTCTGCGCAAGGAGTGGGGCTTTAATGGCTTTGTCGTATCAGACTGGGGCGCGGTCGCCGAACTCATCAATCACTCCATCGGCGACGGGCCTACGGTTGCGCGCAAGGCGCTTGAGGCAGGCATCGACATGGACATGGAGGGCAACCTCTTCGGCACTGTGCTTGCCGCGCAAGTGCGTTCAGGTAAGATCCCCGAGTCGGTAGTCGATGAAGCAGTGCGGCGTATCCTCCGCGTTAAGTTTGCGCTCGGGCTGTTTGACCATCCCTACACCGAGGCCGGCGCTCCCTACGAGCCCACGGCAGAGAAGCGCGCCCTCACTCGCAAGGTCGCCGACGAAACCATCGTGCTGCTCAAAAATGACACCGTAGAAGGCGCCGGCGCGCTGCTCCCGATGACCGCGAAGGCCAAAACCGTTGCTCTGATCGGGCCGATGGCTGACAACCAGCGCGACCTGCTCGGCGCCTGGTCTGCGGGCGATCCCAAATACGTCATCACGCTGCGCAAGGCGCTCGAAGAGCGGCTCGGCGCCGATCATGTTCGCTATGCCGAGGGCTGCGGGTTGCTCTCAGGCCATGACGAAGTCGTGCTCAACCATGTGAACTTTGGTGGCTCGGCTGCCGCGAGCGGCTCCAACGCAGTGCCCGATGACGACAAGACGATCGCCGAAGCAGTGGACACAGCTAAAAAGTCCGATCTGGCCATCCTCGCCCTCGGCGAGAGCGCCAACTGGATGGAGGGCGAGGCCTCAAGCCGCGCGCACCTTGGCTTTACCGGCAACCAGGAAAAACTCCTCGAAGCTGTCGTCGCTACGGGCAAGCCCGTGATTCTCGTCGTCGTGTCCGGGCGTCCTCTAGAAATCAACTGGGCCGGCGGTCATGTGCCCGCGATCGTGGAAGCGTGGAGCCCCGGATTCGAAGGCGGCCACGCCATTGCCGACATCCTCTTCGGCGATGTAAACCCCTCCGGAAAGCTCCCGGCCAGCCTGCCCCGTGCCGTCGGCCAGGAGCCGCTTTACTACGCGCAAATGCCCACCGGCCGCCCCGCCGGCCGAACCGACCTGAGCCACATGCCCACCAACAGCCCGGAGAAGTTCATCTCCCGCTACGTCGACGAGGAGAACTCCGCGCTGTTCCCATTCGGCTGGGGCCTCAGCTACACGCGCTTCAGCTATTCGACGCCCACCGTGAGCCGCGAATCCATTCCCTTAAAGGAAGTGCTCGCCTCGGGGCGCGAACCGGTGGTGAAGATCGGCGTGGACGTGAGGAACACTGGCACAGTTGCCGGGACAGAAGTCGTGCAGCTCTACCTGCGCATCCCGAATGTCAGCGTCGAGCAGCCGCTGCGTGAGCTGAGGGGCTTCTCGCGCGTCACGCTTCAACCGGGCGAGTCGAAGCACGTAGAGTTTCCGCTCGGTTTCGACGAGCTCAACTTCTACAACGTGGACTTGAAGCAGACCGTTGAGCCGACCACCTACAACGTCTGGGTCGGCGGCAGTTCGCTCGCCACCGCCGAAACCAAATTCCAAGTCGTCGAGTAAGGTGAGCTATCAGCCCGCCTTGTAGTCCTTGTAGTCGGAAGTGAACAGCGTGTGGCGGAAGATGAACCGGCCGCTGGGCAGGTCGGGATAGGGCTGCTCCAGCGTGTCGATCAGCGTGCGCACCGGCACGGTGAACGTCTTGTCGCCCACCTTCACCTCGCCGAAATCGATGCGCTGGTTCTCCAGGCGGACCGGGTCCGATCCCTTGAACTCGCCCTGCACTGCGAGACGCGTCACCACGCCCGTATCGGGATCCACGAAGATCTCTCCGCGATAGGGCACGACTGCCTTCCAGGGCTTCCACTGGTCGACGCTCTGATAGTTGCCGCCCTCGCCGCCCGACGCGGTTCCGCGCATTTGCATCGGTCCGGCCTGGCCGACGTCAGGGAAGCAGCAGTAATTGACGCCGTAGCGGCTCTTCTTCTTGTCGACCGCGAACGAAAAAACCGCCATCTTCTTCCCGTCCACGTTCTCCCATCGCGCCCAGCCAATCTTCTCAGACCCCTGCGCTTCCTGGAGCACGGTGTTGAGGTTGGGCGCCTGTCCCAGAAGCACGATCATGCCGTTCTGGCCCCACGTGGTCTTCTGCGTCGGCGCAGAGGCCTGCTCGGCCCCGCCGTGGAACATCACCGTGTTCTCATCCGCGGCCGTGTAATGGATCGGCGTCGCCTTGGGCGCGAAGCTCGCGCTGTTCTTCGAGGCGAAGGCCTCCTGGGAGATCTGCGAACTGTCCTGGAAGCGCCGCGTCTCCTTGGTAGCTGTCAGCGGCGGGAGCTGCGCGTAGGTCTTGGTGATGTAATCCATGGCCTTGGCGAGGATGGCGTTCTGTGTCGCCGCATCCGGCGCCGGGTCCGCCGGAATGTCGGCCGCCGGCGGTGGCAGCGTCGCGCTGCGCGCTTCGAGCACGAACAACTGCTCGGTCGTCATCTGGCCCGGTACATCGCGAGCCATGCTGTCCATGGTGCTGCGGCTCAACCGCTCCGTGAGTTCCACATTCTCGAGCACTTCGGCCGTCTGTCCGTCGGTCATGTTGGCCTGCTTCTCTGAAGCCAGCAGGTCCTTGAGTTGTTGCACAGTGAGCTTCCTGGCCGCACCCCACGCGGCAGCCGCCAGCAGTAAAAGCGCGCAAACACATCCCCATCGTTTCATGAACCCGGCCTCCAGTTTTCGAGCTCTGCCATTGTAGCGAGACGGCAGCCCCACGTTCCACGGAATTTACGCGTGTAGAAACTTCGACGGATTCCAACCGCCGCCGGTTACGACGTTCCGGCTCGCCAATCGCGAATCTCGTGACCGCGCTTGCCGCGCCCTTCGCGAAACTGAGAGCATCGAAGAGGAATGGATCCCGGCAAGTTTGAAATCACGGGCAAGGCCATCCTCTTCGACATGGACGGCACGCTGGTCGATTCGACCCCTTGTGTCGAGCGGGTATGGGGCAATTGGGGCCGGCGGCACGGCATCATGCTTGAGGACATCCTGGCCGTCTCCCACGGCCGCATGACACGGGACACGGTCCGCGCTGTCGCGCCCCACCTCGACGCGGATGCCGAAGCCGAGGTGCTGCACCAGATTTCCGTAACCGACTCGGAGGGTATCCTCGCTCTCGACGGAGCCCGCCGCCTCCTCGACACTCTCGCGCCCGACGAATGGGCCGTCGTCACGTCGGCTCCGCACAGTCTGGCCGAGGCAAGGCTGGCGTTTGCCGGACTGCCCGTACCCGCCTGCCTCGTCGGCGCCGAAGATGTGCGCGCAGGCAAGCCAGACCCCGAAGGTTATCTCAAAGCCGCTTGGCTCCTCGGAATCGCTGCCGCCGATTGCACGGTTGTTGAGGACACCCCCGCGGGTATCCAGGCCGCGCGCGCTGCAGGAATGCGTGTGCTGGCAGTCGGCACCACGTTTCCGCCCGAAGAGCTCCTGGACGCGCCGTGGGTCCGCGACTTCGCCGGCGTCACGTTTCGCCGCACCTGACGCGCTCACGCTGCGCGGCTATCGCAAAACCAAAAACCGGCTTCAATGAGCTGTCACTTTATCCGAAATGCGGTCGTACTCATCTTTTGTGATCAGGTGCCGCCTCACGAGGTCCGACGAATCGTTATATGGCCGCCCGCCGACGATCCGGCGCGCCGCCTCGTCATCGATTCCCGGCAGCTTCTTCAGGTCATCCGCCGGAGCCTTGTTAATATCGACCGGCCCCTGGTTGCGTATCCCGTCCATCACTCCCTTGGCCACAGCCTTGGCATCCTGCGTCGCTTCGCGGGTAGCCTTTGCGGTCTCGTGCTGAATCTGGTCCGGCGTGCGCTGCTGAGGAGTGCATCCGGCAATCAAGGCAAGGGGAATTGTGCATAGCCATGCGCGCTTCATGCCGGATTCGATGCCGGCTCGCCTCGCGGAGGCTGCAATCGGATCGAGACCTGCGGCGACCGGCCCCTCGCGGTGTTTGAGCCTGGAGCGCCGACTAACACGAAAATCAGGCGAACGCCAGTCGCGCTGGTTTCCCGAGCTGGTTACCTGGGTCACGCGATTTTGCTGACTATCGCTTAAATTCGCCTCAACGATTGATCGGATAGCGGTTGACCCACTCCGAATGTCCCGGTTACCGTTAGTTACTGCTCCGGTCTACAACTTTCGTGTTAGACCTGCTGGTTGTTCCCCGTTCGGAGCATTCTCCTGAAGTTCCACCTCCCCCCGGAACTGTGCTGTAACGGCTGTTGGCTTTTCGCTTTCCCCGTTGTTTGCCGTGCCCTTCGCCGTCACTCAAAAAGAGATCGTGGATTGATTCCAGGTCGGGAGCTCCATATGTTGAAGGCTTATAGTTCCGCGCCGCGGCGCGTTTTGTTGCAGGTTCTCTCAAGATTCAGCCAGGCTGCCGTTACTTCGTTCATAGTGATCGCCGCATGCCTGCTTGCACCCCGCATAGCCGGGGCCACCAACCCGCCGCCGCCGAATATACTCGGGTTCCTCACGGTCACCTCACAGGGACAGCCCGTTACCACCGTGACCGCGGGGACGATGGTCACTCTCACGGTTCAGTGGGGTGGCCAACCGCCCCCCTTCATTTCCCCCCAGGGTGCTGCGGTCTTTTGTGACAACGAAGACATCGTCACCGGCGGCCAGATCTGTTCCGATGTCCACGTGGTTGGCACGGCCCAGATCATTTACAAGGGCAACAAAGCCGGAATCGCTACGATCAGCTATATCCCCGGGATCGGCGTCCACAACTACACCGTGGATTTCACGCGCGGCTACGCGGTGAGCAATACCGTCGCGCTCACGGTGACCGGCAAATACCCCACGACGACCACGATCTCATCGAGCGGCGCCGCCGGCAATTACACCCTCACCGGATCCGTCCTCGGCAACGACCTCGGCACACTCCCCCCGTCAGGCAAGGTTTCCTTCCTCGATACGACGAATTCCAACTTCAACCTTGGCCTGGCGACTCTCGGAAACCCGATATATTTTCTCGGCACTTCCGTACCGTCATTCATCGGCCCTAGCCAGCCGAACGGGCCCATCCTCGACATCGCCTTCGCCGACTTCAATGGAGACGGAATTCTCGATGCGGCGGTTCTCTACTCGACCCAGGGCCCCAACACCATCGCCCTGTTTGAGGGCCTGCCTGGCGGCGGGTATCAGCAGCAATTTCCGCCCATTCAGGCTCCGTTTGCGACAAAGCTCGCGGTCGGCGATCTGGATAGCAACGGCCTGCCGGACATCGTCACCGTGACCACTCCGCCTTCGCCGTTTCCGATCATCTCTTACCTCAATACCGGCGGTTGGAATTTCGTCGAAGCGGATTCGCAGGCCCTCGGCGGCCCCGGAGCAATCGGCCCCTTCATCCTCGGCGACTTCAATCTCGACGGCAACCTCGATATCATGGCGCTCGGCGTGCCGCAGGGAATCCCCGCCGTCGCCCCTCCTTACGTGTTCGCCTACGCGGGCAAAGGGGACGGTACCTTTATTTTCAACTCCCAAAATCCCACGACCTTCAACCCCAACGGCCCTTCCAACAATCCGATCGCGATCGCCGCTGGAAACTTCAACGGCTACATCATCCCCGGATTCGCGGTGCTCTGCGCCGGTGACAAAACCGTGAGGATCTACACCGTCTCGCCCTTCGGCGGCCCAAACATAACCGCGTTCTCCGATCCGTTCAACGATTTTTATCAGACGGGCGGTAACCCCACGGGGCTTGCGGTCGCGGACTTCAACGGCGACGGCTTCCCCGATTTCGCCGTAATCAATTCCCCTCAAAACGATCTCGTCGTATACCTCAACCAGGATGACGCGGTCTTGAATCCGTTTATCCAGAACACCCAGTTTTCTCTTCAATCCATCTCGCCCACCGGAACCAAGCCGGACTTCATCACCTGGGGTGACTTCAATGGCGACGGCATCGCCGATCTCGCGGTCGCCAATTTCACCTCGAACACAGTTTCCCTCCTGCAGGGCGACGGCGCCGGCAACTTCATCCCGGAGAACCCCATCACCCTCGGAGCCGGATCAAATCCGGTCCTGCTCAGAACGGCGGACTTGAACGGGGACAACAACACCGATCTCGTGGTAGTCGGGCAAAATAACAACCCGTTCGCCTCCATCTACTTCCTGCAACCCTTCTGGGAGGTCACTGGAACGCTGACCGGCGTTTCCCCTGACGGCAGCGGCACTCACAAAGTTCTCGCCAGCTATGCGGGCGACACCAACTACACCGGCAGCCAGTCGGCAACCAAGTCGCTGACGGCAAAGCTGCAAACCACAACCCTTACGCTCACGCCTTCGCCGGCTACGACTACATACTTGCAGCAGGTGGCGCTCACGGCCAAACTCACACCGTTCTCAGGGCAGGGCCACACCACCAACGGCGAAACCGTCACGTTCTATGACGGTGGCACCAACCTCGGGACGAAGACCTTGACGACCGGCCAGGCGACGCTGAACATCAACACGCTCAACGCCGGAAATCACTTCCTGCGCGCGGTGTACGCCGGCGACTCGAACTTCGCTGCTGCTACTTCCACCCCCTCCGTCAAGTTTGTAGTCGGCCAGATCGCCAGTTCCACCAAGCTCACGCTGGCCAGCGGCAGCCCGCACGTCGGCTACAGCGATCTGCTCACGGCAACCGTGACCAACTTCGGCGGCCCGACAGAGACTGTGACGTTCGCAGCCAATGGGACCACCCTGTGCGTCGTCGCGCTCGGCGCCGCCGGGAAGGCAACCTGCTCCTGGACTCCTACGTCGACCGCGCCCGTGACTCTCACAGCCACGTATGCAGGCGACACCAACTATGAAGCCAGCGTGGGTTCTCAAACGGTCACTCCCACATATGCGCTCGATCCCCTGATCAGCCTGAATCTCGGCTCGCAGGCCGTCTACTATCCGGGCGCCACTCAAGTCACAATCTGCGTCTCGCCGTCGGCCTCCGCCACGCCCACCGGCACCGTGCAGCTGCTCAACAACGGCAGCCTGCTCAAGACGCTCACCCTCGGCGGCAATGGATGCGCCAACTGGTACATCACGCCCGCCCTCGCTGCCGGCACCTATCACCTGCAGGCCGTCTACCTGGGCGACAGCAAAAACAAGCCTGGTATCTCGTCAACGATAAACTTCGTCGTCAACAAGGCGTTGACCAACTTGTCCTCTTCCTGCTGGGATGGGACTTTCCCCTACGGCAAGAACTTCAACTGCTCGGTAAGCATGGCCTCGACGGGCGGAACGGTTCCGGGCAGCGTCGATTACAAGGTGGATAATGGCGCAACCAAATCCGTGGCGCTCACGGGCGGAGATGGGTCCTTTGTCATCGTCCGGCCGATTGTAGGCTCGCACACCGTCACCATCTGGTATCCGGGCAGTACGAACTTTGCGGCTACACCGCCGACAATCGAAGACTTCACCGTCACCCCGGCGCCTGTGGACATCCTTCTGACGCCCTCGAGCTGGAACGCCAGCCATGCGGCGGGCGTCACCTTCACCGCCAGCGTTTCCTCCTGGAGCGCCGGTCCTCCCAACGGCATCGGCACAATCACGTTCTACGACGGCAGCACTCTGCTGGGCACCAAGCAGGTCAACGCCAACGGAGCCGCCGCCTTATTCACCAAGAACCTGCAATTCGGTGAGAACACCATCACCGCAACCTACATCGGGGCAAACTACCAAAGCAAGACGGTGAACATTTCCCTTTGGGTGGGCCCGTAATTCGTGCCGCGTTCTCTCCCGGCGCCCGAAGGATTACACCTTCGGGCGCTGTGTTTTCGGGCAGTTTCAACGCCGCCATTTTCTCCGCTATCGATAAAATGCATAAATCCCTGAGCTGACAACTTCATTCGCAAGTTAATCTTGCTGTGTAGACTGTTCCCATTCAGGAGGGCTACGATGCAAACCCGGATCCAGGGCACCACCATGCCGGTGCTCGAAGTGCAGCTCGACCCCAACGAGAGCGTGTTTTCTGAGAGCGGCGAGCTCTCGTGGATGACCCAGACCATCCAGATGACCACGCACACCCAGATGGGCGGTGGCGGCGGCCTCTTCGGCGTCCTCAAGCGCGCCGTCGCAGGCGGCAGCATCTTTATGACCGAGTACCGCGCCAACGGCTATCCAGGCGAGGTTGCGTTTGCGGCAAAGGTCCCCGGCCACATCATCCCAGTGCAACTCGGCCAGGGAGTGGAATACCTGGTACAACGGCACGGCTTCCTGTGCGCCACGCCGCAGGTCACTCTGACCGTCGGCTTCCAGCAGTCGCTCGGCGCCGGCATCTTCGGCGGCGAGGGTTTTATCCTCCAGCGCGTGGGCGGCAATGGCACGGCCTGGCTCGAGCTCTCCGGCGAGATGATCAAGAGAGACCTCGCGCCCGGTGAAGTCTTCTACGTCCACCCCGGGCACGTGGGCGCATTCCAGGCGTCGGTCTCCTTCCAGATCACGACGATTCCCGGTATCAAGAACATGTTCTTCGGCGGAGACGGCATCTTCCTCGCGCAGCTTGTCGGTCCCGGCTCCGTGTGGCTGCAGACTCTTCCGATCTCGCGCCTTGCGCATAAGATCGCCGAGTACATACCGCGCTCGGGCGGCCGCGAAACCCCGGCAGCAGTGGGTGGCGGCGTCATCGGCGGGATCGTCGGATCCCTTCTCGGAGGAGACCAGTAGCGCAGCACAAGTCCCGGCATGAACCCAGCCAACTCACCCGCCCGCATACGTCGCCGCAACCTGCGCGGCGACATCGTCTTCGCGTTTGCCGTCTGCTTTGCAATTTATCTTGCGTGGGTGTTGCGCGATGTCCTGCTCCTGCTCTACGTCAGCGCGCTGTTCGCCGTGGCGCTCAAGCCGGTAGTGGGATTCATCGGCCGGCTCCGCATCGGCCGCTGGCATCCCTTCCAGCGCTCCGCCATCCTGGTGCTTCTTCTGCTCATCGCCGGCGGCCTTGCCACCTTCGCATTCCTCGCCATTCCGCCCGTGGCGAGCGACCTGCACGACTTCGCGCAGGAGATGCCCACGCGCATGCCGCCCTTCATCGCCAAGCTCAAGAGCATTCCGCTCATCGGGCGCGTCGACCTTTCAGCGGTCACGGCGCGTGTCGAAGACCAGATGACCCATGCGGCCACCTACCTGTTCCTGTCCATCAGGAATTGGGCCGGTTATGTGGCCAAGGTCGGCATGTGCCTCATCCTCACTGTCTACTTTGAGCTCGAAGGCAATGTCGCATACGCGTGGTGCCTCTCGTTCTTTGCTCCTGAGCGGCGTGCGCGTCTCGACACCGCCCTGCAGCGGGCCGAAGTGCGCATGGAGAAATGGCTCCTCGGCCAGGCCAGCCTCATGCTGATCCTTGGCCTTGCCTCCACCGTCACCTATCGGGCGCTGCATGTGCGCTACGCCTTTGCGCTCGGCGTACTTACGGGCCTTCTGAACATCATCCCCGTGATCGGTGCGGCCGTAAGCGTCGTGCTGGCTCTCCTGGTTGCGGCGGTGGATTCATGGGGCCGCGTCCTCGGCGTGGCGATCTTCTACCTGATCTACCTCAACGTGGAGAACTCGTTCCTCACGCCGCGCATCATGAGGTCCAGCGTCGGCCTGCCCGGGCTCTCCATCCTGGTAGCGCTCCTCGTAGGCAGCGAACTCGCAGGCGTCGTCGGCGCGCTCGTCTCCGTTCCCACCGCCGTACTTGTGACCGTCCTGGTCGACGAGTACCTGATCGCTCGCGAAACCTGAGGGGCGTCGTAAGCTGCTTCGTCACCGCACAGTGACGAGATTCCGCTGACTTGCCCGGTCACTTTCTTGCCGGCCGGCTGACTCGGCAGCGTCCACCGCAGCTTTCATCACTCCGCTGTCCGCGAACAGCCGCACCAGCCCGCCGCTCAACGTGGGAAGCGCCGCCGGCGTCGGCAGCGGCGTCGCATCGGCCATCCTCAGATCTCCGGTTCCCTGTGAGTCGAGAATCATCTGCGTGAGCTTCCGCGCCATCGGCAGATCGAAGCTCTCGGCCACGAACACAAGTTTGCCCCGGGTTGTGATCGTCACGGGTCCTTCATTGGTCGTAAAGACCTGTTCCGCTGTTCCCGAAGGCACGTCGGCCGGGGCGGTCTTTTCAGCGTTCGTATCGCGGTGCAGCCCCGAATACTTGCGGCCCAGCGAATCGGCATAGAGCTGAGCGAACGCCTGCGCGGAGGCCGACGACCTCCACGCCGAAAGATAGAACAGCGAGATGGACTTTGTATCCGCCTGCTCCGCTGCGGTAGTGGCGCTGCGCCGCTGGCCGGCCCAGTAGATTCCACCGTCCCATGCCGGCGTCATCTCCCGCGCCGCGGCGTCCCCGCCGAAGAGCTGGGTCAGGATGTGCAGATCGAGCTCGCCCACCTGGCCGATGTCGTAGGCCTTGTAGTCCTTGTCGACAATCGGATGGATGTCCGGCATCAAGGGGACTACCGGCACCTTCTTCTGCTCGTATTCACGGGGATTGATGATCTCCCAGGTCGAACTGGGCGGATGGTCGAGCGCGCCGGCGAATGCGGCGTTCTGGCCCTTGTCCATCCACACATCCTGCTCGAAGCTGAGGCCCTCTCGATAAGGAAACAGCAGAGACTCCTTCAGAAGCAGGGGAGCGCGGCCCATCACGGGCGAGTTGTCTGATCCGTCCATCGTCTGCTTGATCAGGTCCACCACCTCGGGATCCTTGATCAGACTCTTGCCCATCGGCTTGAGGATGTTGTCCATCATCACTGCGGTGGCCTGTCCCTCGGCGACGGCTTCGCGGGCGTCGTCCATCTCGTCCTTGGCCAGGTGGTCAACATCGTCCTTGTAGTTCGTCGAGACATCGTTCGGCGTCTGGTCGCTCCACTTCTCGAGGTCGACGCGCTGGTCCTGCAGCGCATGGGTAAGTTCGTGCGCAAGAACCGCCTTCTGGTCATCCACGCTCACCCAGTCCAGCAGGTTCACGGTCTTGGTCTTCGAGTCGTAGTAGGCCTCGATCTGCTCCTTCAGCAGTGCGAGCAGGAACGGCTTCAAATCGAAATCGTGGTCGAGCAGGCCGAACTTCTTCAGCACGATCTCTCCGCGCTGCAGGCGCTTGGCGCCCTCGTCCTCATTGAACTTCTCGCGCAGGTAGCTTTCCACCGCCGCGCGGCTGGTCAGCTGGCGCTTCACGGCGCTCTTGATCGGCAGCCCGGTCTCCTGTGAAGAGAACTGCATGAGCTGGTCGACGAGAGCGAAGAGCTGCTGTGCCTGCTCCGGCGTGATGTGGGTTTCGGCTCCGGGTTTGGCCTGGGAGGTATTCCCGCCGGGCTTTACGGGCGGAGCAGGAGTCTGGCCCGTTGGAGCTGCCTTGGGCGGCTGCTGGGCAACCAGCGCGGGTGCGGCGCCGAGCGCGCCTGCCACGCTGAAAATCGCAGCCAGGCCCAACACCCGCTTCAAGATCGCAGACGCTACCCAAGTCTTCATCATCCGGAATTCCTGCTTTCCTTTTGCGCCGCTCCGCGGGCCGGCCTGCACCTTGCACGAGTCTATAATTAGGATGCGGCAGGGCGGAAATTGCACGCGAAATGTCCGCTCCTTACGCTTACATTGACACGTCCCATGAGTGACATAACCCTCGCTGCGTCTCCTGCTGCAACGCCCCTGACCGCCTGGCTTGGATCAGGCGATTCAAAACCCTCAGACGGCGCGTATCACGGCGTCATCACCCCTGTTCGGTTTGACGAGCGAACCGTCGAAATAGAGGCACTCGTCTCCGGAGCCGCTGCGCACGATCTGGGATGGCTCAGGCGTGTCGAGGTGCGCGGCGAGGACCGGTTCCGCTGGCTGAGCGGCATGGTCACCAATACCGTGAAGGACCTGGGCCCGGTCGCCGGCGCAGGGAATCTGGTGCTGAATTCTCAGGGGCGCATCCAGGGCGACGTTACCACCTGGCGAAATGCCACCCAGCAGCAGGATTCCGCCGATGACGCGGGCGACAAGCTGGAGATGGAGATTGCCGCAGACCAGCACGAAAAGCTGATCGCGCACTTCGAGCACTACATCATCATGGACGATGTCGAGCTTGTGACCCGTGAGCGCGAGACTGCGATCGGGCTCTCCGGCCCAAGGGCAGGAGAAGTGATGGCGCGGCTCGGATTGCCGAGGCCGCCCGAGCCGATGAGCCACACTCGCGCCGACTGGAACGGGCTGAGCCTGCGCATCCGGCGCGGCTACGGCGTGCTCGCGGAGCACTATGAGATGTGGACGACAATCGCCACAGTGGCGAAGCTGTGGAAGTTCCTTCTTGCCGGCGGTGCTACGCCGGTTGGGTTTGCGGCGCTCGAGTCACTGAGGATCGCGGAGGCCGTTCCCTCCTACGGCATCGATATTGCCGAGCGCGATCTGCCCCAGGAAACCTCGCAGATGCGGACGCTGCACTTTCACAAGGGCTGCTACCTCGGCCAGGAGATCGTGGAGCGGATCCGCAGCCGGGGCAATGTGCACCGCCATCTGCGGCAAGTCGAGCTGGACGGTCCGATTCCCGATTCCGGCGTGGAACTGACCCTGGAAGGAAAAGCAGTCGGACAGGTGACCAGCGCCGCCGAGTTGCCCCTGAGGGCCGGTCCGAGACGGTTTGCACTCGCGATGGTTCGGTCCGAAGCCGAGGCTGGCCGCGAACCGTTGCAGTACACGGCGAAAGAAGCCGCTGGAGTTGCGCGGCTCCTGGATGTGCCGCCGGTTCTTTAGGATCAGACACAGGAAGACTGGAAGCCATGAGCGATACGCCGAAATTCGAAGTCATCGATCGCCGCAAGTACAAGGCGGAAGAAGAAGAGCGGGAGACCGCGCAAAAGACGGACACCCCGCCGCCGGCGCCACCCGCCAATGATTCGACCGCGGGCGCGCGCGAGGAACAGGCAGCGCCGGCAAGCGCAGCTTCGGCAAAAGGCCCGCGCCTCGTTACGCCGGAGCCGCAACCGCCGGAGGGCGAAGCCGGGGATCCAGCCCTGGAAGCCGGGATGCCGCCTCCACCAACGGCCGAGGAGAGCCGCGAGCAGAAGACCGCCTACGATGCGTCCTCACAGCGGCTGGAGGACATTGTCCGGGCGCAGAACCCGGGCGTGGGACCGCAGCCCCAGGTAACGTTCGAGCAGCTCATTCAGCAGTTCTATCTGTCGGCAATGATCCAGATGGGCGCCGGCGCGCAGCAGGGCGAGCGCCCGAGGGTGGACATCCTTGGAGCCAAGCAGACCATCGATCTGCTCGGCATCCTGGCCGAAAAAACTAAGGGAAACCTTACGCCCGCGGAAGACCGCATGCTTCAGAGCGCGCTGTTCGAGGCGCGCATGGCATTTCTCGAACTGACGAACATGATCACCATGCAGGGTGTTCAGGCCCCGCCCCCACCGGCTCCCGGCAAGCGTTGATGCAGGGCCGGCTCACATTCCTGGGCACCGGAACATCGATGGGGGTCCCCACGGTGGGCTGTTTCTGCGCGGTGTGCACCTCCACTGACCCGCGCGACCGCAGGCTGCGTCCCTCGGTGATGCTGCGATGGGAGGAGCCCGGCGCAAGTCTCCGCAGCCGCGTTGTTGTGATTGACACCGGGCCGGATTTCCGCGAGCAGGCGTTGCGCCAGCGTCTAACCCACGTGGACGCGGTTCTCTACACGCATGCTCACGCCGATCACATCATGGGCCTGGACGACTTGAGGCCTCTCAGCTTCGTCGCGCACCGGGCGGGCGGGCCGATTCCGCTGTATGCCTCGTCCGATACGTCGGCCGTGCTTGAGCGCGTCTACGATTACACGTTCTCCCCATCCGCCACGTACGTCACGCGTGCGAGGGTGGAGATTCGCCCGCTGTGCGATCGCACGGTGGTGCACGGTGTGGAGTTCCTGCGTGTTCCGGTGCTCCATGGGGACATGGAGGTCGCAGGATTCCGCTTCGGCGACACGGCCTACCTGACCGACGTGAGCGCCATCCCCGACTCGAGCTTTGAGTTGCTGAAAGGACTGGAGACCCTGGTGCTGCCGGCGTTGCGTCATAAGCCGCACCCGAGCCACGCGACCCTCGAACAGGCAGTCAACTGGGCGATTCAGATTGGGGCGCGTCAGACCTGGCTGACTCACATTGCGCACGAGCTCGGACATGAGGAGACTAACAGCGTGTTGCCGAAGGGCATCGCGCTTTCCTACGACGGGCTCGAAGTGCCGGTGACGCTGGAACTTCAGGGCAAACCGGGAACGGGAGCGAACGCATGACCCGTGTGTATCGAGGGTTGCGTGAGGTCCCGGAGGATTTCGGTCCTGCGATTGCCGCTGTCGGCAACTTCGATGGCGTCCACCTGGGGCACCAGGAGATTCTGCACGCCGTGGTGGCAGAGGCGTGGGAACGCGGCATGAGCGCCGCGGCCATCACCTTCGACCCGCATCCGGAGAGATTTCTGCGCCCCCAGGTCGCTCCGCGCCTGCTTACGACCATGGAACATCGCATCGAGCTTCTCGCGGCTACGGGAGTGGACGCGATTGTGATCCTGCGTTTCGACGACAGGCTGGCGCGGCTATCGGCGCGGGAGTTCGTGGACTGGGTGCTTACCGATGCGCTGAACGTGGCCGGGATGCACGAAGGCGGGAACTTCCATTTCGGCTACCGGGCAGCGGCGGGGGTGCGCGAACTCACCGAGCTCGGCGTCGAATACGGATTCGGCGTGACGGCTCACCAGGCTGTGAAGGTGCATCGGCTCGAGGTATCGAGCTCCACGGTGCGAAGGCTGGTGGCCGAGGGCGACGTGAAGCGCGCGCGATGGATGCTGGGCCGGGCATTCGAAGTGCGCTCGACTCCCAAACGGGATCGCGGCATTGGTTCGAAGCTGCTGGTTCCCACGGTGAACCTGGCCGCGTACGATGGCCTTCTTCCCGCATTCGGGATCTACGTGACCCGGCTGACGGTGGGCGATCGGTGCTTTCAGGCAGTTACGAGTCTGGGTAACAGGCCGACGTTCGAGGATGCGGGGTTCAGCGTCGAAACGCACATCCTGGACTTCGAGCCGGTCGATATGAATGAGGAGACGCCGCTGAAGCTCGAGTTCCTGATGCGGCTGAGGCCGGAGGCAAAGTTCGATTCGATCGACGCCCTCCGAGAGCAGATCTTCAACGACATTGCGCGGGCGAAGAAGTTCTTCGCCCGAGCATCCGGATCTTCCCGGCGTGAGGCGCCTAGCACTTCGGGTGCTTGAAATCGAGATCGATCGGCGCCCAGTCCGAGAGGCGCTTTTGCTCGATCTCCGACTCGTCGGCCGTGGTGGTGAGCGACGACCTCGCAAATGCCACCGATACCTTGACCTTTCCCTTGACGCAGTACGCCCCGATCAGGCCCGACATGTCCTTGTTGACCACGTCCATGTAGTCGCCGGGGAGAGCGCCGTCCGTGCCGGGAATATCGACAGGGGCAATGATCATCTGGTTGATGACCTCCTTGTCGGTCTTTACCGCGGAGGGATCGAACCGGAGGACGAGGGTGGCTCTTCTCTCCAGGGCGTCGGGGTTGGCCGTGTACTTGATGTCCGGAATGGTTATGCCCGACGGGTTCGGCTTGGCAGGCGGCTTGTCGAACGAAATACGGTAAGGGGCCCCTTTCCACTTGGGCGTAACGGGTACGTTGGCGGGCTTGTCTGCCGCGCTTCCGCAGCCTGCAAGGAGCGCCAATGCCCCGAATGCCAGAATGATCCCTTTTCTCACGTCATCCTCCTGGTTGAACTGATGGGACGCGCCAGAATACCACTCCTGCCGGTCGCCATTGATCGCTAGCAGTAATTTCAGTGGTTGAGCAGCCGGAAAGCTGGTGTGATGTGGGCGGATAACGTCGGTCGCACTCGGGAATTACATGCGCATTCCGGTCATCTCGCAATCGCAATTCGACGATCCCTTCCACTTCGCGCGTGGACGGGAGATTTTCATCCGCTTGAGCCTTCTGACTTTGATGGGCGTAAGTTGCGTCATCATTCTGCGTCCGTTTCTCAACCTGATTCTGTGCGGCATCGTCATCTCCATCGGGATCTACCCAGCGCACCGGATGCTCACAAAAGCTCTGCACGGACGGGCGAAGCTGTCGGCGACGATTTGCAGCATCGCGCTGCTGCTTGTCGTGATCCTGCCGTGTGTGCTTCTGGCGGGGACGCTGGTGGATGGGGTGCAGACGGTCATTCAGCAGGTGCAGACGGGCCGCCTGGACATTCCGGCGCCGCCGGCGAGCCTCGAGAAGGTGCCGGTTGTGGGTCCCCGCGTGGCGGAGCTATGGAACCTGTGCTCCACCAATCTTTCGGAGGCGCTGAGGCGCTTCGCTCCGCAGATGAAGGGGGGCATCTCTGCAATGGTGTCCACCTCGGCACGCGTCGGCGGCGCGATCGTCCAGCTTATGGTTGCGATCTTGCTGGCGGGATTCCTTCTGGCGACGAGCGAATCGAGCAGGATGTTTGCCGCCAAGGTGTTCGCCCGCGTTTTTGGCGACCTGGGCGACGAGTTCATGGAACTCGTTGGTTCTACGGTCAAGACGGTCACAAACGGTGTTCTGGGAGTGGCGGTCATCCAGACGCTGTTCGCGAGCCTCGGGTTCTGGGTTGCAGGACTGCCGGCGGTTGGCCTATGGGCGCTGCTGTTCCTGGTCGCGGCGGTATTGCAGGTCGGAACGCTTGTGATGCTGCCGGCGGTGCTCTACGGGTTTGCGGCGTTCTCGACAACCAAGGCGGTGATCTTCCTGGTTTGGTGCGCTGTTGTCGGGTTGATGGATAACGTGCTGAAGCCGATCCTGCTGGGGCGTGGGGCGAAGGTGCCGATGATCGTGATCTTTCTCGGCGTGCTCGGCGGTTTTATCGCGCTGAACAGCCTGATCGGGCTGTTTGTCGGGGCAATTGTGCTGTCGGTGGCGTACAAGTTGTTCATGGCGTGGCTGGACAGCGGTGTGCCGACGGCTGAAGCGGCTGAAGAGGCTCAGCCGGTGCGGTAGCGGCGCGGCTGGTGTTGGGAAACGGGCACTTTTTTATTTAGAACGACGGACCCGCGATTTGAAAGGATTCCGTTTGCGCCACGCGCCCCGGCATGAAAGGATTCAAACAGTCCTCCTGACATCTGTTGAAGGTCGTGCCGATTGTCTCGTTGTTCGTGTGCCTTTTCTGTCTTCTTCCCAGCCAAAGCATCCCTGCGGCCCTTCGCGCAATTGCGGTGGCTGCTGCCTGCCGTTCTGGCGATCTGCTGCGCGGCTACGATTCACGCGCAGTATGTCGATGCTTCGGCGGCGGGCCAGCCGGTCAAGCTCACCGCGCCGTGGCGGTACCACTTCGGCGACGATCCGGCGTGGGCCGCGCCGGGGTTCGATGATTCGCAGTGGCAGTTGATTCCGCCGGAAAAGCCCATGCCACAGCCGAGCCAACCGGCCGACATCTACTTCGGCTGGTCTCGCATCCGCGTGAAGCTGCCGGTTACGCAGGAGCCGTTGGCGCTAGTGATGGGCCCGACGCCGTGCGAAGTGTATGCCGACGGCAGGCTCGTGGGCACGATAGGAAAGATGGACACCCGGCGGCACGTGGATGACGAGTATATGGATCCTGTCAACGTTCTTCCTCTTCCCCGGGACCTGAATGGACGCACGGTCACGATGGCAGTACGCGCCGCGTGGCCACCCGGGCAAGCGAGAGTGCTCTCTCAACCGCCCTATGAGGCTTCCGTCGCGCCCGCCCGCCTGCAATGGCAGTTGCGCGAGGCAGCGTCGAACAAGTTCCTGGTGGCGGGGGCGTCGGATGCGAACCCGTGGCTGTACCAGGGGGCGCCGGAGTTGTTGACCGATGCCCTTGGACTGTCCCTCGGCATGTCCTCGCTGGGGCTCTTTCTGCTCCGGCGGCGGTCAACAGAATATGGATGGATAGCGGTGGCCTACATGCTGGGCGCCATCTCGGACATCGCTCAGCGCTACCTCCAGTTTCATCACGCGCCTGCCAGCTACGACGCTTCTCTGTATGAGATTGGGGTGATCATCACGTTTGCCACCGCTATGTATGTGTGGCAATTCATCGAGGCCCGGCGGGGAGGGCTCTTCTGGGCGGCGATGATCCTCTGCGCGCTTGGTGGACTGGTTTTCCCGCTCGAAGTCTATGGCGTGTTGGGTTACATGCTGGGGAACGGACTGCTTGGGGCCCTGGTGGGCAACATGGCTTGTTTGGTGTTGGTCCAGGCGACTGTGATCCTGTTTTTCGTGCGCATGGGGATCTCTGCCAGGCAGGGCAACAGAAATGCTCAGCTCCTGCTGATTCCGTTTGCCCTCCAGCAGACCCTCGGCTTGCTGGCCGGAATGACCTTGACCCTCGCGTGGACGGGTGTGATGAAGCCGTGGACGTTTATTGCGATGCATCTGGGGCAGGTGACGGTGACCTGGATTCATATCTTCGGCTGGCTCTCGATCGCGTCGATGGGCGTGATTCTTGTGCTGCGCTTTGCGCGCTCTGCGGAGCAGGAGCAGCGGCTCTCCGGCGAGATGGAGACGGCGCGGAAGGTGCAGGCGCAGCTTGTGCCGGCCGAGCTGCCGGGTACGGAGCATTTCCGCTTCGAAGCTGTATACAGGTCTGCCGGCGAAGTGGGAGGCGACCTCTACCAGGTGTACCCGCGCGCGGATGGGTCGGTGATGGTGCTGGTCGGCGACGTGAGCGGGAAGGGGCTGAAGGCCGCGATGCTGGGGACGCTGGTTGTGGGTGCCGCAGGGGCGTTCGCGCAGGATGAACCGATGCCTGCGGAGATGCTGTCGCGCCTGAACCGCAGGTTGTGCGGATCGTCGGAAGGCGGATTCGTAACCTGCCTGTGCTGCGTGATCGCGCCGGATGGGCGGCTGACGATCGCTAATGCGGGACACCTTGCGCCGTATCGCAACGGCGAGGAAGTGCACTGCGTGTCGGGGCTGCCGCTGGGCATCGTGGCTGGGGCGGAGTATGCGGAGGCGGTGTTGCAGCTTGGCGGAGGCGACACGCTGACGTTTCTGTCCGACGGCGTGGTCGAGGCCCGCAATGCGCAGGGAGAGCTGTTCGGATTCGACCGTGCGCAGGCGATCAGCGAGGAACCTGCGCGGAAGATCGCGGAGAGCGCGGTCGAGTTCGGGCAGGAGGATGACATTACGGTGCTGGGGATGAGGTTTGCGTAAGAAGCAGGCACCAGGGACCAGAAGGCAGGGACAAACCGACGGAGATTTAAGCGCCCTGATTCCCCCGGTCGTCCGCCCACAATTCAGTGAATTCCTCTTCTTCCGCCTCGGGGAGGGCGGGTTCCTCAACCGGCTTCGCGTTTCGTCTCAGAATGGCGGTCAACTCAGGGCTGGGTAAAGGCTTCGGCGACTCGGGGACCGGGTTCGGTGTGGTCAACATGTGCTGCTCTCCTTGGCGCAATCCATCCTCGGTTTTGATGCACTGCAATATCTTGAGAAGAGCGCGGAGGCGAAGATTCGCCTCATTCACAGCGCGGCTCGAGACTTGCCGGCTCGTCTCACAGGGCATTTTCCAGCAAGCTGTTAAGCGTGGGCCACTCCCAAAACTCAAAGCCGAGAAAAAACTTCGGGCGGCTAACAGGCTTAGAGGTGAAATCCTTTGGGCAGATGGGCTGACTCGCTGGCGCGGCGGGGGCTAAGGCATTTCCTGAGTCACCACCAAGTTGTAAAGCCGTGCCCTCGTTACAAATCCAAATCTCCCGGGAAGCAGTCCTAATTCACGGTGCCGCCTGTGAGGGCGGGCTTGACTTGGGGCAGGGGCTTGACCGGTTCGGCTCTCTGCGGGAGCACGGGATGAACCGGCGAATTGGCTGCGGGGCTTGAGCCTGGGTAGCTGGCGGGCCCAGTCGCGGCAGAGGGGGGCTTCGCAAACGAGTTGGGCGGAGCCGATCTCAGAGGGGCCGTTGCGGATTGGCGAGAGGGCGCCTCGCTGGCCGGAAGCGGGAGCAGGCGGCCGCCTGCGGAGGACGAGGATGGAGCCGGGACTGGCGACACAGGCTTAAATCCGGATACGGGGAGCGGAGCGCCGGGATTCAACGCAGCCCTGGGCCGAGTCTCCGGTTGAGACCCAACGCCGGACGGAGAGCCCGCGCGGGCCTGAAGCAGAGGCGATCCCTGCTCCTGATCCATGAGGAACTTTTCGTTGTCCTTGCCAAGGATGGCCCGCTTCATGACGGTCATCCAGATTGGGAGGGCCGCGCGCGCTCCGGTTTCCTTTTCGCCGAGGGACTCGCGGCCGTCGTAGCCGACCCAGACTCCGCAAGTGATGGAGGGCGAGAAGCCGAGAAACCACGCGTCGGTGAAGTCGCTCGTTGTGCCGGTCTTGCCGCCGAGCGGATGGTTGAGCTGTGCGGCTGCGGCTCCGGTTCCGTGCGCGGTGACGGCGCGAAGGAGGGTCATCATGGTGCGTGCGGTCTGCTGGCTGATGACTTCCTTTGCCGTCGGCGGATCTTCCCACAGGGTGATGCCGTCGGAGTTCGAAACCTTACGGATGAGGCGCGGGGTGACGCGGATGCCGTCATTGGGGAAGACGGAGTAAGACGCGACCTGCTCCTCGAGCGTGATCTCGACCGCGCCAAGGGCCACGGGCAGATAAGGCGGAATGTTGCTGGTGACGCCGAAACGATGGGTGACGTCGATGACGTTGTGGATGCCGACCCGCGCGGCGAGCTTGAGAGCAGGGATATTGCGCGACTCGGCAAAGGCGTTCTCGATGGTCATGGCGCCCTTGTAGTCGTTCTCGTAGTTGTGGGGCGTGTAGCTGCCGAAGCTCACGGGGCTGTCGACGATGATGTCGTCGGGCTTGACGCCGTCTTCTACGGCGGCGGTATAGACGTAAGGCTTGAAGCTAGAGCCCGTCTGCCGCTCGGCCTGCATGGAGCGATTGAACACGGAGAGGGCGTAGTCGCGTCCGCCGACCATGGCGAGCACGTCGCCGGTGGTGTTGTCCATGGCCATGAGCGCACCCTCGGCGCCCGAGTCCTGTTCGAGAGCCGCGCGTTGCGCGCCGCCTTCGAATGTGTCACTAAGGTGGACATAGATGATGTCACCCGGCTTGACGAGCGCGTCGGCATAGCGCTGGCCGGTCCACTTCCAGTCGTCGGGAAGCAGGACGACTTCCCGTTCGCCCATCCGGGCATGGATTTCGAGAGGCAGAACCCTGGTGACGACGACGTGGACGTAATCGCCGGGATTCGATTTGACGGCCCAGTCGGGATGCTTGTACTGCTCGGCGTCTACACCCTGCGAGAAGACGGTTTCGAGCTTGCCCTTCCAGCCGTGGCGGCGTTCGTAGGCGGCGAGGCCGTCGAGGACTGCCTTATTGGCGACTTTCTGGAGATCGAGGTCGAGCGTGGTGTCGATGCGGAGACCGGCTTCGTGAACCTCTTCGGTGCCGAAGCGCTTTTCGAGCTCGCGGCGGACTTCTTCCTGGAACCAGGGGGCGACGGAGGCTTCGGGCTGAGAGAGGCGAAGGCCCAGCCCGGACTCGCGCCCCTGCTCAGCCTGCTCGTGCGTGATGACGCCGTCGGACTCCATTTCACTGAGGACGAGATTGCGACGACGAAGGGCTTTTTCGGGGCTCAGGATGGGAGAGTAAGCGACGGGGCCCTTGGGCAGACCGGCAAGCAGGGCGGCCTCGGTCAGGTTGAGGTCGTGCGCATGCTTGGAGAAGTAGTACTCGGACGCTGCTTCGAAGCCATACATTCCGCTGCCGAGGTAAATCTGGTTGCCATAGAGGGTGAAGATCTGCTCCTTGGTGAAGGTGCGCTCGATCTGGATGGCGAGGTAGGCTTCCTGGATCTTGCGCGCGGGGGTGCGGTCAGCAGAGAGGAACAGGTTGCGCGCAAGCTGCATGGTGAGGGTGGATGCGCCCTGGGCGCGGCCCTTGTTGCGCAGGTCGTGCCAAAGAGCTCCCCAGATGCGGAAGATGTTGATGCCGCCGTGGGATTCGAAGTCCTTGTCTTCAATTGAGATGACGGCCTTTCGCAGGATAGGAGCGAATCCGTCGTAGTTGATGACGATGCGCCGCTCGAGGGCGAAGGAGCCGATGTTGCGGCCTTTCTGGTCGTAGAGGTCGGTGGTGGTGGAGGGCCGGTAGCGCTCCATGTCGGCGATCTGCGGCAGATTGGAGGAGTAGACGAGAGTGAGCCCCGCGAGCGAGCCAGTGATAATCGCGAGAATGAGCAGGATGCCGAATGCGGCCTTGCCGGCGAGCTTGCGGCGTGGAGCTGGACGCTTAACGGGACGCGGCGGCGGTTCAGACTCGAGCCGATGGGTGCGGCCGAGGCGTTGCGGCGGAGGAAGTTGGGTTGGGGCGGCCAAGCTCGTCAAGCCTCATAGCGTTTCTAGAGCGTAATGTACCGGGGGAGAGAACGCTTACTAATGACGAGCGTAGCACGGGTTTGGGTAGCGGGATGTGACGAAAGACCGGGCGGGAACCTTGGAGTGCAAAGGTGGGAAAAGGAAGGAAGAGGGACCAGCGATCATGGATCAGAATGGCAGCGACAGAGGGACATAGGGACTAACGGGGACACGCGCCACTCATTCGAGCGGGAGTCTCATAGAACAAAATTGAGCTTGAAAAGAAAATCGGCGCAGGCAACGACCTGCGCCGATTTGGTTTGAGAAGAGCCTGGATTAACTGTTCTTGGACTTGAGCAGCTCGAGGGCCTTATCGAGGGGCTGGTCTTCCTTGTTGGGAGTTTGGTCCTCGTCGAGGTTGTCGTCGTTGGCCTGGCTGGTCTGAACAGTGGGGTTGACCGCTTCGTCCTGGATCTTTTTGCCGTCAGGGCCTTCGTACTTGGCGACTGTAAGCATGAGGGCGCCGCCGTCGGGCAGGTCGATGGTGTTCTGGACGGAGCCTTCGCCGAAGGTGCGCTCGCCGACGACGTCGCCGCGCTTGAGGACTTCAATGGCGTCGGCGGCCAGCTCAGCCGGCCCATAGGAGCCGCGATTGACGAGTACCACGAGAGGCGCCGAGGTGATGAAGAGCGACGGGTCCGCGGTGAAGGTCTTTTTCGGATACTTCTGGCCTTCGACCATGGCGAGGGTGCCCTTGTCGACAAAGAAGTTGGCGAGGCGCAGGCCTTCCTCCTCGTCGCCCCCAGTGTCGCGGAGGTCCAGGACGATTTTGCGATTCTTGCTGGCCTTGAGCTTTGTGGCAATGTCATCGACGCGCGCCTGGTTGAGGACACCCGGCTTGAGATAGAGGATGGTTGCGTTGTCGTACTGCTGCTCGCCGAGCGGCGGCGCGGGCACGATGGCGCGGGTGAGTGAGATCTTATCCGGGTCGGGCTTGCCGGGGCGGACGAGCGTGATGTTGACGCTAGTGCCGGGCTTGCCATCGAGCATGAGGCGGATGACGGCGAGAGAAAGCTCGCGAGTGGACTGGTCGCCGATGGACTCGATCACGTCACCGTCGTTGATGTGTTCGCGGTCGGCAGGCGAGCCGGCGAGTACATTGACGACGGTGGCGTATCCAAAGCGCTTGGAGACCGTGAGACCGACCTGGGCCACGCCGGTGGCGGGGCGGTCCTTGAAGATCTTGTACTCGGTGGGCGAGAGGTAACTGGAGTCTGCGTCGAGCGACTCGAGAAGTCCGTGCAGCGCACCGGTGGTCACATTCTGGATGTTGGGTGCCGTGACGTAGTCGCTCTGGATGCGGCGGAGTACCTGCTGGTAGACGCCGATCTGGCGGTAGGCGCCCTCCTGCTCGCCGCCGGCGTGGACGCCGAACCATCCGAACTGGCCGAGGGCGAAGCCCAGGCAGACGGCCGCAAATACGGTCGCGCCCAAAACGAAGATCAATCGCTGGAAAAATCGAGACACAAACACCTCAACGGTCCCCGGGGTGGGTAAAGACCGCTCATTCTATAGACGTAATGATAGCGCAGGCGGTGCTTTGGCGCTTGGGCTGATGGCTGGTTATTCAGGAGCCATGGAAAGAGGGTGGCAAGACAGGCGATTAACGGGCGTGGATTGTAGGGGTTGGCGATTTCGCCGGATCAGGCGGGGCGATGGGTTACACTTCCGGCGTTGTTTGCGCTAGGAGAGAGACGAATGAAGGCGCTGGTGTTGACAGAGTACAAGCGGTTGGAGATCGAGGAGCGGCAACAGCCAGAACCGGGTGCGGGCGAGGTCCTGGTCCGCGTGGCGGCGTGCGGGATCTGCGGAAGCGACGTGCACGGTTATGACGGGACGTCGGGACGGCGGATTCCTCCGATTGTGATGGGGCACGAGGCGGCGGGGACGATCGCAGCCGTGGGGATGGGAGTGACGGGGTTCGCGGCGGGCGATCGCGTGACGTTCGACTCGACGATCTATTGCGGCGAGTGCGGGTACTGCAAACGCGGGCAGATGAACTTGTGCGACCAGCGCGAGGTGGTGGGCGTGTCGTGCGGGGATTTTCGGAGGGACGGCGCATTTGCCGAGTACCTGGTGGTGCCGGAGCGGATTGTGTACAGGCTGCCGGATGCGATGGCGTTTGAAGAGGCGGCGATGCTGGAGGCGGTGTCAGTGGCCCTGCACGCGGTGGCGGTGAGCGAGATGCGCGGCGGCGAGACGGTGCTGGTGGTGGGGGCGGGAATGATCGGGCTGCTCACGCTGCAGGCGGCGAGAGCGGCCGGGTGCGAGCGAATATATATCGCGGATATTGACGAGACGCGATTGCGGCTGGCGAGGAAGCTGGGCGCGACAGAGACGATTGCCGTGACGGGAGCGGAGCTTGTGCGCGAGTGCATGAGGCTGACCGAAGGCAAGGGCGTGGATGTGGCGCTTGAGGCCGTGGGGCGCAGCGAGACGATTGCGGCGGCGATCGACACGACAAGGAAAGGGGGGACGATTACGCTGATTGGGAATATTTCGCCGGAGGTGACGCTGCCGCTGCAGAAGGTCGTGAGCCGGCAGCTGCGGTTGCAGGGAACGGCGGCGTCGTGCGGGGAGTATCCGCATGCGATGGAAATGATCGCGAATGGGCAGATTCAGGTGAAGCCGTTGATCACGGCGGTGGCGCCCCTGGATGACGGAGCGCGGTGGTTTGAGCGGCTGTATGGCCATGAGCCGGGTTTGATGAAGATCGTGTTGTCCCCGGAGATGGAGGACGCTCAATGAGCGAGAATTTGTTCGATCTGACAGGGCAGGTGGCGCTGGTGACGGGCGCGAGCCGCGGGTTGGGGCAGTATTTTGCGCGGGCGCTGGCGCGCGCGGGGGCGGACATGATTTTGACGAGCCGCAAACGCGCGGACCTCGCCGAATTTTCAGCAGAGATCGCAGCGATGGGGAGGCGCGCGGTGAGCCTCGAACTCGACGTTCGCGAGCAGAAAAGCATCGAGCAGATGGCGGGCGAGGCGGAGGCGGCATTCGGGCAGGTACATATCCTGGTGAACAATGCGGGCTGCAACGTGCGCAAGCCGGCACTCGAGGTGACGTGGGATGACTGGAACCTGATTCTGGACACGAACCTGCGCGGGAGCTTTTTTGTGGCGCAGGCGATTGCGCACGGGATGGTTGCGCGTGGCTATGGGCGGATTATCAATATCGGGTCGGTGACGAGCGTGTTTGGATACGCGGGGCTGGCGCCGTACGGGGCGAGCAGGGGAGGCATCCGCCAACTGACGATGAGCCTGGCAGCGGACTGGGGAGCGCATGGCGTGACGGTGAACTGCCTGGCGCCGGGTTGGTTCAAGACGAAGCAAAACCAGGTGATGTACGAGGACCCGGGGTGGGTCGAGTATTTAGTGGAGCGGATTCCCGCGGGGCGGCCGGGGATGCCGAACGATCTGGATGGAGCCGTGGTGTTTCTCGCGTCGGAGGCGAGCCGGTACGTGACGGGGCAGACGCTGCTCGTGGATGGTGGTATCTCGGTCGGGGCGACGCGGGCTCTGGCGAGGAAGGCGGGCGCCTAGGTACGTCAGCCTGCGTCTATGCCCTCGATACTGCGCAGAAGGAAGAGGTATGCGCAGATGCCGATGGCGAGATAGACGCCCGCTACAGCAAAGGCCGCAGTGAAGGAGTGACGCGCGTAGACAAGATAGCCGGTGACGATGGGCGCGGCGATTCCTGAAAGCTGATTGGATAGATTGAGGATTCCGCCAACGCGGCCAACGCTCGAGGGCGGCGCGATGAGCGAGGGGATCGACCACCCCACCGGCGCGGCGGCGGAGAGGCCGGCGATGGAGATGGTGATCCAGAGCAGCGCGTGTGAGGGCGTGTGCGACCACCCCGCGCCGACGATTCCGAGGCCGAACGCTGTTCCGGCGACGAGGGTCGTCATGCGGACTCGGCCTGAGTTCCAGCCGCGCTGTACGAGGCGATCGACAAGCAGGCCACCAATGAAGAGATCGGTGCAGGTGGCCGCGAGCCAGGGAACGCCAGTGTAGAGGAACGAATGGAGAAGGTCGATATGGAGCGACTCGGAGAGGTAACTCGGGAGCCACGTGAGCAGAAGGTAGAAGACGTAGTTGTAAGAGCCGAATCCAAGCGAGAGGCCGATGACTTTGGGTTGACGCAGAAGGCGGGCTAGAGTTGGCGCGGAAGCAGATGATTGGGCGGTGTCCTCGGCGCGGATGAAGTGGAGTTCGGCTGGGGTTAACTTCGGGTCTTCTTCGGGCTCGCGATAGACGAAGAAGAAAAGCGCGAAGTAGAGAAGGCTGATGAGGCCGGTGGCAGCGAAGCTCAGGCGCCATCCGAGGTAGAGGAGCAGGACTCCGATGGCAGGCACGCCGATGGCCGAAGCAAACTTGGCTGCTGCGTCGAAGAGACTTGTGGCGAAGCTGCGCTCGTGATGCGGAAACCATGCGCCGACTGCCTTGGCGTTGGCGGGGAATGTGGGGGCCTCACCGATGCCGAGAAGAAACCGCGAGGCGAAGAGGCTGCGCAGTCCCGGCGACGAGGCGCCGGCGAACGATGCGAGGCTCCAGACCAGGATGCTAATGCGGCCCACCAGGCGGACGCCAAACCTGTCGAGGATGGAGCCGACGGGGACCTGGATGAGCGCATAGGTCCAGTTGTAGGCGCCGAGAAGATAGCCGTAGGTGACGTCGGAGATGCCAAAGTCGTGGCGCAGGGACGCGTGCGAAACGGAGAGATTGACGCGGTCGAAGTAGTTGACGAGTACGCCGAGGCCGAGGAGCCACGCGATTCGCCAGCGGCGGCGGGGAATGGAATCAGCCTGCGGCCGAGTGGATGCAATCGGCTCCGATGTGTTGGAAACGCCCACTTCGCTCCCCGCAGGTTCAATGCACTGGACTATTACCGGCTTCTCTACCTATATATCAGCGAGTGCGGCGCAGCCTGCGTGTCAGGCTAAAGCACGATGCGCGTTCCGCCGTTGTTGCGCGTGATGCGGGCTTGGTCGAGGTGCTCGAGGAGTGGAATCGCGTGCTTGCGGGTGAGGCCCGTGAACGACTTGAAGCGGCCGACATCGAACATCTCGCCGCGGTGCCGGCGCAGGTCGGCATAGAGCTTGTCCAATGCGTGAGGGTGCACGAACGTGTCGTCGGCGCCCATACGCACGAGGCGCTTCGCCCGGAGAAGATGGGTTATGGCTTCGTGCGTGCCGATGGAGGCGGCGCCGAGTCGGGTTTTGACTTCGCTGAGAAGAGGGGAGGCCAGCCCAGCCTTCTCGTAGAAACGCTCGATCGAGTCCATCTGCCTGCGCATGGCCTCGGGGATTGCGTCGCCGCGGCCCGGTGCCTGCACCAAGTCGCCGGCGATGACCAGCTTGCCGCACGCAGAAAGCCTTTGAAGAACCGTGTCGAATACTGGAGCGCCGAGCCGCGCGCGGAAGCGAAGTTCTGCGAGGTTCAGCGTGCCCGCGGATTCGAGTTCCAATTCGACGGCAGCCACCGCTTTGCCGAGAGATTCGGTCGTAATCCAGTGGGAATTCGCCGCCTTGTTCGCGGCGCACTCAACGAGTCGGCCAATTGCGGCGAGTGGCGCGATCCGCCTTCTCAGCGCTGCGGCTGTGAGGCCGGTTTCGGCGACCAGCGCATCGAGAGTCAAGCCTTCCGCACCGCGCCGGGCAACGCGCAGACGCAGCTGCTCCGCGATTTCTGCCGACCGTAGTTCCTTGAGCCATGCGAGCGACGCGGACTTTCGAACCCCGGGAGGCGTCGAGGAATCCAGCACGCGTCCCCCGCCGGCGGTGAGGGCCGGCGAGCACCGGCGCAGCACGAACCTGTCGCCCGGGACGAGAAGCAGCGGCTTTGCGAGATGCAGTCGCGCCAGGCTTGAGCCCGACTCGGCGCTATTTTTCTGATCGAAAAAGAGGATCTTAGCCAACGCCTCGAACGTAAATGCGTGGATGCGAACCCTGCTGCCATGCCTGAGTGGCGGCGCGTCCGGCAGCATCGAGAGTTCCACGTCGATGGTTCTCGCGGGCGTGAGCGCGCGAGGAAACGTGAGCGTATCGCCGCGGGAGACTTCGGCGACTTCCACTCCAGCGAGATTCAAAGCTACGCGGCAGGGCGCTTTCGTGCTCTCGCGTTTTTCTCCGTGCACCTGAAGTCCGCGCACGCGCAGGGCGCGGCCTTGCGGGTGCTGCTCGAGCGTGTCGCCCGAATGGACGGTGCCCGCGTGCAGCGTTCCCGTCACGACGGTTCCGAAGCCGCGCATTGAAAACGCGCGATCGAGCGGGAGGCGGAGAACCTGCTCGTTGCTTCGCTCGGGTACGTTTGCTGCCATCGCGGCAAGCGCCGATTTCAATTCGGGGATCCCGTCGCCGCGGAGCGCAGAGACAGCAATGACTGGCGCATTGGCGAGGAAAGTGTGCTCGAGGAAATTCGCGACGCTCTCGCGGGTCGCGCTGAGGTGGTCCTCACGTACGGCATCGCATTTGCTGAGAACTACCACGCCGCGCTCGATGCCGAGAAGACTGCAGATGGAGAGGTGCTCTTCGGTTTGCGCCTTCACCCCTTCATCGGCGGCGATAATCAACATAACGCAGTCGATTCCGCCGGTGCCGGCGAGCATGTTGCGGATGAATGCGTGATGGCCGGGGACATCGATCAGGCTCAGGTGCAGCGCGCCATGTTGCGGATGATGGAGTTCGAGAGATGCGAAGCCGAGATCGATGGTGATGCCGCGGAGCTTCTCTTCGGGCAGCCGGTCAGTGTCGGTTCCGGTTAGCGCGTAAACGAGCGCAGTTTTGCCGTGGTCGATGTGACCGGCCGTGCCGACGATTACGTGCCTGATATCTGCGGCAGGCAACTTCGCTGACTGGGGCGATGACGCAATCATTGCGTTCCAGTCCCGGCAGTTTCGCGCGTGGCCTTTGATTCAAAGGCCTGGCTGAGCATGCGAAGGATCAAATCGTCTTCGAACTCGGGAACAGTGCGAAGGTCGAGCAGAACCTGATCATTGTGAATGCGCGCGATCACGGGCGGCTCAAGGCGGCGCAGTAGCGCAGCCAATTCGGTCGCTTTCATATAGTGCGATTCAAGCGCGACGGCGAAACTCGGCAACGTTGCGCCGGGCGTGGTGCCGCCACCAACTGCGCTCTGCGTGGCAATGGCCTCGGATTTCACTTTGGCAGAGCACAAAGCTGCAGCCCATCGTTCGCATCGGGTCCGAATCGCGTCGGCCGACTGGCTGATCATCCCGACCACCGGAATTGCCTCCGCCTGCCCGGACAGGTAGGCCAGAAGTGTTGCCTCCAGCGCGGCGAGCGTGAGCTTATCCACGCGAAACGCACGGTGAAGGGGATTGACGCGCAGCCTGCGGACAGGACCCGACTCGCCGACGATGATGCCGCACTGAGGGCCGCCAAGCAGTTTGTCGCCGCTCGCGCAGACAAGCGCCGCTCCGCTGTGCGAATTCTCAAGCAACGACGATTGCGGTGAGAGGCCGAATTCGCCTGGCCGCAGGACGCAGCCGGTGCCTTGGTCGACGACGACGGGTACGCCTGCGTCCGAGCCGAGCTTCACAAGGTCGCGCAGTTCGGCTTCTTCGGTGAAGCCAACAATCTGGAAGTTCGACCGGTGCACGCGGAGTATCAGGCGTGTTTCAGATGTGATGGCTGCCGCGTAGTCTTCGAGGCGCGTGCGGTTCGTGGTTCCCACTTCAACCAGTCGCGCGCCGGATTTGCGCAGGATCTCAGGTACGCGGAACCCGCCGCCGATCTCGACCAGTTCACCGCGCGAGACGATGACTTCTCCACCTTCGGCGAGCGAGTTGAGCGCGAGAAATGTTGCCGCGGCGCAGTTGTTGACGATGAGAGCTGAGTGACCTGGGGATGCGAGGCCTACAAGACGGAGCAGCAGGTCCTCGACGTGCCCGCCGCGGCGCCCGCGTTCGCCGCTCTCAAGGTCAAACTCGAGATTGCAATAGCCGCGTGAAACCGCAGCGATCCGTTCGATGGCCGCTTCGCTGAGCGGCGCGCGTCCGAGATTCGTTTGCAGAATTACGCCCGTCGCGTTGATTACAGGGCGCAGAGCGGCGGGATCGGCCATTTGCAGGCGTTGCTCCACGCGCTCAGCCAGGTTGGACAGGGCTACGGTGAGTGTTTTGTCATTCAGGACGCCGCTGGCAATTTCTTCGCGCATGGCCGTAAGAATGAAGCGGACTGCGTCTAGCACAAATGGCCTCGGGTAGCGGCGCTGGAGTTCCTTGCCTTGTGCGCCGTCGAGGAACTCGCCGACCTGCGGCAGTTGCTGATAAAGGCTTTGGATGTCAATTTCCATTGGTGGTCCGTTCGTCTTAACGAAGGATGATCTTCGCGGGTCCCTCTCCAACCTGTCCAATCTTCGCCGCAGGGTACCCTGCCTGGCGCAATTCCGCAACGAGCCGATCAGCGTTGGCAGGCGGGAGAGCGATGAGTAATCCGCCTGATGTTTGCGGGTCGTAGAGCAGGGCTCGCAGGGTTTCTTCGATACGTGCGTGCGGGTCATCTTCTACGAGGCACTCCGCAAATTCGCGATTGGCGAGAAGTCCGGCGGGAATGCAGCCTGCTTGCGCGGCTGCCGAGGCTCCCTCGAGCAGCGGAACGCTGGCCACGTCGATGATGAGCCGGACGCCGCTTCCGAGAGCCACTTCGCGCGAGTGGCCCATGAGGCCGAAGCCTGTGACGTCGGTCATGGAGTGCGCATCAAACTCCGCGCGTGTTGCGATTTCGGAGGCGATGCGGTTCGATTGCGTCATGGAGCGAATGGCGGCATCGACCCAGGCATACTCGGCGCGTCCCTGCTTGAGCGCGGTCGTGACCACGCCGGTGCCGATGGACTTCGCAAGCACAAGAGCGTCACCGGGCTGCGCGGTGCAGTTCTTCAGGACGCGGTTGGGATCGATCAGGCCCGTAACGGCATAGCCGAACTTGATCTCCGGGTCGCGCACGCTGTGGCCGCCGACGACGATGCATTCCGCCTCCTGCATCACGCTCAGGCCACCGCGCAGGATTTGCTCGAGCAGGTGTGGGTCCTCGTTTTGCGGAAAGCAAACGATGCTGAGCGCGGTGAGCGCGCTTCCGCCCATGGCGTATACGTCGCTGAGTGCGTTGGTGGCGGCGATACGGCCGAAGGTGAATGGATCGTCGACCATCGGGGTGAAGAAATCGACGGTCTGCACGAGCGCCTGATGATCGTTGATGCGGTAGACGCCCGCGTCGTCCGACGTGGCGAATCCGACGAGAAGATTGTCGTCGTGTTGCGCCGGTAGGCGGGAGAGGACGCTGTTCAGAATACCGGGGGCGAGCTTGCTGGCGCATCCGCCGGCCTTGACGCGCTGCGTGAGGCGGACGGGGGCGGTTGCGTCGGGCTGCGGCGGTGTCGTAGTGTCTGAAACTGTCGGCGTGCTGGTCATGAATATTCTCGCGGGGATGATCTCGCGTGCCGGACTGCTGATGTATACAGGGGAAGCGCCTGGGATCCGGTGATCCTCCCGGTCTTCAAAACCGGCGGTCGTCCGTTCGGGCAACGGTGTGTTCGACTCACACGCGCTTCCGCCACGCCGGCACGGACGGCGAGCCGCGTCAGGAAGTACGAGTCTCATCTTAACGGCAGAAATGATCTGAATCCAGTGCGGGGGATCGGCGTTGCGATTCTGGTTTTCGCCTGCGAGCGAAGTCCCTATCTATCGGCAGCTGGCGACGCAGGTTGAGCTGGCAGTGCTGAGCGGAGAGATGAAGGCGGGGGAGCGGCTGCCGAGCACGCGCGAGCTGGCGCGGCGATTTCGCATTCATCCGAATACGGTGAGCGCAGGCTACCGGCAGCTGGCGCGGGACGGATGGGTCGAGTACCGGCACGGCAGCGGTGTGTACGTGAAGAATGACGCGGGGCCGCCGTCGACGCCGGAGCAGATCCTGGACCAGCACATTGTCGCGTTCTTCAAGGCCGTGCGCGAACTGCGCCTGCCGGCCGCGGCGATAAGACAGCGCGTGGCGGAGTGGATTGCGTCGCCGCCTCCTGATCAATTCTTGCTGGTCGACCCGGACGCCGATGCGCGGGAGATTTTGCTGACCGAGATCCGAAAGCTGACGAAATGGCCGGCGGCCGGGATTTCGGTGGACGACGCGGCGAAACCAGAGGCGCTGCTGGCGGCGGTTCCGGTGTGCCGGCCGAGCAAGACGAAGATGGTGCGCGCGGTGTTGCCGGCGGGCATTGAGTTGATCACGCTGCAGATTCGCTCCGCGAACAAATGGCTCGATCCGGAGTTGCCGTCGCTGAAGGGAAAGTTGATCGGCGTGGTTTCGAACTGGGTTGACTTCAGGGAGATTGCACGAACGATGCTGGCGGCAGCGGGAGTGAATCCGGAACTGCTGGTGGTGCGAGATCCGCGGCGGTCGCGCTGGCAAAGGGGACTCGAGCAGGCGGGCGCAATTGTCTGCGACGCGCATACGGCGGAGACCCGCGAGCTGCCGAAGGGACCGCGGATATTTGTCTTTTCGCTGCTGGCCGATGATGCGCGAATGGAACTGAGCCAAATCGCCGATAGCGCGTAATTTTTGGGACACTCCTGAAACTGTATAGAGTCTCAAATTTTGGGGATGCACAACGACGAACGCATTGGCTAATCTTGGGTCCATCCCCGCGTGATGCGGAGGAGGTCTAAGCCGATGGATTCCAGTGCGATTGAATCTGTGGACGTTGATAGAGCCGGGAAGGCTTTAGCGGGAGCGCCGGGAAGCCACCGTGGCTTCTGGGCGCTGATAGCCACGCAGTTCCAGGGCGCCTTCAGCGACAACATCCTGCGCAACCTACTGCTCTCGATGGTCGTCGGGATGAACCTGGCAAAGACCGAGCGCGACACCTTTGTTTCGGTGGTGACGTTTCTCTTCTCGGTGCCATTTCTGATTCTGAGCATGCCGGGTGGGTGGCTCGCGGACCGTTTCAGCAAGCGGCAGGTGACGATCTGGACGAAGGTGATGGAGTTCGGGTCAATGCTGCTGGCGACCGCTGGGCTGGCGGTGCACTCCATGGGATTGTCGCTGGCCGCATTGACGCTGGTGGCGAGCCAGGCGGCTCTGTTCGGGCCGTCGAAGTATGGATTGCTGCCGGAGCTGCTGCCGGAGAAGAGCCTGTCGTGGGGAAACGGCGTTATCGAGCTGGGAACGTTTCTCGCGATCATTACCGGAACGGTTGCGGGCGCATGGATGGGGGAGCACTTCAGCGGACGCGAAGTATATGCCGGGTATGCGCTGTTGGGCCTGTCGGTGATTGGATTCGGGACCAGTGTGGGCATCGACAAGGTGCGTCCCGCGGCGCCGGAAAAGCCATTCAAGCTGAATATCCTCGGCGATCTGTGGATGCAGGTCGGGAAGATGCGCAAGGACCGGGCCCTGCTGCTGGCAGTGCTGGGCAATTCGTATTTCTGGTTCCTTGGTTCGCTCTTATTTTCGACGATCGTGGTGTACGGGCCCGAAGTGCTGCACGTGGGGCAGACCAAAACCAGTTATCTGAATGCGACGCTGGCGGTGGGCATCGGCATCGGGAGCATGGCAGCGGGATGGATCAGCGAAAACAAGATCGAGTATGGGCTGATTCCGCTGGGCTCGATCGGCATGACGTGCACCGGGCTGGCGCTGGGGTTGATCCCGCATGGAATGGCGGGTTCGGCGGTGATGCTCGGACTGCTCGGTTTCTTCGCGGGATTCTTTGCTGTGCCAGTGAATGCGCTGATCCAGCACAAACCGGCTGACGAGGACAAGGGCGGAATCATCGCGGCGGCAAATCTGCTGTCGTTCGTGGGGATTGCGATTTCGTCGGGCGTGTACTTGGTATTTACAAAGTACATTCACCTCGATCCACGTGAGGTCATCGTGGCGGCGTCAATGATTACCGCGCTCGGCACGGTATACGTGCTGTGGCTGCTGCCGGAGTGGTTCGGGCGGCTGATTCTGTTCTTCGCGACGCGGACAGTGTACCGGGTGAAGGTGATCGGGCGGGATAACTTCCCGGAGAAGAAGGGCGCGCTGCTGGTGTGCAACCACATGTCGTTCGTGGACGTGGCGCTGCTGGTGGCGGCGACCGACAGGCCGATCCGATTCATCATGTACCAGGGGATTTACGACCACCCGGTGGTGAAGCCGTTCGCAAAAATGGTGAAGGCGATCCCGATCTCGAGCGAGCAGCATCCGCGCGAATTATTGCATTCACTCAGGGCGGCAACCGATGCGCTCAAGAATGACGAGATTGTATGTATCTTCGCGGAGGGGCAGATCACGCGTACCGGGCAGCTCCTTCCGTTTCGCCGTGGGATGGAACGCATCATGAAGGGCGTCGAGGCGCCAATTATTCCTGTGAACCTGGACGGAGTGTGGGGAAGCATCTTCAGCTTTGAGCGCGGCAGGTTCCTGTGGAAGCTGCCAAGGCGGATTCCGTATCGCGTAACGGTGAGCTTCGGTGAGCCCATGCCGCCGACATCGACGGCAATCGAAGTGCGGGCGGCCGTTCAGGAACTGAACGTCACGGCATTCGAGGCGCGCAAGGTAACGATGAGGACGCTGGACCGGGCATTTGTGCGCACGGCGCGGACCAGGGGCTGGCGGTTCTTCATGGCGGATGGAAAGACTCCTGGGGTTTCGTTCGGTTCTGCGCTGAATAAGTCCGTCTATGTTGCGCGGAGATTGCGGAGGCAGATCGGGGAGCAGCCGATGGTTGGAGTGCTGCTTCCGCCGTCAGTAGGCGGAGCGCTGACGAACTATGCGCTGATGATGATGGGCCGCGTAGCCGTGAACCTGAATTACACGTCGTCGAACGAGACAATTGCGACCTGTGGGAAGCAATGCGGGCTTGAGGTGGTCATCACATCAAAGGCATTCCTCGAACGCTTTCCGAACATGGCGATACCGGGGCGGACTCTGCTGCTGGAGGATGCGCTGGCCGGGCCTCGTTTCAGCGAGAAGCTCATCGCGTTGACGATGGCGTGGCTGTTGCCGGTGACGTTGCTCAGGCGCGCGTTTGGCGCACACCGCGTTAAAAGAATGGTTGGTATGGCCAGGACCGGCAATGCGTCGCCGATGGACGATCTGGCCACGGTGATTTTTTCGAGCGGGAGCACGGGCGAACCCAAGGGGGTGATGCTGTCGCATTTCAACATCATGTCGAACATCAGCCAGGTTTCGCAGGTGTTCATGCTTGGCGGCCGCGACAAGATTCTCGGTATTTTGCCGTTCTTTCACTCGTTCGGATTTACGGCGGGGCTGTGGCTTCCCGCTGTGCAGGGGGTGGGGGTAGTGTTCCATCCGAATCCGCTGGATGCGCAGGTGATTGGCGGGCTGGTGGAGAAGTACAAGGTGACGTTCCTGATTGCCACACCGACGTTCCTGCAGGCGTACATGCGGCGCTGCACACCGGAGAGCTTTGGCTCGCTGCAGTATGTGCTCGCCGGCGCGGAGAAGCTTCCGGAACGCGTGGCCGTGGCCTTTGAAGATCAATTCGGGATTCGACCGCTCGAAGGCTACGGCTGCACGGAGTGCTCGCCGGTGGTGACTGTGAACGGCAAGGACTATCGCGCACCGGGGTTCCGGCAGGTTGCGGCAAGGCGCGGAAAGATAGGTCATCCGCTCCCCGGGGTTTCGGTGAAGGTGGTCGACATCGACACGGGAGAGCCAGTGGCGCCGGGTAACTCAGGAATGCTTCTGGTGAAGGGACCGAACGTGATGCGAGGCTACCTGGGAAACCCGCAGAAGACAGCCGAAGTGCTGCGCGATGGGTGGTACGCGACCGGCGACGTTGGGATGATCGAGGAGGATGGATTTGTCACCATTACCGACCGGCTCTCGCGCTTCAGTAAGATCGGCGGCGAGATGGTGCCTCACATCCGCATCGAAGAAAGGCTGCACGAATTGGCCGATGTTACAGAACAGGTTTTCGCGGTGACCTCGGCGCCGGATGAGAAGAAAGGCGAACGGATCGTGGTGATCCATACTTTGCCGGGCGAGAAGCTGTCAGCGGTGGTGGAAAAGCTGTCGCAATGCGATCTGCCTGCGTTGTGGAAACCGAAAGCGAACCAGTTTATTCATGTTGATTCGATCCCCACGCTCGGTACGGGAAAGATGGATCTGCGTGCGATCAAGGCTCTCGCAGCTTCAATGACGGCTGGGGTAGAAGCGGGAGCCTGAGCGGTGGCTCGCGGAGGGGTTGGATGGAGGTCCAGACCAGGTTTCCCATCCGTGATCCGACTTTTCCGCCACGTCAGGTGTCGCGCGCACGGTCCATGTCACAAACGAGTTTTCGCAGCCACACTTATGCAGCGAGCTAGCTCGAATGTGCTACTTGAGCATCCTTCATAGCGGTGCTATCGTAACTCAACATTGGCCGCCTCCCCAGTCGCGGCAGGCGGAAAAGGTCATATTCAATTGGCTTGCCTGGATCCCCTAGCCACCAGGATTTACTCTGAAGTTTCCTTGGTAGACCGTCGCGCAGCAAGTCGAACTGTGCGCACTCCGACATATCGCTTTCGTGAGTTGCAGTTTTCCCATCTGCGCATTGAACCCTGAACTGTGGGGGTGTGTACGGCATGCGCGGAACCTCCAGCACTGCACTCATTGAACGCGAGATCCGTGCGACCGTTCCGGCCGTTCTCACTACGCTGCGGGAACTCGTCGGCACTCTTGAAAACAGCGCAGAATTCGCATCTCCGGCTGATCGCGCGTGCGAAGCGGTATTGTGCGATATGGAACTGGACGGCGCGCGCTATCTACTTGTGCGCATGCCCGGCAAGTCCCGCGAGCGCCTGCAACTCAGCCCGCGCGAACACGAGATCGTGCGCATGGTGGCCAAGGGCCATCCCAACAAGATTATTGCCGATGTTCTGAACATCAGTTCGTGGACCGTCTGCACGCACCTGAGGCGCATCTTCGCCAAGATGGGTGTCGGGTCACGGGCTGCCATGGTGGCCCAGCTGCTCGAACGCGGAGTGGTTCCTGCTGATGTCCGCGATCTCGCCGCGCATCACCCCGTTCACAGTTCCGATTCGCGATAATTTCCTGCAGTAATTTCGCTCGCTGGCGCACCTGGCTGATGACACCGCGCGAAGCGTCCGCGGCTCGTATACTCCCGCGCCTCTTCCTGCATCGCCTCAGGGATTGGCTCTGCTGCCGGGCGCACGTGGCTGAGAAGCCGCGCCACGTTTCGGCCAAGAATCAGGGCCTCGTCTTTTGGCGGAAGGCGCAACAGCCGGATCTTGTAAAGCTCCACGCCCGGATGCAGCCACGGCCCGTCGGATCCGAAAAGGATTTTGCGTGCGCCCGCCCTCTTGATCGCTTCCACAAGGTAGTCGAACCGACGCACCGCGGAGGTGTCGGCGTACACGTTCGGATATCGGACCATCTGGTCGATCACACGCTCGTGCGCACGCCAGTCGTCGGCGAAACTGCCAAGGTGAGGGACGATGAAGTTCACATCTGGGAACTGCGGCGCGAGCATGTCCATCACTTCAGCTCGGCCAACCACGTCGATGAGCAACGGCATCCTGAACGCCCTGGCAGCCGCGCACAGCTCGCGTGTCGGCATGGCTTGAAATCCATGCGCCTTTATCCCGCGAAACCCCCACTTCCGCGCGCGCTCCAGCATCGGGAAGATTCTGCCTGCGTCGCGCGTCGCGTGCACAAACGCGAAGCCGATCAGCCGCGGCGCGTGCTCGCGTACGATCTGCGCCACCTGCCGGTTGGCCTGGTCGTAGTTGCTGTGGAACGGCGCGAACACCACGGTCCTATCGATTCCCGCGCGGCTCGCACGGCGCAGATAATCGCCGATGGGAGCGTCGGTGTTCCACGGCGCCGTCATCACGTCGCCGCGCCCAGCGTGGCAATGACAGTCAATGATCATTTGACCGCTCGCGTTTTCCTGATGAGTGCTGGGCGTGTGCAGCGCCGGTGAAAAACCAAATGGACGTCTCAATGCCCCGGAAGAAGTTGGACAGGTCGAAGCTCTCATTGGGAGCGTGTACGTTGTCCTTGGGCAACGCGAAGCCAAGGAGCACGGTGGGGATATCGAGCACCTCTTTGAGTACGGTGGCGCCGCCAATCGAACCGCCTGATCGAACGAATGCCGGCTTTGCGCCAAAGCCTCTTTCGCACGCCAGCGCCGCTATCCGCAGGATCGGATGCTGGCGGTCAACGACAACAGGATCCGTCGCGCCGAGGATGCGAAGCTGTGCCCGCAATCCCGCTGGCGTCACCCGCTCGATGTGCTGCCGAATCTGCGCAACCACCGCGCGGGCGTGCTGGTCCGGTACGGTCCGTACGCTGAACTTCGCGATTGCGCGTGGCGGAATCACGGTCTTCAGCCCGCGCCCGGAGTAGCCGCCGGCGATGCCGTTCAGTGTAATCGCGGGACGGATCGTCACGCGCTCGTAATGGCTGAAGCCTGGCTCGCCCCAACCCTCCTCCACTCCGGCATCGTGCAAAATGTCCTCGTCTGTCGGGCCCGCATGTGCCATGTATTCGCGTTCCTTATCGCTCCAGTCGCGGACGTCATCGTAAAAGCCCGGCACGGCAATGCGGCCTTCGGCGTCATCCAGGCTCGCCAGCATCTCGCACAGACCGTTCAGTGGGTTCGCCACCGCGCCGCCGAAGTTTCCGGAATGCAGTTCGTGGTGCGCGCCGCGGAGTTCCAACTCAAAGCGAACCGTCCCGCGCTGCGCGTAGCCGATCGTCGGCCGATTGGGCGCAATCATGCGCGTGTCGGAGATGACCCCGTAATCGGATGCGAGTGCGCGGTGGTTGCGCTTTACGAAAGCCTCCAGGTCCGGGCTTCCCTGCTCCTCATCGCCTTCAAAGATGCATTTGAGGTTTACGGGCAGCCGACCATCGGCCTTCATCAGCGATTCGATCGCCTTTATGTGTACGAATAGCTGTCCCTTGTCGTCGCTCGCACCGCGGCCGAGCAGCCGGTTGCCCCGAACCAGCGGCTCGAAAGGCGGGTGCGTCCACTCGCTCTCGGGCTCCGCCGGTTGCACATCGTAGTGTCCGTAAATGAGGATCGTCGGACTTCGCTTGACGCCAAGCCATGACGCATAAACGATCGGATGATGAGCTGTGGGAAGAATTCGCGCCTGCAGGCCGATGCCACTTAGGTGATGTGCAAGCCATTCCGCGCAAGCCTTAAAGTCAGCTGCACGCCGCTGCTGGTTGCTCACCGTCGGGAAGCGCACGAACTGCTTTAGCTCTCCAAGAAAGCGGGCCCGATTTCGCCGCGCATAGCCTAGAGCTCGCGCGGGAGTGCGATCATGCTCATCGCGAGAACGGGGCAGGTCTGCTTTGCCGACGCGAGTTGCGGCTGGGGTGCTCATGGCCATTTCTCTCGCGCGGCGCCGGTTATGGCCAAAGATCGGTGATCGGGGGCGGGCCGGACAGCAAATCCTCCTCCTCGGCTGCGAGGAGAACATCGTCTTCCAGCCACAGAAGCGGCGTAGGCACGCCGAGGATTCCCCAGTCGCCCCGGCGCCGCTTCGACCGCGCATCGAACCTCGTCTGCTTGTTAAGGTTGATGCCCTTCAGACTGGAAGCTGGGAACTGGCGCGCGGACGCGGTAATCTGCGGCCTCGCCAGGCTGCCGGAGCGAATAGGTGGAATCATCGGCCCCTCCCACTAATACTCGAATTCAAATTCCCGCTCCGAAGACTTCTTCGCGGTTGCTGCGCTCATCGACGATTTTCCGTTGCGCGTTGGCGTCGGCTGTGTCTGATCCCATGGCAGCACGCGATGCGAGCCCGTTCGCTTGCTCACCCCCATCGCCTGCGCGCTGGTCAGCCACTCTTCCGACTGCTCCGCGATCTCGAGCAGCAGCGTCTCGAACTGCGCGCGCGTCGTCTGCAGAATGTGGGGTTGGCCCAGCCAGCGGACGATCTCGCGCCCGGTGACGCCCATCCGCTGCCGCGGAGACGTAACCAGCCGCTCGTTGTAGTAGCGGATCAGCACTTCCTCCACTACATCCCAACCGCTGTCGGCACCGAAGAGCCTCTTCACGTCGTCGGAGTCCACGATTTTGAAAGCCTCCTCGAGCAACTGCATCACTTCAACGCGCAGCACATTCAGATGCCCGAATGACAGCCACTTCAGGTTGTTGCGAAGATCGAGTCCGGCGCGGCGCACTATGGCGATCGAGCCGAAACTCGGGTCGTAGGCTCGCTCGCGGATCACGTCCGAGATCCGCTTGTCGCGCCAGAACAGCGTCACCTGGTGCACAAAGTGGGAGAACAGCTTGTGGAAGTCGGTGTTCGGGCGCGAACCAGAGGGCGAAGTGCCACCGCCGTAGCCGAAGATCCGCTTGTACGCTGCGAGCCTGTCGTTCTTCGTGTAGCGCAGCACGTCGCGGCGGTCGAACTGGTAAAGCCCGAATGCACCCGGCCCCCCGGACAAGCGCACCTGCCCGTTCTTGAAGAGTTCCTGCAGCTTCTGTACCACGCGGAACACGCCGATCTTTTCGTGCTGCCACAGGTAATACATGTCGGCAACCGCCATGATGCGCTCCGACGTGATCGTCTCGTCGTAGGGCTCAACCCCGGGAGGAATCCGCGTTACGCCGAGAGATTTGGCGGCCTCGGGGCCCAGGCCGGCCAGCGCTGCCAGGCCGTTGTCCGGCGGCGCCGCGGATTTCGAGTCGGCCGTCACCACGGACGCCAGCATGTCATCAATCTGCTTGGTGAGCGCATCGGCGAGCTGTGGATTCGAGATCAGGTCCGAGGCCAGGCGGCCAGTCACCTGCTCACGAAGAGCCGCTATGCGGTCATATAAGCCTTGATAGTCCTTTGCCGTTGCCATGGATCTTCCTCCTCTTTGCCTACCGGCTTTTCCGTTTGCTATGGCCTCCCGGCACTCGCCGCGTGATCCGGAACCTTACCCGATCTGGCTCGGCGGCGGAACCGGTATGCTCACCTGCCTGGCCAGGATCTCGAGCTGTTCGAGCTGCACGCGCAGGTCGTCCATCGAATTGCGCACCCGCGGCGTTCGATACCCTTCCGGAAGCAATCCGATATTTGCCGGGTTCCTGGCTTCGCGGATCATGGTGATCAGCGTCCTCATCACCGGTTGCAGATTGTTGAAAATCGCAATTCTCCCGCCATCGCGAATCAGCCGCGGACCTTCGTCGGAGACAAAGCTCTCGATCTCGCGCAGGATGTCTTCGAGATACATCGATGGCAGGCCGCTCTTGAACTGAATCAGCAACTGCTGCCGTTCGTTCGGGCCAATGAACACTGAATCGAGCGTGAAGCGCACCTCGTTCACTGTCTCCACGATCACGCTGAACTGCCGCGAGATCAGGATCAGTTGCGTGCCCAGGAACGCCGGCAGCTTGCCCTCGGAGAGCTGGAAGAATTGGCCGTTCGCCAGCCAGCTTTGCAGCAGCCCCGTCATGTAATCGGAGATGACGCGGAAGTTCGTGATGTCCTCTTCGTCATCCACCGAGTTGGAGAAGGGGTTGTTCTGCAAGCTGCTCAGCGGCGGGCCCGGAATTTCTTCATGCTTCAACAGCCTTCCAAATTGCCACGCGGGCTTCTGGAACCATATTCCGTACACGTCGCGCAGGTCGCCGAGCGTGCCCGCGATCGTGTCGGGGTTCGCGTCGACCGTAGGATTCGGCGTGAACTTCATGTTCGCCGGCGTCACTCCAAGAAGAATCTGGAAATATGTGTTCACCCGCAGGATCGACGGAGGCACCACGGCGAATTGCTTCACGATCTCCACGATCTGGCTCTTGGCCATCTCGCGCAGTGCCTTCACGTATTCGGGATCGGCGTCGGGATTGAGCGGATAGAGGCCGTCGAGCAGCGGCAGGCATTGCTCCTGCGCATCCTTCGCGCGCGTGTACAGGCTGGCCTGGGCGCCGGTGATGCCGCCCGCAAGGTCGGTCTGCACCGTGTAGGTGCGCTGGTTCCACTTCGACTCGATGTGGCCTTCCACCTCGGTCAGCGAGAACGCCTGCGTAAGCGCGCCGAGAAACCCTTTGGGGTCGGCCGCATTGGCCTTCCACCCCAGCACATCGCTTACCGCGCTCGCAACAGTCAGCCCAAGTCCCCCGCCACCGGTGCTCCCCGGAGACTGGGGCCCGCTCGGTGGCCGCGATACCGGAGACGGGGGATAACCAATCTCCTCGGTAAGTACCGGGTAGGCGGTTAAGTCAACTGCGGACTCCAGCACCGGATTGAACGTGTGTTTCGGCATTTCGGTTGCCTCTCTCATGGTGTGTGTAACCTTTTGTCATCGAGCCGGAACGGACGCGCAACTCGTCAAGCGCCTGCCGGCAACTCCGCCCTTATGGGCGACCTCAACCGAACCCGTTCGAGTTCTTTCCCTTTGACCTTGTGTACGAAGTCGTAGGCTTGTCCCGGTTCCGCAACTGGATATTGGCACCTGCCTGACGAGTCCGCGGTGAGCGTCGCGATCAGGGCGCCCTCCATATCCAGGACTTCGACCAATGCGCCGGCCAGGAGCCCATCCAGAAGGAAAAACTCTTCTTCAAGAAGCTCGATATTCGATCGTGAGGCGGCGCTAGCTGTAAGTCTCACGATGTAGGCTTCCGCTTCGTTTTCCCTGGCCGTGAATCGCTCATTCAGATGGATCGTGTTCGGGTGCAGCTCAGCGCCGCTCGAAATCAGGCGAAGGGTGCGGGAGTCCTTCGGATAAACCGTCGCAATGCCGTTCGACCCGATCTCGATGCGGCCCAGGTTCTCTTCGAAGACGTCGCACGGACTTGCCAGCTGTCCCGCGGAATCGACAAAGACCAGCACGACAGTGCGTTCGAGTCTCGTAAAACCGATCTTTAAAATCGGGGACTCGCCCTGCACCGGCACTGTAATGGTGCCAGTGTCTGAACACGCCGCCGCTTCCTCACCTGCGATCTTGGCGGCAATCCTGTATGTTGCGCCGCTCTTAAGTTGGAAGATCGCTACGTCGTCGCGCACCGTGGCGCGAACGGGCTGGCTCGCTTTGAGTGCCCCTGCCTTCGAGTTGGCCGCATCGATGGCCATGGTTGCAGTCGCTTCTGCGAACCTGAGCTCCCGCTCGCCCTCCTCGCCACCGCACCAGTAGCCCTGGACCATCACGTCGGTGAATCCCGCATTACAAGCCGCGGCAGCCCGGACAATTGAGTTGACGGTCGCCGACTGATCGCAATCGACATTGATCAAGATCGGATCGGCCATCGCAGTCGACTCGTCGTTGTAATTGATCGTCTGCTCGATCCTCAGCGTCCTTCCGGTCGGAACCGCTAGAGGATACGAAATCTTCCCCTGCCCCGGGCCCTTGATCGAATGCGGGCAGGCGCTCGTCTCCCAGCACGAGTCTCCAACGCTCGTATCAATTGAATGAATCCCCTTCCAGGTAAGCTGGGCTCCGGTTGCGTCGAAGAGCGCGATCGTTAGATTGGGCTCCCCGGTGTTAGGCACTGTATCGTCCTTACCGGCTTTCTGATCGGCAGGGGCTGGAGATTTCTTAGCGCCCTGTTTGCTCGGCTGATTTTGTCTTACCACCATCGCAACCTCCTTGTTCGCAATCGAAATTCCCACTCGGGCGGCCAGTCAGCCCATTGCGTCGCCAACCTCCTCGGTTGATCGCGCAAAGATCTTCTGCCCAACGTTCTGCGAGCGAACCGAGATGGACGTGCTTCCGCTGTGTTCGGCCAGCTCGTGCCAGCACGCGGCAAGGCCCTGGCTCACCCCTTCGAACGGCTGACGTCCCTGCTCGATTGCATCTTTCATGCTGGCCGCCCAGTGTTTCCATTCCCCGCCGCGTTCGGCGCCCAAAGAAGTGAGCTTGCTCAACGACTCATACGACACCAGCTGGTTCGCGAATTGCTGCTCCGCGCCGTGAAAGTACTCCTGGCACTTAGCCAGCGCCCGTCGCGCCCGGTCCATGTCCCTCACGGCGCCCACTGATTTCGCCGCGGTCCGCGCTGCGGTCAGCGCTCCGCTCAGGCTTCCCATTAGATCGAGGATCGAGTTCTCCATCTGGTCCGCCAGGATGGTTCCTCGGTTCTGCGGCCGGTCGCCCACTGTCAGCAAGATGGCATTCAGCGTGTCGCTCAGCTTGCGGATCTGAATGGAGAGTCCTCGGAATGTCGCTTCCAGTGCCATCGCCTCACCCGCTCGCCAGAGCTCGGTAGAAATTCCTTGTCAGAATCCCCGGCCTCGCATGCTGCCGGTCCAGCGCCAGCCGTACCGCGCCAATCAGGAACCGCTCCGGAATGATTCCCGGGTCCGTCCCGTCCGCCAGCCGCACTGCCGCCTCCTCAATCATCTGCTGCTCCTTCTTTCCAAAGGCCAGCACCTGGTAAAGACTCTTGTTCCCCAGAGCGCGGTAGGGCTGGAAGCACATCGCGTCCACCGCTACCGGGCACGCCTTGAGAAATGAGCGCAATAGACTGCGCGGAATGCCGCCCGGCGCCGGCTTCGGATAGATTTTGAGCCACAGGCGCTTGTAAGCCTTCGCATCCTCCACAAATCCCATCCGCCGCAGCAGTTCGGTGTTGATCAGCGTGCGGAAAAGCGGCGTCGGATGCGGGCCCCGTGGGTTGAAGTGCGAAACCGTCTCCGGCTCCCGAGCCAAAATGTCCACGAGCGATCCCACGATCATCGGGCCGCCCAGCAGCACTGCCAGCATGTCCGCGAACATCTCGCGATTCCACCGCACCCAGGTTCGTGCCACCTGCCTGTCGATCCCGGCGTTCAGCAGGCTCCCTCCCACCTTGCGCGGAACGTCTCGCGAGAGCCCCAGATCGGTCTGCAGATTGTGGCCCGTCTCGTGCAGCACCGCGCCCAGAGTCCACGGATTGGTAAGCCGGTGTGCCGGCAACTGCACCAGTGGAAATGGGTTGAACTGCTTGCCCAGCTTCTTCAGCGGAATGCCGCGCCGGAATGTCGCCGGCGCGAATCCCGTAGCCATATAGCAGAAGGGCGGCGGAGCCGGAATCGATTTGGCTTGTCCCAGCCCCAGGTAGCAGGCCCGGTAACAATCCAGCGCGATCCGGTCGCAGCTCAGAAGCCACTTCGCGTACCGAGTCTGCCGCTGCCCGAACAGCTCAAAGTAGAAGTTCCAGATTTTCTCGATGCCGCGAACCCAGTGGTGCGCGCGCGCCTTCCTCCGTACCATCGCTTGAAGTCGCGGAGTCGAGGGTGCCTCCATCGCCCTCTCCGCCGACGTCCGTACCCTGCCCGAAATCTTCAACAGGCCGCTGCGGAGACCCTTGATCATCTTGTTTGCGGCCTGCAGATGCCCGGCCGTTGGCGCCTCGGCACCAGTCCCGAATTCGTCTGACTTGAACGGCCGCAGCCCCGCCGCGTGCCTTGTGGTGTTGATCGCTTGCGCCCGCAGCCACGTCGTCGTTAGTCCCGGGCTCGGCCGGCGCGCGGGCTTTGCTTTCCGCGACGCCGCCGGCTGCTCTGCCGCAGGCGATGCTCGCCCCGTCAGGCTGGATAGGGTTTCGGTCGGCGTCGCCATCGTTGGGTCCTCACTCGGCAGCGTTCACATCTGTTGCATGCATGTCCTGAACTGCCCACGCCGCTCAGCGCAGGGGCCGCCCGCAGCAGCTGCAGCAGCAGCCACAGTGGCACGGCCCGCCCGTCGCATGCCCCGCTCGTCCCGCTCGAGTTCCGCGGACGGTACCCACGCCCGTCGCAGCCCCGGCAACCCGCCGGATCGCGCCGCCCCGTGCAGGAACTCCGTGCGCAGGCACTCCACGCCCGTACCCATGCACTGTGCGCCCATACCCATAACGGCGCACGCCGTAGTGACGCCCATAGTGCGGACGCGCCACGCCCCGCCCGTAGCGATGATGGAAATGCCGCTCCAACCGGTTATGGCGCTTCAGCGCGTGCCGCCTGTGATGCGGATGCGTGAGTACCCGCTTCGCCTGGCGGGTCAGCGTGCGCACTGCCGTGCCGGGAGTAATACGCCTTCCGTGCACCGCCTGCTTGGCAATGCTCCCCACTGTGCGCCGTGCGATCGAGGGAACCACTTTCAACAAGTGTCGCGTCTGCGGATTGCGGTGCAGCGTCCGTGCCACCGTGCCGATTTTCTTCGTCAGGTGCGGCGCGGCCTTCGTCACCGCTCGCGCCACTTTCGGCATCAGCTTCTTGGCCGCCGGAGCAACTGCCTTGGCCACGACGGGCAACAGCTTGCTCGCCGCCATCCCGATCAACGGCAGAAAGTGCTCTGCAGCCTCTTCCTCGCTCTCGGACTCCGATGCCAGCTCACCCAGATGCTCCATCATCGCGTCGGGATAGATCTTGCGGACGGGGCTGATCTCATCCTCGTACTCGTCCTCACCTTCGCCCTCGTACTCTTCTTCGCCTTCTTCTTCGCCCAGCAGGCTGCCCGCAATATTGCCGAGCGCGCCGAGCCAGCCCTCGCCCTCGCCCTCATCTTCAAACTCGCCTTCCTCTTCTCCCTCGTCTTCCAGTTCATCTTCGAGTTCGCCGAGGACTTCCATCTCATCTTCAAGCTCGTAAGCCATGACGATTCCTCCAGGGATTGGGTTTGGGGATGGTGCGCATCCGCGCAGCCATGGTTGAAATCAAAACCGCTCCGGCAGAGCCGGGAGCGGCGCGGCCGGCGCTGAAAGTTAATCAGCCGCCAGGCCGCGGCCGCTGTTAAACCAGCCGGCGCCGACGCCGCGTCGTGCGAACCCTCTTGCTCTTGTAACGGCGCGCCACCTTGTGATTGCGTACAATCGCGGTCGCTGCCGCCTTGGGCGAGCCCAGCACCCGCTTCACCTGCTTCGAAACAGTGCGAGCCACCCGCGCCCTCGTGATCGGCAGGCCCTTGCGCGCATGCTTCTTCAGCGTCTTCACCGAACGCCTCATGATCGTCGGCACCGCCTTCACGCCCACCCGCGATCTGCGCCGCTTGCGAAGAATCCGCGTAAGGATCGCAGTTGCGCGCACCAGGTGAGGAAGGCTGCGGCGAAGTACGCGCCGGTCGCGCGGCGAGATCACCGTCATCACGGCGGCCCCCGCCATTGCCTCGGCTTCGCCTTCGTGCATCTCGCGCGATGCGGCGTCTGCCATCATCTCGGCCAGAGCTTCGTTGTGCGTCATTGGATGGGAGCCGATCTCGTGCACCATCTCGGCTTCACCCTCGAACTCGTCCTCGCCCTCTTCCTCGGCCTCGAGCTCTTCTTCGCCAAGCGCCGAGCCCACGGCCTTGCCCAGGGACGCGCCTGCCGGGCCTAGTATCGCGCCGCCCACAATCGGAGCCGCCACCTTGGCTACGCTCTTCAACACAGGCAGAGCCTTCTTCAAGAACCCGCCGAACGAAAACTGCTCGCCCTCGTCTTCGAACTCGAACTCGTCCTCGAGTTCCTCTTCGCCCAGCAGGCTGCCGGCGATGTTCCCGATCGTACCCAGCCAGCCCTCGCCTTCGCCTTCATCTTCGTATTCGTCTTCCTCTTCGCCCTCGAATTCGTCCTCGCCGAGCAAAGATTCGTCTTCCAACTCCTCTTCCCCAAGGAGGCTCCCCGCGATATTGCCAATCGCGCCAAGCCAGCCTTCGCCTTCGCCGGCTTCGTCTTCGAGTTCGCCCTCGTGAAACTCGTCTTCCAACTCGAGCTCCAGTTCGCCCTCATGCATGTCCGCCATGGTGCTAACCTCCTCAAGGTTTCATGACATCTGCAAGGTTGCCGGATTCTCGATCGGGCGAAAAGTCGCATCTTGTAGCGAACTGCTTTGTGGTCGCTCGTCCGGTGTACCTCAATCACGCGACACCGGCCATCGCCGCTCGTCAACTCACGTGTGGTTGTACCCGCCTGCGGGATGCCAGCTCCCCGTCGCCGGCGGATGCTTGCGCAGTTGCTCAACGGCCTTTCGCATGTCATCGAGCAGAAGCCCCACCAAGTCTCTGCTCACGCCAAGCCGCATCACCGCGCGCTGCACCACCAGGTCGCGCCGTTTCGGCGGCATCGGATACACAGGCACCTGCCAACCCTTAAGCCTCAGCTGGTTCGCCAAGTGGTACAGCGTGAATTTCTCGCCTCCATCGCCCGGCAGCGTCCACACGCAACCCGGAATACCGCTCCTCGCTTCGCTCAGCACGTCGAACAGTTCCATGCTCTCCAGCTGGTCGGCGAACCACTGTGCCACGTCCGCGCATGACCGGTTTACGCGCGCAAACCCGTCGCGCCCCAGCCGCACAAAGTTGTAGTACTGCGCCACCACCTCGCCCGCCGGCCGCGAAAAGTTCAGTCCGAACACGCTCATCGTCCCGCCCAGGTAATCCACTGGAAACACCAGCGTGGACGGCAAATCCGCCGCATCCTGCCACACGGCCCACCCGCATCCCAGCGGCGCCATGCCGAACTTGTGCCCCGAAGCATTGATCGACCGCACCCGCGGCAGCCGGAAATCCCACACTAGCTTCGGGTGGATGAACGGCGCGATGAACCCTCCGCTCGCCGCGTCCACGTGGATCGGAATGTCCAGCCCGCGCTCCTCCTCCAGATCGTCCAGCGCCGCCGCCACGCGCGCGATCGGCTCATACTGCAGCGTGAACGTCGTGCCCATCGTCCCCACCACGCCGATCGTGTTCTCGTCGCAGAGCTTCACCACCTCTTCGGGCGACATCATCAGCCGCTCGCCCACGCACGGAATCTGTCTGAGCTCCACCTCGAAGTAGCGCGCGAACATGGGCCAGCAGGTGTGCGACAGCCCGCAGATCATGTTCGGCCTGCCCCGTGTCTTTCCCTGCTTCTCGCGCTTCCTCTTCCAGCGCTCCTTCATCGCAAGCCCGCACAACATCGCCGCCTCGCTTGAGCCGGTCGTCGAGCAGCCGCGCGGGCTCGCTCCCGCCGGCGCATTCCACAGCTCGCTCAGCATGTGTACGCACCTTGACTCGATCTCCGACGTCTGCGGGTACTCGTCCCGGTCGATCAGGTTCTTGTCGATGCACTCGGCCATCAGCTTGTGCACCTGCGGCTCAGACCACGTCTGGCAAAATGTCGCCAGGTTCTGCCGCGAGTTGCCGTCCAGCAGCAGCTCGTCGTGCACAAGCTGGTAGGCGGCCTCGGGATCGGTCTCCTCCTTCGGCAGACGGAACTTGGGCAGCGGATGGGGCAGGAACCCTGACCCGAACACACGCTGCCGGGCTGAGGCCGCATTGGTCAGGCTGGTGTGAATCGACATGTCGCCTCCCGCTGGGCGCACCCCGCCGGTCCGGGGCACCCCGGAGCGAACAGGAATGAAATGTGATGCTATCGCGTGCTTCACGCGGATTCACAGTCGCGCTTTTGTGTGACACAGGGCCGCAGCCGCTTTCAACTTCCTCTGCGCCAATTCCCCCCCCGCAAAAAAAGCAACTCGCCGCACCGGGCCTTCTCCGATGCGGCGATTCGTTCCTGCGCCTGCGCTATTTCTTCTTCTCGGGAATCGGCATCGACGGCACCGCAGAGGTCGCGATATCCGCCACCGCCTTCCACGATCCGTCTGCCTCCTTGCGGTAGGTCGTCACATAACTGCCGTGATCGTTCACCTGCTTGTGAGTCTTGGGATCGCTCGCCGTCATCGTGTATGAACCCTGGGTGTAGCCCCAGTCGCCCGACTTGGCCACTTCGACATTCGACGCGTGAAACTGCAAAGCGATCGCCGGGTCCTTCAACATCTCCTGCAGCCCGTCATGGATGGCCTGTTTGCCCGTCATCGCGCCGGTGCCCGGCGCCATCAGCACCGCGTCATCCGCGTAGTGCGCCGCGATCTTGTCCAGGTCCTTTGCCACGTAGTCCTTATTCCACTGGTCCTCCGTGGCGCTGATGGCCTTCACGTCGGCGTCGTGCGTGTCGGGCGCCCCCGCTGGAGCCGTGGTGCCGCCATTGCAGGTCGTGATGCCGCATGCTATCGCCATCATGCAGCACAGCATGGTAAGAGCTTTCATGCTTTCCTCTTTCCGGGATCCCTTGCACAGCGGGAATGCGCGGCTGCTCACCGTCCAACAGGATCAGAATTTCCGAAGTTCGAGTAGGAGAGATAGCCCGGGGAAGCGTTGCTTTGTGCAGGAAATTCCCGCGCGAAGTATATGCGAGCCTCATCAACTCCGGCCACTGGAAAATCGCTTGCGCCGAATTTCGTTGCGATGGACGGACAACTGCCCCGGGGCGCCAGCGGGGACGCTTTTGACCGTCAATTCTCCGCCTGAGGACCGATCTCGATTCTGAGTAGTGCCGTGCCTCTTCCGAGAGGGCCTCCGATAGGAGCATCGTTTAGGGCGAGGTTTTGGTGGCGGAAGACGGGATCGAACTTGGGCCGTTTTGCGGGCGAACGAGCCCGCAGGCAAAATCCTGACCGCAGGGAAGGACCTGTTCGGAAATTGGTGGCGGAGGACGGGATCGAACCGTCGACCTTGGGGTTATGAATCCCACGCTCTAACCATCTGAGCTACTCCGCCAGTTGGGAGGGCACACTAACACCTCAGCGCACAGCGCGCCCTCGTTCGATGATACGGGGCATGAAGTGCCGGGTCAAACGATCCGGATCGGGTCATCCGCAAGTCCTTCAGGAAAAGAGCAGTTCCCGGGAAAACTCTTTTCTGATCTCACTGAGTGTCGGCTCTCCCCGATGTCTCCGCCTCGGCGCATCCCCCGCGCCGGGCGGGACATGCCGGCTCCTCCCCCTTAAAATTGCCCCTTAAACTGGATTGAATGGCAGCTTCTCTCAGAGTGGCCGCGGTTATTCCCGCGCGGCTCGGGTCTACGCGCCTCAGCCGCAAGGTGCTGCGCCTGCTCGCCGGCCGGCCCATGGTGGAGTGGGTTTGGCGAGCGGCACACGAGAGCGGGCTTATGGATCCGGTAGTCGTGGCCACCGACTCCGGCGAGGTGGCCGACGCATGCAGCGAACGCCGCATACCCGTTGTAATGACATCGCCCGGCTGCGCCAGCGGATCGGACCGCGTGCGCGAGGTGGCGGCGCAACTCGAAGCCGACGTTTACGTCAACATCCAGGGCGACGAGCCGACCCTTACGCCGGAATTCTTCCCGCGGCTCCTTGCGCTGTTCGAGCGGCCCGAGGTTCAGGTCGCCACTCTCGCCGTTCGCTGCCCGGCCGAAGATATCGCCAACCCAAGCGCAGTCAAAGTTGTAACCGCGGCCGACGGCAAGGCGCTCTACTTCTCTCGCGCGACCATCCCGTTCGACCGCGACGCTGCCGGTTTTGTGGGCTATCGCAAGCACCTCGGAATCTATGCCTATCGCAAGGCGGCGCTCGAGCAATTTGCCGCCATGCCTCCGGGATGGCTCGAATCAGTGGAAAAACTCGAGCAACTTCGCCTCCTCGAAAATGGCATCGACATTTACGTTGCGCCCGCTCCGGCGGACACCATCGGCGTCGATACGGAGGAGGACCTTGCGCGCGCCGAGGCGGTGCTGCTGGCCAGAAAATGAATTGCGCGCAAGAATCGGAGTGCGGGTAAATGCGGACAGCGCGACCATAAGGCCATGAAAGCGAATCTCAAACCCGAGTCCGTTGTGCCCCTCGAGTCGGCCGTGACCTTGAAGAGCCTCGACCCCGATTCCGCCTGGCAGCAGGTCCTGAGCCGCGACAAACAGGCGATGTTCTTCTACGCCGTCAGCACGACGGGCGTTTTTTGCCGCCCTTCGTGTTCAAGCCGCCGCCCGCGGCGCGAAAACGTGCAGTTCTTCCGTTCGCCTGCCGAAGCCCGCGCGGCAGGGTTCAGGCCCTGCCGGCGCTGCAGGCCGCTCGCGCCGGGCAGCGCAGTTGAAAGCATCAGAAAGCACATCGAACGAAACGCGGACCGGGCGCTCCCGCTCGAAGAACTCGGCCGGATCGCGCAGATGAGCCCGTTCACCGCGCAGCGCCTGTTCAAGCGCGAGATGGGCGTGAGCCCCAAGCAGTACCAGCTTGCCTTGCGGGCCGGAAGCCTTCGCTCCGCCCTGAAGAACGGCGAATCTGTGACGGACGCGGCGTACAGCGCCGGTTTCAATTCATCGAGCCGGATGTACGAGGGCGCGCAACTGGGCATGGCGCCGTCGCGATTTGCGGCGGGCGGCCGGGGCGAAAAGATCGGCTACGCCACGGCATCTTCGCCATTCGGATGGATGGTGGTTGGCGCAACGGAGCGCGGACTGTGCTGGCTCGCGCTTGCGGATTCCGAATCCGCTGCCGGGAAGACTCTCCGCGATGAATTTCCTGCCGCCACGTTGTACCGCGATCCGTCCCTTTCCCGGCTCGTGGATGCAGCGCTCAAAAGCGTTCGCGAAGGAGACGATCTTTCGGAGAGCAGAAAGCTGAAGGACGCGCTAGACCTGCGCGGGACGGTCTTTCAACTCCGCGTGTGGCAAGCGCTGCGACAGATTCCGCGCGGGGAAACCCGCAGCTACTCGCAGCTTGCGCGCGAAATGGGCGAACCAAACGCGACCCGCGCCGTCGCCCGCGCCTGCGCACTGAACCGCGTGGCCCTGCTGGTTCCGTGCCACCGTGTCGTGGGGGCAAGCGGGAGCCTGACTGGCTATCGATGGGGTGTGGATCGCAAACGGCGGCTGCTCGAGGCGGAACGCAGCGATTAAAGTACGCTATGCGCAGGCCGATTACGCGAGGTGTTTCTTGAGGAATGAAACCGAGCGGTTGCGCGCTTCCGTCGCGGCCTCGGCGTTGTAGCTCGGCCGCCGATCGCAGTTGAATGCGTGGCCTGCTTCGTACCAAAATATCTCGACCTCGGGATGCGCCGACTTCACCTTGTTCACTTCTTCCTCGGGAATGTGGGCGTCCTTGCGGCCGAAGTGGAGCATCACCGGCGCTTTGGGCTGTTTGTCCGCGTAGTTGCCGATGCGGCCGCCGTAATAACCGACGGCAGCCTGCACAGGCAGCCGCGTCGCCGCGAGCCAGGCGATCGTCCCGCCGAAGCAGTAGCCAATGACGCCGACATTCTTGCCGGTGGACTTGGCGGCATAGCGCACTGCCGCTTCGGTGTCCATCACCGCCTTGTCGATATTCAGGCGCGGGATAAAGCTCATTGCCCGCTGCAAGTCTGCGCCTTCATAGCCAAGCTCGACGCCGGGCTCGATGCGATCGAAAAGCGCCGGAGCGATGGCGAGGAAGCCGTTGAGGGCGAAGCTGTCGGTGACGGCGCGGATGTGTGCGTTGACGCCGAAGATCTCCTGTACGACCACAAGGCCGGCCAGCGGCTCGCCCTCAGGCCGGGCGACGTACGCGCCCAGTTGCTGCCCGTCGGCCGCCCGCAGGGAAACTTGCTCGCCCATCGTGAATACCTCCCTCGGAGTATCGATCGGCGGGCTCGGATGATTCAACCGAGCCGCCGGCGAACTGTGGTCACAGGCGGAAGCCGCCTGCGGCATGGATAGCCTGGCCGTTGATCCAGGCCGCGTCGTCGGAAGCGAGGAACGCGGCGGCGGTGGCGATGTCGTGGGGCTGGCCGATGCGGCCCAGCGGCGTGCGGGCTTCGGCGGCCTTGTGGAGGTCGCTCCCCAAGACTCCTGCCGCATGCGTGCCTTCGGTCTCGACAAGCCCGGGGTTGAGCGAGTTAACGCGGATCTTGCGGGGGCCGAGCTCCTGGGCGAGCGAAGCGGAGATCGTGTCTACCGCGCCCTTGGTCGCACTGTAAACAGCCGCGTTCGCCGTGCCGTCCTTTACCACCGAGCTGATATTCACGATGCTGCCGCCGGCAGGATTGAAGTTCTTGAGCGCTGCCTGCGTGACGAGGAGCAGCCCGAGCACGTTGGTGTTGAACTGCCTGTGGAAGTGCTCCGGCGTGACCGCGTCGATGGGGCTGAACTCGTAGATGCCGGCGTTGTTGACGAGCACGTCGATGGGCCCGAGCTTCTGCGCTACTTCTTCGACGAGGCCCGGAATCTGCGCGGGTTCGGACACGCTGCCCTTGACGGCGATGGCTTTGCCACCTGCCTGTTCGATCTGGCTCACGACTTTCTCGGCTTCGGCCTTGCTGCTGGAGTAGTTAACAGCCACGGCCGCGCCGCGGCTTGCGAGTTCCTTCGCGATCCCCGCGCCGATGCCCTTTGAAGCGCCAGTGACCAATGCGACTTTTCCCTTGAGAGTGTTCATCCAATTCTCCTTGTACCGAAGCGCCGAATGTTTCGACATTTCGATAACTGTCGAATTGATTCGAGGGCTGCGGAAAGGATTCAGATGAGATTGTGAAATTCTTTTGAAGCGCGCAATCAGGACTGCGGGAAGCCGGTCGAGGCGAGCGACGAGAAAGCGGATGCGAGCGCTTCGAGGACGCCGGGCCTGATCGAGAGGAAGTGGAACTTTCCGTCGCGGCGGACGTCGATAAGGCCGCTGGTTTGGAGTTCCTTGATGTGGTGCGAAAGTGTGGCGGGCGCGATGTCGAGGGATTTGCGTGCGTCGGCGCAGCCAAGCGGACAGTTGGCGCGGGCGATACGCTCCAGGAGCTCGAAGCGTTTAGGGTCGGCGAGAGCCTTGAGGATCGCGGTGCGTTTGGAGCGCGTGAGGCGGGCGGGGTTCCTCGTTGCGGTTTTTGCGGTCGCGGGCATCTGCTGATTGTGTTGGATTCAGATTAGCGCAGCGACTGCCTGCAACCAGACGTGTTCACGGCGCCTTGGTCGCGATGGCCAGGAGCGTCTGGAACTGGGGGGCTTCGGGGTCGCGGTCGATGATGGCTACGGTGGCGTTTTCGAATCCGGCCTTTTCGAGCATCTCTTCGAGTTCGGCTTCACCGAAGCCTAGCCATTGGTCTGCGTAGAGCTCGCGCGCCTCTTCGAAACGGTGGCGGGCGAGGTCGAGGATGACGACGCGGCCGCCGGGGACGAGGATGCGGGCGGCTTCGGATATTGCGCGATCGGGGTGCAGGGCGTGGTGCAGCGACTGGGAGAAGAAGACCAGGTCGATGGATGAAGAGTCGATCGGGGTCTCTTCCATGTCGCCCTGGCGGAACTCGATGTTCGTGGCGCCGTGGCGGGCGGCCTGGTCGCGGCCGACCTCGAGCATCTTCTCGGAACTGTCGACGGCGATGACACGCCGGGCCTGTGCGGCGAGGAGAAGCGAGAAGCTGCCGTCGCCCGCGCCGAGGTCCGCGATGGTCATGGGCGGCATGAGACGGAGCAGGGCTTCGGCGATGCTCTTCCAGGATTTTCCGGGAACGTAGTCTTTGCCGAGGCGGCCGGCCATGGAGTCGAAGAAGCTGCGCATGCGTTCCTGGCGCTTGCGAACGGCGCGGCGCATCGCGGCCTGGTCGGGGGCGGCTTCGGGGGTTTCTTTCGCAGCCTGGGCTAGAAGTTCGTTGAGAAACAGATTGTGTGGGGCAGGGGCTAAAGCCCCGACTATATTTCGCGCGTCTTTCGGCACGACTGGATTCGTGCCCTGACGCGATTCGGAATCGTCCGCCGCACCCTGAGCGAGGCGGTATAGGCTGCTCTTTCCGGCGCGGCGGTCTTCGACGAGGCCTGCCTGCTTGAGCTGGGCGAGGTGCGTCGAAATCGTGCTCTGGCCCATTGTGAGGATCTCCTGCAGCTCCGCGACAGTGAGCTCTTCGGCCTTTAGAAGCAGCAGGATGCGGAGCCGAGTGGGGTCGGCGGCCGCGCGGAGCATTTTCACAATTGACGGCATGGGCCGAATCTGGTACATATCAACATATCATGATACGTCGATACAAGGAGAATTGAATGGCAACCACCCTCGAAATCACCGCTGCCGATTACAAGGTGGCGGACCTGTCGCTGGCCGACTGGGGACGGAAGGAGATCGCGATCGCCGAGCACGAGATGCCGGGGTTGATGGCGATCCGCAACAAGTACTCGGCCGAAAAGCCGCTGAAGGGCGTGCGGGTGACGGGGTCGCTGCACATGACGATCCAGACGGCGGTGCTGATCGAGACGCTGACGAGCCTGGGCGCGGAAGTCCGGTGGGCGAGCTGCAACATCTTCTCGACGCAGGACCATGCGGCGGCGGCGATTGCAGCGACGGGCGTGCCGGTGTTCGCGTGGAAGGGCGAGTCGCTCGAGGAGTACTGGGACTGCACCTTTGCGGCCCTGAGCCACAAGGGCGGCAAGGGCCCGCAGCTCGTTGTGGACGACGGCGGCGATGTGACGCTGCTGATCCACAAGGGGTATGAGCTCGAGCAGGGCGATGGGTGGGTGAACACGCCGAGCGGCAACCATGAAGAACAAGTCATCAAGGACTTGCTCAAGCGCGTTCACGCCGAGGATCCGCAGCACTGGCACAAGGTGGTGAAGGAGTGGCGCGGCGTTTCTGAAGAGACTACGACGGGCGTGCACCGGCTCTACCAGATGGTCGAGAAAGGCAAGCTGCTCGTTCCAGCCATCAACGTGAACGACTCGGTGACGAAGTCGAAGTTCGACAACCTGTATGGCTGCCGCGAGTCATTGGCCGACGGCATCAAGCGCGCGACGGACGTGATGGTGGCGGGCAAAGTCGCGGTTGTGTGCGGGTACGGCGACGTGGGCAAGGGCTGCTCTCACTCGCTGCGCGGCATGGGCGCGCGGGTGATCGTCACGGAGGTCGATCCGATCAACGCGCTGCAGGCCGCGATGGAAGGTTTTGAAGTCACCACCGTTGAGGACACGCTCGGCCGCGGCGATATCTACGTGACGTGCACGGGCAACGTGGACATTATCACGCTCGAGCACATGCACAAGATGAAGGACCAGGCCATCGTGTGCAACATCGGGCACTTCGACAACGAGATCCAGATGGACCGGCTGAACTCCGACAAGACTGCATCGAAGACCAACATCAAGCCGCAGGTGGACAAGTACAGCTTCGATGACGGGCACGAGATCTTCGTGCTGGCCGAGGGGCGCCTGGTAAACCTGGGCTGCGCGACGGGGCACCCGAGCTTCGTGATGTCGAACAGCTTTGCGAATCAGACGCTGGCGCAGATCGACCTGTGGAAGAACAAGGATACCTACAAGGTGGCCGTCTACACCCTGCCGAAGAAGCTCGACGAGGAAGTGGCGCGGCTGCATCTCGAAAAGATCGGGGTGAAGCTGACGAAGCTTTCCGAGCGGCAGGCCGATTACATCGGCGTGCCGATCGAAGGTCCGTACAAGGCGGAGTTTTACCGGTACTAGCTTTCAGTTTTCAGCGATCGGGGGTCAGTGAATCTGACCCTTGGTTCACTACCAATTCCGGCGTGGCGGGGAGATTTCCCGCACGCCGGAGTAACCCAGTTTTTCCTCCCCCTCGAGTGAGGCGCTTATGGCCGACTTGCGATTCTCCTTCGAGCTGTTTCCACCACGCACGCCGGAAGGCATGATCAAGTTGCCCTCCGTGGTAGCCGAACTGGCTGCGTTGCGCCCAAATTTCTTTTCTGTGACAAATGGGGCCGGCGGGAGCGACCAGAACGGTACATACGAGACGATCCTCGCGGTCGTCGAAGCCGGAGGCATCGAGGCCGCGCCGCACCTGACGTGCGTGGGGTCTACACGGGCAAACGTTGCCGAGCAGCTCGACCGTTATCGCGAGGCCGGAGTGAAGCGCATTGTCGCGCTGAGGGGCGATCTGCCCGCCACCGCAATGAGTCCGGCGGCGCCGGGCGAATTCCAATACGCCGCAGACCTCGTGCGATTTATCCGGCAGGAGCATGGGGACGCATTCGAGATTGAAGTGGCCGCGTATCCGGAGATGCATCCTCAGGCGAAGGGCCCGGGGGCTGATTTCGACCACTTTGTGCGCAAGGTGGAGGCAGGTGCGGATGCGGCTTTGACCCAGCTCTTCTACAACGCCGACGCTTACGTCGACTTTGTGGAGCGGTGCGAGAAGGCCGGCCTGCGCATCCCGGTTTATCCGGGGATCATGCCGATCACAAATTTCGATCGGACAGTGCGGTTCTGCTCGGGATGCGGGGCCGATTTGCCGCGCTGGATCCGGCTGCGGCTGGAGCAGTTGCAGGAGGACAAGACCGCGCTGCTCGATTTTGGATTGAGTGTGGTGACGCGGCTGTGCGAGACCCTGCTGCGCAACGGAGCGCCGGGGTTGCACTTCTACACAATCAACCAGTCTGGACCGACGATGCGCCTGTGGGAGGCGCTGGAACTGGCGGTCACGGCCTGAGCGGCGGGGCAAAGACAGCTGGGACGGCATAGTGAGGAACAACGGATAAGGGTCGTAGCCATGGCGACTGCCGGGCTTTTTTCTTTGCGGGCTGAGTTGCCGCATTGCTATGATTGCCATTTCCGGAGCATCCGATCTTGGAACACCTCTTGCATCGCATTTACGCGCAGGTGTCAGGCTTGCCCCAGGCCTTCATGTCGGAGCTGTCCTACATCTCGAATATCCTGGCGTTCCTGGTGATCCTGCCCACCACCGCGGCTGCTTACTACCAGGCGTACAAGGTGCGTCAGGAAGCGCGGCGGGAACGCGAGGGGCGGCTTGACAGCGCCCATTGCCTCGAGTTCATCGCCGGAGACGGAACGTGCATCAACCTGGTGCCGCTGGAGACGCTGCACTCGCTGCCCAAACCAGGCGACGTTGTGTTGCTGCCGGCGCATGGCGTCGGACGCGGCGAGTTTTTACCGGGCGCGTTCCTGGTGGACTCGGTCGAGCATATTTACACGCAGGCAGAGTACATCGGGGCGAGGCCCAACGAAGCGCGGCTGACCAAGATGGTGGCGCAGGTGACGTCGCTGAATCCGATGATGCCGGTGGAGGCAGCAGCAGTTGGCGAGGACAGTGCTGCCGCCGTTGCCGGCGCACAGGACGGACGGCGCACGCAATAGCATCCGTGCCGGTTGTTACCGCTTATTCGCCCGGCCGGTGAGCCCCAGCCAGGCGCGCGTCCACGGGCTATGCATCAGGCGCATCTGCTCGGCTTTGAGAGCGGCATATGAGTTGCGCACATAGATGTCGAACTCCGGAGGCCATCCAATGGTCGATCGACGCTCGCTGAAGTCGCCGTCGGCCCACTTGCGCAGCACGGCCTTGTAGCCCACGACGTGCGTGACGAAATCGAGCAGGCACTGCGGCATCTTTTCCTCGATGATGAGGTGGGCCTTATCAATGATGATCTTCTCGCGCACATCGTTCAGCGGAATGAAGACGGTACGCATCCAGAGGATCCACTCCTTGAGGTCCTCGTCGCGGATAGGCTCGCTCTGCATCTTGCCCTGCTTGTCGAGCAGCGAGCGGTAGGCGATATTTCCGGCCTCAGATGCGACGTAGAGCGGCCCATAGAACTCGTTGAGGCGCTTATTGACCAGATCGAGCTTATCGCGGCGGCGCGCCAGCATATGCGCGCTGAGGAAAGTGATGGCATAGCCCGCAAATGCGACCAGGATCGTAAGGATCGCAGCATTCTGCAGAATCGTCGGGACGGAAAGCGCGGAAAAGTCCATGAGCTAACCTTGCGGACGAGTATAGCGGGGTAGTGAAATCGGCGGTGTGATCGAGCGCAGCGGTCAGGGATGCCGCGGAACGACCTGGATCTCGAAGAGCTTCGGCCAGAGCTTGCCTGTTACGAACAGCCGGTCGTGCCGCGCGTCGTATGCGATGCCATTGAGGACGGCCTCGTGGTCCGAGACCTCACCTGGCTTGAGCAGGCCGGAGAGATCGATCCAACCCAAAACTTTTCCGGTGGCAGGAGAGATGCGCGCGATGAGGTCGGTGTGCCAAACGTTGGCATAGATCTCGCCCTTGACATATTCGAGCTCGTTGAGCTGCGTGACGGCACTGCCGCCGTCTTTCACGGTGACTTCGCGCACCTCACGCAATGTCTCGGGATCGAGGAACCGCAGCTTCGCCGAGCCGTCGCTCGAGACAAGCAATTTGCCGTCCGTTGTGAGACCCCAGCCATCCCATGGATAGGGCACGGCGCGGAGAAGGCGGAAGCTGAAGCGGTCATAGACGAACGCCACGTGCGATTTCCATGTGAGCTGGATCAGTGTGCTGCCCCAGGCGGCGAGTCCTTCCGCAAAGTACTGGCTCGGAACATTGAGTTCCTGTAGCGGGCGCCCGGTCGCAAGGTCGTCCATGCGCAGGGTCGACTCGCCCTTGAGGCCGGTGCTTTCGTAGAGGTGTCCATCGGCGAACAACAGGCCCTGCGTGAACGAGGCCGGGTCGTGCGGGTACGTCTGCACGATCCGGTACGTGTCGGTGGATGTGAAACTGCTCGCCGGTTTGCAGCCCACGGCGAGGGTGAGAGCGGCGCAGAACAAGACCGAGAGGCGCATCGTGATCGAGTGTAGCTGGTGAGAGAGGGCATCCGCGCACGGCCGCCCGAAAATCCTGCTTGACAATTGGAAACCATTCGGTTACATAATGGAAACTGTATGGTTACCAATGCAAGACGGCAGCGCGACCGGGTCTTTCGGGTGGTGGCCGATCCCACCCGCCGCGAGATCCTCAACATTCTCCGGGGCGGAGAGCAGACCGTGGGCGGCATCGCGCAGAGGTTCCGCATCAGCCGGCCTGCCATCTCGAAGCACCTTCGCCTGCTTCATGCCGCCGGCCTTGTAGAGACGAGCCCCCTGGGAACGGCGACAATGTGCCGGCTGAATGCTAAGCCTCTGCGCGCCATCGAAGACTGGCTCGGCGATTACGAGTCGTTCTGGCGCGATTCCCTTGAGAGCCTGAAGAAATACGTGGAGGAGGAGAACAAATGAGCCCGATTACCGTGACAGACCATACCATCGTTCAGGAAGTTACGATCAAGGCCCCGGCCGAGCGGATCTTCAACGCGCTTACCCGGCCGGCGGAACTGCTGAAGTGGTGGAACTGCGAAGGCAAATTTCAGCTTATCCATGCAGAATGCGATGTGCGCCCCGGGGGCGGGTGGCTGATGCGCGTGCAGGGCGCCAACTGCAGAACCGGGCAGCCGGAATCGGTGGTGTCCGGAGAATACCGGACGGTGGACCCGCCCACGACGCTCGAGTTCACGTGGAACCGCAAAGGAGAGGACTATCCCGAGTCGCTGGTGCGGTGGGACCTGGATGAAAAGAACGGGTGCACGACCGTGCGCGTGACGCACTCGGGTCTGATCAGCGAACAGATGCGTGCCCGCAATAATGGCTGGTCGCTGATTCTGCAGCTGATGCACGATTACCTGAGCCACGACGCCGATTGACGGGGGTTGCGCGAAGCGCGGCGGCGCTCGAAGTCCCGCCGGAGCATTTTCGGAGTTGTTGTGTCCTAACGGGCGCTGAAGCTCTTTGTGCGGCGGAAGCGCGCCCGATTTCCAACTCTCGTAAATGACCCTGCAAAATGGGTGAAAAAAGTGGCGATCTGGGGCAAAAAAGTGGCGTTTTGGGCACATTTGGAAATTGAGGCAAGTTATTTATTATCAATTCGTTAACCATTTTTCCCCCTATTTGCCCCTCACATTCCAAAGGGGTTACAGGAGAGGGGGGTGGGGGGTATTTATTTTCTGGTTAACAGGCCCGGAGCGCGGCGATCGTTTGGCATCGTCCGCAGGGGAAGAGGGAGGAGCACTCTTCCCGGTCAAAAATGCCGGGTTTTCGGCTTGATTTTGCGGGGTCCGGAGCTGTCCCTGACCAGTTTTTGTAGTAAGTTTCGCACACATATGTAGTGAGTTTCGTACACATATGTAGTAAGTTCAACTCCTCTTCCGGCCGTTGAGGCGGCGGAGCCTGGGAGCCCGGGTGCCCCCTGAAAAGCGAAATGCCCGCGCGCGGCGGGCATTTGAGAGGGGTGTTTTCCCTCTATTGTTAAGTCTAGCAGGGTTGAAAAGTGGATCGGCCACTTTCCCGGGCACTTTTTCATGGGGTAACCTTATGATATAAAGCCAGTTGCTTGTATTTCGCTTTTCCTTCCCTACTTGACAGGCTTTCTTGGACGGAGATTTCCACAGGGAACTGCACCCCGGGGCTTGAGGCTGTGCGAAATGGGGGCGCTGACACATTGGGTTAGCCGGCCCCAAAACCTGGGGCCGGTTTAGTAAGCGTCTGTGGCTGGGCGGGCGAGGAGCAACCACAGATCCCTCGGTCCGCTTACCCCGCCAAAAGCGGGCGGGGCCCCAGGCGTGCGGCCCTTCGGGATGACACGGTTTTGTGGAGGAGCGGGAGCGGAGGGAGAAGGCGCCGGTGAGCGTTCGTCGCTTCGCGGTTGGTATGGGGCGATTTCTTGCGGGCGGTGGGGCGCTGACGCATTGAGTGAGCCGGCCCCAAAACCTGGGGCCGGTTTAGTGAGCGTCTGTGGCAGGGCGGGCGAGGAGCAACCACAGATCCCTCGGTCCGCTTACCCCGCCAAAGGCGGCGGGGCCCCAGGCGTGCGGCCCTTCGGGATGACACGATCTTGCTGGGGGAGCAGGAGGTGGGGGGAAGGCGCCGGTGAGCGAGCGCTGCCGTGCGGTTGGTATGGGGCGGATTATTGCGGGCGAATTCGGCGCTGGCGCATTGGGTGAGCCGGCCCCAAAACCTGGGGCCGGTTTAGTGAGCGTCTGTGGCAGGGCGGGCGAGGAGCAACCACAGATCCCTCGGTCCGCTTACCCCGCCAAAAGCGGGCGGGGCCCCAGGCGTGCGGTCCTTCGGGATGACACGGTTTGGTTGGAGAGCGGCAGTAACAGGTTGCGCACAGGCCGATGCGACCTAATTCACGTCGTTGGCGATTACCACGCTCACTGGCGGGTTGCTGGTGAGCTGGCTATCGACCATGACCACGGTGCGGACTTCGCCGCCTGTAAGCCCGAGCGGCGTGGAGGTGTACTTGGGCGTTGTCTGGCCTGAGGGCACGATGACCATGGTGACGGTCTGCGACTCGAAGGTGACGTAGCCGCAGGTCTGTCCGATCGGGATGGAGGTGCAAATCGGGATGGTATTCGCCATCGTGGTTCCGGCGGGAATCATGTAGACATCGATCGGCCCGGTGCGCGGGGCCTGGTTGAAGAAGCGGAATGACGAGTGCCCGCTCGGGGCCGCCGTCTGCGCGTCCTCGAGCACCGAGAGATTGTAGAGCGTCGGAGTGGAGCCGTTATCGGTGAGGAACACGGAGTGCTGCGCGCCGGGATTCAGAGTGACCGCAGCGCTGACGAGCGTCGCGCCGTTCACCGCGGTCGCAACCACGGGCGCGGCAGCAGAGGGAGCCGTGGTGCCGTAGTTTGAAATGAAGCCCGCGCCTACGTTGCTGGCGAAGATCGTCTTGTCGACGTAGATATTGACCGCCGGGGCGATGAAGGATGCGTCGATGACGCGAACGAGGCTTGTCTGCGGATAGCCGGCGACCACCTGGCAACCCGAGATTCCAAGCGCAATGCCGAGCGATGCGACGGCGACGGTGACCAGCCGTGGCACGGTCAATTTCCCGCAGCCCTTTACGTTCCTCGTTCTCGGCATCCCTAACATGCGCCTCCCCGCGGCGGCACAACTGCCGCGCGGCACCCACCTAGAGTACAGGGTCTGTGTTGAAGAGATTCTACGACTTTTGTGGCCCGGAGGCGCAACAACGGTGTAGGCGCAACTGTGGCAGTTTGGGCGGTTTATCCGCGAGAAACAGGGGCATAGGGACATAGGGACATAGGGACTAAGGGACATAGGGACATAGGGACAGAGGGACTCTTCGAGATCGCTCAGGCCAGGTTTCGGGGACAACGGAAATTCATCAGGCGGCGCCGAGGTAGATGAATCGGAAGAGGAACAGCGCGGCCAGTATGTAGAGCAGCCAGTCCTGCCGGCGGATCTTGCCGGTGATGAGGTGAAGCACTGCCCACGCGATGATCCCAAAGCCGAGGCCGTTGGCGATGGAATAGGTGAGCGGAATGAGCACCAGCGTGAGGAACGCGGGCAGGGCGACGAGTGGCTCCTGCCATGGGATTTCGCTGATGGTGAGCAGCATCATCGATCCGACGAGGATGAGGGCGGGGGCGGTGGCCGCGGGTGGAACGATGCCGGCAAACGGCGCCGCGCCCATGGCGACAAAGAAGAGCAGGCCTGTGACGATGGCTGCGATTCCCGATCTGCCGCCGGCGGCTACCCCGGCCGTTGACTCGATGTAGCTCGTCACGGTGGAGGTTCCGGCGAGTGAGCCGATGACAGTTGCCGATGCGTCGGCGAAGAGGATGCGGTTGAGGCGCGGAATGCTGTGATCGTCGGCGATGAGGCCGGCACGCTTGGTAACGGCGACGAGCGTGCCGAGATTGTCGAACAGGTCGACGAAGAAGAAGACGAAGACGATTTCGAGAAGGCCCTTGCCGAAGGCGCCGCCGATGTTGAGCTTGAATGCAGTGCCTGCAAGCGCGTCGATGCCGCCCGCGGAGGGCGTCCAGTGGACGAGGCCCATTGCCCACGCGGCGCCCGTCACGACGAGCAGTCCGATGAGGATGGAGCCGCGCACTTTTTTGACTTCGAGCGCGACCATCAGCACAAGGCCGAGAAGCGCGAGGGCTGCGGTGGGGCTGCGGATGTTGCCCATGCCGACCAGGGTGTTGGGATCCTGAACGACAATGCCCGCGTGCTGAAAGCCGATGAAGGCGATGAAGAGTCCGATGCCGCCTGCCACCGCTGCGTAGAGCTCGTGCGGAATGGCGCGTAGGATTGCCTGGCGCACGCCTGCACCCGTCATGGCGAGGAAGAGCAGGCCGGAGATGAACACCGCTCCCAGGGCGGTCTGCCATGGGATGTGCATCTTGATGCAGACGGTGTAGGTGAAGTAGGCGTTGAGCCCCATGCCCGGCGCAAGCGCGATGGGGTAGCGCGCCACGATGCCCATGAGGATCGACGCGATTGCCGCCGAGATGCAGGTTGCCGCGGTGGCCGAGGCGCGGGGCACGCCGGCATCGGCAAGGATGGCGGGGTTCACGAGGACGATGTAGGCCATGGTGAGGAACGTGGTGACGCCGGCGAGGATCTCGGTGCGCCAGTTCGTTCCGAGGCGGTCGAATTCAAAATAGCGTTCGATTGTTTTGATCATGATGGGTTCATGGGACGGCTTTAGAAAACCATACCGGAACGGAAGCACAAAGCGATTTCTGGCCGCTACGTCGCGGCTTCAACGCGTTTGTTGCGGCGTGACATTACGAGATGGAGCGATCCGCCCTGAACGAGGATGGAGAAGGCGACGGTGAGGTAAGTTGCGCCGAAGATCCAGGAGCGGCCGAGCGCGGCGGGCACGGAGAGCGCGAGCGCAATGGACAGCCCGCCGCGAAGGCCGCCCCAGGTCATGGTAAAGATCGAGCGCATGCGCTCTCTGCCGACGAGGCGCACGATGAAGGCGCAGGCGGCAATGATTGCAAGGCGGACGATGTTGACGGAAAGAATTGAGGCAGCACCGGCGCGCACGGTTGCGGAGTTCAGCGTGACGGCCATGACCTCGAGGCCGAGCAGCAGGAACAGAAGCGAGTTCTGCACCTCGTCGATGAGGGTCCAGAACTCGTCGACGCGCTCGTCGGCGATGCGGCCTTTGGGCTTCCGGCGGTTGAAGTAGCGCAGCGCGAACCCGGCGACGACGGCTTCGAGCGGTGGCGAAACGTCGATCAGGCCGGCCAGCACGTAGCCGCCGAGAGCGAGCGTGAGAGTGAGCAGGATGTCGATGAGATAGGAGTCGACCCTGCACATGGCCTGCGAGATGAGCCACGCGCCGGCAATGCCGAGCAGGACGGCTCCGCCCGCCTCAAGAAGCAGCAGGCCCGCAACCTGGCCCGCAGTGGGCGCATGACCGCTCGCGATCTCGACCATGGTGAGGAACAGGACCGCGCCGATGCCGTCGTTGAAGAGCGATTCGCCGGCAAGCTGCGACTCGATGGATTTTGAAATGCCCACGCGGCGGAGCATTTCCAAAACCGCAATCGGGTCGGTGGGCGAAATGACGGCGCCGAAGATGAGGCACTCGGTCCAGGGCGCGTGACCGGCGGTTAGGAGCTTCATGAGGGCGCCGACGGCGAGGAAGCTGATTACGGTTCCGGGGACGGAGAGCAGGGCTACGGGGAGCTTCTCGCGCGCGAGTTGCTCGAGGTCGAGGAGAAAGGCGGCCGCAAACAGGAGCAGCGGGAGCATGCCGCGCAGGATCAGACCCTGGAAGTCGATCCGGCTCGAGAGTTGGACGGCCCAGTCGTGAAGCGAGGGCGCAAACCTGCCGACATCGGCGAGTATGAGCGAGGCCGCCACTGTGAGCAGCATGGTGCCGATGGTGATGGGCAGCTTGAGCGCGCGAACGCTGATCAGGCCGAATAGGGCGGCTGTGGCGACGAGAACGGCGGCGATCTCGAGCGTGTGCATGGCGAAGAGCAGGGACCCTAGAACGAGGGATCAGGGATCAGGGATCAGAAAAGCAAAGGCTGGAAGTCAGAAGCCGGGATCTACGAGCAGACAAGGTGAGCTGAAGGCCGACTGACCTGGGCCGAGCGTTTTCTATTCTCTATTTTCTACTCTCCACTCCCAGCCTTAAAGCAGTTTCGCGGCATCTTTGGCGAAGTAGGTGACGATGAAGCCGGCGCCGGCGCGGCGGATGCCCAGCAGCGACTCGAGCATGGCGCGGTTCTGGTCGAGCCAGCCGCGCTGGAATGCGGCATGAAGCATCGAGTACTCGCCTGAGACCTGGTAGGCGCCGATGGGCACGTCGAAGCGGTCGCGCGCCATGCGGACGATGTCGAGGTACGGCATGGCGGGCTTCATCAGGATCATGTCCGCGCCTTCGCCGAGGTCGAGCTCGATTTCGCGCATGGCTTCGCGGGCATTGGCGCCGTCCATCTGGTAGCTTCGGCGGTCGCCGAACTGCGGAGCCGAGTCGGCGGCTTCGCGGAACGGGCCGTAGAACGCGGAGGCGAACTTGGATGCGTAGCTGAGGATTGGCGTGCCGGTGCGGCCGTCGGCGTCGAGGGCGCGGCGGATGGCGGCGACGCGGCCGTCCATCATGTCGCTCGGCGCGACTACATCGGCACCGGCCCGCGCCTGGCTTACGGCGGTGCGCGCCAGCAGCTCAAGCGAAGGGTCGTTCTCGATCTCCCACTCATCGCCGCTCTTGCGAATCGTGCCGCAGTGCCCGTGGCTGGTGTATTCGCACAGGCAGACGTCGGCCATCAGGACGAGTTTCTTTGCCGCGCTGTTGTTCTTGAGGGCGCGAAGAGCCTGCTGCACGATGCCGTCGTCGGCCCATGCGCCTGTGGCCTGGTCGTCCTTCGATTCGGGGAGACCAAACAGGAGGAGCCCGCCGAGTCCCAGAGCCGCGGCCTCCTCGGCTTCGCGAACGGCCTCGTCCACCGAGAGGTTGAAGACGCCGGGCATGGAGCCGACCGGCTTGCGGACCCCTTCGCCGGGGCAGATGAACAGCGGCAGGATCAGGTCGCCGGGCTCGAGCGCGGTTTCACGGACAAGGGCGCGTAAGGACTCGGTGCGCCGGAGCCGGCGCATGCGCATTGCAGGGAAACTCATGCGTCAATTCTATGGGACCGGGGAATGGGCCGGTCTGTGCCGAAGGGCACCCGGGCCGGCGAGCCGGCCAATCTGCGAGCGGCCTCAGCCCTCGGGCAATTGATCGTAGAGGGTCGCGTTGCGGTATCCGACCAGCATCACTAGAGTCCAGATTCCCAGCGCGGTGCCGAACGGGAACTTGATGAGGTTCACGATGGCCGCGATGATGGCGACGATCCGGCCCCACGAAGCGCGTTCCATGAGGCCCCAGCCTGCCATGAGCGCGAGACCTGCGCGCATGATCAACATCGTCCACGCAAGGTGCAGAACGGCCGGACCGAACCAAAAGGGCGGAAAGGGCCCGTGGGTCCAGTAGTTGAAGCGCCCGTGGAAGAATGCGTCAGCAAAGGCCAGGCTGATGATGCCGAGAACGATGCTCAACCCGCCGTAGATGAACCACACCGTGCTCAGGGCGCGCATCTTGCCGGCATAGGCGGCAAGCTCAAACTGGAACCCCGGCATGGGCGGCGGTGCTACCGCCATGGGCCGGCCGCACTGCGGGCAGACGGGCTGCCCCGGGGCCAATGCGTGTCCACAAGCGCTGCAATACATGGTTGCCTCCTCGGCACTGGCCGCGAGGTTCCCGGCCACGCTTATCGTAACTGCAACCGGGAAGCCCTTGAGAGCCATCCCCTCAGGCCATCGACTGCCGCACGATCAGAAATTACGCATTCCTGCCTTGGGTGGTTCCCGGGTCTCAGTCGCCACGGGCGCCGTCATCGCTCCGCTACCGTCGGTTTGGCGTTCAACGGCGCCGGACGGCGCTCCCAGCGCTCTTCGTGGCGGTCGTCGCGATAAATCAGCCCTGTGACATGGCCCTGGCTGTCGCGTTCTACGAGCAGCCGCGTCCACACGCCGCCGAAGGGATAGAAAAACGCTGACGACGATTCGGGTTCGACTTCGGTGACCTCGCCATGCGGGTCCTTTTCGTAGAGCTGGTCGCCCTGACGGAACAGGGTTGCTGCAAGGTGTCCATTGGAGTCGCGGTACTCGCCTACGATCGCGTCGAGCGTCGCGGGCGTCAGCTTGACCGGCGCGGGATGCTGGGGGATGACGATGCGCTCGGCGTAGGCCTGGGGCACAACATCGTTGCGGTGCGCCAGCAGCCAGCGCGGCAGGTCCGGTTCATTGTAGGCACGCGCCCACGAGTCGTGATGGAGGCCCTGGTAGATCCACAGCCTGACGTCGCCGCCGTTGGACTTGAGCGCGTTGTACATCAGTTCGCTCTCGCGCACGGGCACAACGTTGTACTCGCTGCCGTGGAAGAGCCATACGGGCGTGTGTCCCATGGCACGGGCGTATTCCGCGGGCAGGGTTGCGGCCTCCTGCCAGCGCTCGGGCGAGTAGCTCCAGAAAGGCCCTCCGGCGGCAATCGCGATCGCGGCCCAGCGGCGGGGGTAGTCGCGAGCCAGCTCCCATGCGCCGTATCCGCCCATGGAGATGCCGGTGAGATAGGTGCGCGCGGGGTCTGCGTGAAATTCAGCGGATTCGCGGTCGAGCGCGGCCATCGCCATCTGGAGCATTCCGGGATCGGTCCAGAAGTTCGGATACCGGCACTGCGGCATTACGATGATGAACGGCCAGCGCTCGGGATGGTCGCGGACTTCGAGAGGCAATCCGATCTGCGTCTGCCACATGCCCTCGCCGCCGCGCTCGCCCCGGCCATGCAGGAACAGGATGATCGGCCATTTCCGGCGGTCTTCAAGGCGATAGTCTTCGGGCACGTAGACCTGAAAGCGGTACGTCACGCCCTGCAGGTCGATTCGACGGTTCAGGAACCCTGTTTCCTGCGCCGGGGGCTTCGGAGGGTGATTGCCACCCGCGGCGGCTCCGCAGATGGAGAAGCTCATCAGAGCGAGGGCGGTATAACAGATGTTCCAGGCACGGCGCATGTCCGAATCCCATCATAGAGCCGGTGTCAAACGATGTGAACCGCTGCGGCTGAGCCGGCGGCCCGCAATGATAGGTCAGGAACCACTGCTCTCCCTGAGGCGCCAGCTGCAGAATCCTTACATCTGCCGTGAAACAATCGGGAAAGAGATTCCAATCATGATGCAGGCCGGCGACATCCTCGACCACTACCGGCTCGATGCGGTGGCTGCGCACAGCGGCATGGCAGCGCTGTTCCGCGCCACAGACCTGCGCGACGGACGCCCGGTAGCCGTCAAGGTCCCGCATCCGGAGATGGAAGCCGACCCTGTCCTGATCGAGCGTTTCAAGCGCGAAGAGGAGATCGGGCAATTGCTGGATCATCCGGGGATTGTGCGGGCATACGACGGCGAGGAGCGCAGCCGGCTCTACATGGTGTTGGAGTGGGTTCAAGGCCGGCTGCTCCGCGCCGTGATGAACGAGGAACGCCCGATGGCTATCGAACGCGCCGTGCGCCTGGTGCTTGAGCTGTGCGACGCGCTCGACGCAATGCACAAGCGGGGCATTGTGCATCGCGACCTGAAGCCGGAAAACGTGATGGTGGACGAAAGCGACCACGTCAAGATCATCGACTTCGGCATTGCGATGAAGGAGGACGCGAGGCGCATCACGCACGTGGGCGGGTCTCCGCTTCTGGGCACTCCGGATTACATCTCGCCGGAGCAGGTGCAGGGCAAGCGCGGCGACCAGCGCAGCGACATCTACGCCGTGGGCATCATTCTCTATGAGATGGTCACCGGCCGCGTGCCGTTTTCGGGGCCCAATCCGCTGGCGGTGATGAACGACCGCCTGGTGATGGATCCGCCGTCGCCGCGGGAATTGAACAAGCGGATCACGCCGGAGCTGGAGGAGATCCTCTACCGCGCTCTCGAGCGCGACCCTCGGCACCGCTACGCCACCGCTCAAGAGATGCAGTGGGATCTCGAGCACCAGGATCAGGTGGGCGTTGAGGAGCGCGGGCAGCGGCCAGGCCGCCGCGAAGGCAAGCGGCCGCTCATGGAGCGGATCAACAGGCGCATGCTGCTGTATGCGTGCCTGGCGCTGGTGCCGGTGGTGATCTTCGGAGTGATGCTGGTGCTGGCGCGGCGTTGAACCGGTCCGGAAGGCAATCGGCCCAGATTGAATTGGAAATGACCCTAACTGGATCCGGGAGCCGCAATCCAACCAGCGTATGCTTGATTGCTGCGGCCGGGAGAGCGACCGGTTCGTGTCTCCCTGGAAATGAGGTGGCCCGTATGAGATTGCGCACGGTTCTCGCAGTGGCGCTCGTGCTGTTGCCGGTGATCGGATTCGCACAGAAGAAAAGCAAGAAGGAGGTTGTCCCCGCCGTGCTTGGCGTCTCGAGGTATGTGTACGTGCAGTCCGAGGATGGGGACATTTACAAGCCGGGTCTGCTGCGGGAGGACCGCCAGGCCATCACGGATGTAGAGAACGCGCTTCGCGACTGGGGCCGCTATGCGCTGACCCCCAGCCTCGACGGCGCGGAACTCGTGTTTTTCGTGCGCAAGGGCCGGCTTGCGGACGCGAAGCTTGGCGGCACGGTTGGCACGTCCGGGGCGCCTGGCGCAGGCCCTTATCCGGGGAATCCGCGGCAGACCGGGCCCGGGGTGACGGCTGGGGGCGATGTCGGGCCGCCCGACGATCTCCTCGAGATACGGATGAGGAACCACGATGGAAACCTAAGCGGTCCCATCTGGGAGCGCTCACTCATGGATGGCCTGAATGCGCCGCGCGTGCCGCTGGTGCGGGCTCTCAGGGATGCCGTGGAGCGTGATTACCCGCAGAAGTGAGATGCGGTGACCGGTCCGTTCACCGGTATGACTCATCGCGGTGGAGCACAAACTCGGGGTATGCGCCGCCGCCGAGCTCGTGCAGATCCATGCCCAGGCGTTCGCCGTCCGCGTCGACGCGGAACGGGACGAACCGGTTGAGAACGGCAAAGAGCGCAAACACCAGCGGCAGAAAGACCCCAAGGATCGCGGCGATGCCGACAAGCTGGGCAAGGAGTTGCCCGTGGTGTGCGGCAAACAGACCCGCGGCGAACAGTCCCCAAAGACCGCCCGCGGCGTGAACCGTGATGGCGCCCGTGGGATCGTCGATCGAGAGTGCCAGCTCGAGTACTTCGACCAGCAGCGGAGTAAAGACACCAGCAATGGCGCCGACAAACAGCGCCTCGGCGGGCGTTGCGACGGCGGCGCAGGCGCATGAGGTCACGAGCCCGGCGAGCCAGCCGTTTGCACACAGACTTGCGTCGGGTTTGCCAAAACGGATGCGTGTGACCACAAACGTGGTGAGCAGCGCGCCCGAAGCGGCGAGCACGGTGTTGAGCGCGGTAAGGGCAAGATCCCCGAGTCCTGCGCCCATCCAGAGCAGGTCGCCGGCCATGTTCCACGCGAGCCAGCCGACCAGCGCCATCAGGCAGCCAAAAAGCACCAAAACTGTATTATGAGCGGGCATCGCGGTGGCCAGCCCCTCGCGCGGAAATTTGCCTTTGCGCGATCCGGCGATCCAGATGACGGCGAGGGCGCTCAGGCCTCCAAGAGTGTGAACGGTGGCGGCTCCGGAGGGATCGAGAAATGCGGGGAGCCCCATGCCGTTCGGAGCGTCAGGAGCAAGCCAGCCGGCGCCCCACACCCAATGCGCGAGCAATGGAAACACCAGGCCAGAGAGCACCACGGCGGACGCGCAGCCTGCGGCGAGGCGCATGCGGTCCGCTCCCGCTCCCCAGGGGATGAACACGGCGAAGGCCGCGGCAAAGCACTCGAAGAGCGCGCCCATCTGCCATCCGGGAGGAGCGGAGCGGAAACTTGTGAGCATCCAGGGTCCGAGGCCGATCCAGTTCCACGAGATTCCCGCGACCGGGAACACCGCGGCACGCAAAGGCGAGGCAAACGAAGCGCCAAGGGCGATAAAGACGACGACCGAAATGGCCACTATACATAGCGACCCGGTGAGCGACTGAGCGGCCGACCGCGACCGGCCAAGGCCAGTGTTCAGAAGGGCTACACCGGCCAGGGCCAGCGGCGCCAGGGCGAGCAACGCCAGCTCAAGCGCGACGCGCACGAGGTCGGGGCCGGCGGGCAAAAGCGGAGCGTTCATCTTTGCCTCTCGGCGCGATGAAGCATGTGGCCGCGGATCGCCACTCCGAGTCCCAGCGCTTCCACCACCAGCCCGCACAGGACAAAGGCCTCACGGCGTGCGGGATCGGGAAACAGCGACAGGGCCGCAAGGACAAGAAAGAATCCCGTGGGCATCACGAGCAAGCCCGCATATCGCATCGGCAATTCCCTTTCAGACTCATTCTGACGGCAGCCGGCGGGATGTGGCTCCGACTCTGGCGTCGATGTGGACGCCGAAGGGTTTCACGAAAACAGGATCAGTGGCGGAGAAGCGGCGCGTGAAACGGCGTTTAACGCATTCTAACCCACATTGTTGTGAGATTTTCGCAGTCGTTGGTTGTCCCAGAGCCGCGTCCGGCACGATGCCGGGGCCGTTTCGGACCGCCTGTGACCAAGGCTTGCCGGAGGCATTGCGCGATGCTCTTGACGGCACTGGGTCAGAACGTGGTACGTTTCATGTACCCATACCAGCCTTTGGGACATTTGCGGCCTGAAGGACGGAGCTGTCTATCTCCGATTCTAGTTAGTCACAAGTATTTTTCTTTTCAGGGGATTACGGCTTGGTTTCCCACACAAATTTATTGAAAAAATGCGTCCTTCAGCGCTCCCAGGCAGGGGTGTCGGCTGCTATAGTGTTTCTTCGGAGTCAGGGCCTATTTTGGCCTATATGACTCTAAAGCAAGTTTGCACATCAGGTATGTGACCGCCGGCACAACGGTCCATGCAGGTACCCAAATCTAGCCCTTCCAAAAAACAAGCGCAGCAGAGCAGGGAACGTATTCATGGCGCAAATATTTGACCGCAGCTCCAACGCCTTGGCCCGAATGAGCCTGGTGTTGACGGGGCTGCTTGTGATTGCCCTGGGTGTCACGCTCGACGAATTGCAGCGTTCTCCGTGGGTTACCCGGCAGGGCCAGCGACCCGATCAGCCGGTTCCCTTCAGCCACAAGCATCACGTGCAGGGGCTGGGTTTGCAGTGCCAGTACTGTCACACCACGGTTGAGAAGTCCAGCTACGCGGGCATTCCCCCCACCAAGACCTGCATCAACTGCCACGCGCAGATATGGACCAACGCCCAGATGCTTGAGCCGGTGCGGCACAGCTGGGCGACGGGACAATCCATCGTATGGACGAGGGTGCATGACCTGCCCGACTTCGTCTTTTTCAACCACTCCATTCACGTGAACAAGGGCATCGGCTGCGCAAATTGCCACGGCCGCGTGGACCAGATGCCGCTCATGTACATGCAGAACACGCTGCAGATGGAGTGGTGCCTCGACTGCCATCGCAATCCGGCAAAGAACCTGCGGCCTGCCAGCGAGATCTACAACATGGCGTGGGAGAGTCCGAACGAGGACCGTCCTGTCTGGTGCTCGGTTGCAGATGAAAAGAGCGGTGTGCCCACGGCCGACAGCGTGAACTGCGTGACGAAGGATCCGGCAGGCGCTGGAGCGCAGGTGGCGGCATTGCAGGTGCCGGCCACCTCAGCAACGAAGCCGGTCGCGGGCGACGTGCAGCCTGCCGCGGCGGCGATTCCGGCCAGCTACCGGAAGTTCACCAGCCAGGATGAACTGGGGCATTTCCTCTTGCAGCATTACAAAATCCGGACTCCGCGGGACCTGACCAGTTGCGAGGTCTGCCACCGATGAGGGGAGAGCACGATCCGGAGATGAATTCAGGCACCAACACAGCGGGGAGCGGCGTGGAAAACAAGAATCGCGAAGAGCAGGCCCCCAGGCCGGAAGAGGCGACGGGCCTGACCCTGGCCCAGGTGCGCCAGGAATTGAAGGGTGTGAAGGGCAAGCGCTACTGGCGTTCGATTGACGAGCTCACCGGCACGCCTGAGTTTGAACAGGCGGTGCAGCGCGAGTTTCCGGCTGCCGCGCAGGAGTGGCTTGATCCGGTTTCGCGGCGCGGCTTTATGAAGATCATGGGCGCTTCGATGGCGCTGGCCGGACTGGCCGGATGCACCAAGCAGCCCGATGAGCCGATCTACCCCTACATCAAGCAGCCTGAGGACCTCGTTCTCGGTAATGCCAATTACTTCGCCTCGGCGCATCCGTTCGTCACCGGCGCCGTGCCTACGCTGGTGAAGAGCGACGAGTACCGCCCTGTCAAGGTAGACGGAAACCCCGAGCATCCCTATAACCACGGCGGCAGTGACGTTTTTACGCAGGGCATCCTGCTTGACCTCTACGATCCCGACCGCTCGCAGCACACGATGTTCCAGGGCGAGAACCGCCAGTGGGCTGAGTTCGCCGAACAGTTCCGCGATGCCGTGAGCGCATCGAAGGACGGCACGGGGATCTACTTCCTCAGCGCTACCGTCACGTCACCCACGCTGGCGCGCCAGTGGGCAGAGGTCCAGAAGGCGTATCCCAAGGCGAAGCTGGCGCAGTACGATCCGGCTGTCGCTGGAACGCCGCTCGCGGCGGGAAACACGCCGCAGTATGTTCTCGCCGATGCCGATGTGGTCGTCTCGCTTGACGCGGACTTCCTCTCCGGCGCGGCCTATCCGGGCTTCCACAAGCTCGTCCGCGATTACGCGCAGCGCCGCAAGACTCCGAATAATCTGAACCGCGTCTATGCGGTTGAAAGCTCGCCGACTACGACCGGCTTCAAGGCCGAGCATCGCCTGCTTCTTCGCGCCAGCGAAGTGCCTGCGTTCACGGCGGCACTGGCTGCGGCCCTGGGCGTCGCGGGCGCGAGCGCTCCGAATTATGCGTGGACCGCGGAGCAGCAGAAATTCCTTGCCTCCCTCGCGAAAGATCTGAAGGCACACGGCGGCAAGAGCGCCGTGATTCCCGGCCTCTATCAGGATCCTTCGGTGGCCGAGCTTGCAATGGCGATCAACCAGGCGCTCGGCAACATCGGCAAAACGGTACTGGTTTCGAGCCAGCCGCTGAACCCGGTGCCGAGCGATCAGATTGCGGACCTGAAGTCGCTGGTGAGCGATCTCAACGCGGGCAAGGTGGACTGGCTGGTCATTCTGAACGCCAACCCGATCTACACCGCCCCTGCCGATCTCGAGTTCGCTACCGCATTCGGCAAGGCAAAGACTGTCGTTCATCTCGGCTCGCACGTTGACGAGACGGGCCAGGTCTCTCACTGGCACATTCCCTCGGCGCACGTGCTCGAATCGTGGTCCGATGCCCGCTCCTACGATGGAACGGTCTCGATCGTTCAGCCGCTCATCGACCCGCTCTACGGCGGGAAGAGCGCGCACGATGTTCTCCAGTCGCTGACGAATGAGCCCATGAAGAGCGCCTACGAGGCGGTTCGCGATACGTGGCGCCCTGTCATCAAGGGCGATTTCGAAGCGGGGTGGCGCAAGGCTTTGCACGATGGGTGGATTGCCGACACGGCCTTCGACACAAAAGGCGGCGGACAGGCAGCACTGAAATCCCAGGTCCCCGCGCCGGCTTCAAAGGACGCGATCGAAATTATCTTCCGTCCCGACCCGAACATCTACGACGGCCGCTGGTCGAATGTGGGGTGGCTGCAGGAGCTGCCCAAGCCCGTCACGAATCTCAGCTGGGATAACGCGGCGATCATGTCCGGCGCAACTCTGACCAAGCTGAATCTCGAAGAGGACGACATCGTCGAGATCAGCGTCGGAGGCCGCAAGGTCAAGGCACCGGTCATCGTCGCTCCGGGTCATCCCGACAACTCGGTCACTGTGTACCTCGGCTACGGCCGCGAGTTCGCCGGACGGGTCGGATCTGGACAGGGATTCAATGCCTACCTGATCCGCCCGAGCTGGGCGCCCTTCTATGCAACGGGCACGATCAAGAAGCTCGATGGCAAGTGGGGCCTCGCCATCACCAAGAGCCACTACCAGGATCATCGCGGTGCGGCAGCCGGCGGTTCGGGTCATCCGAATGATTCGCTCGAGGGCGTTGAAGCGCTTGGGCCCCGCGGCATCATCCGCTACGCCACCGTGGATGAATACAAGGCGCATCCGGGTTTCGCGAACGAGGGCCACGAAACCACCGACATGGGGACGTCACTGTTCCCCAACTGGACGTACAAGGACAACGCCTGGGGCATGTCGGTCGACATGGCGAGCTGCACAGGCTGCAATGCCTGCATCGTCAGCTGCTATGCCGAGAACAACATTCCGGTCGTGGGCAAGCAGCAGGTGCGCATCGGCCGCAACATGCAGTGGCTGCGCATCGACACTTACTTCGAAGGCGATCTGGCTGCGCCCAAAGCCCACCTTCAGCCGATGCTTTGCCAGCATTGCGAAAACGCGCCGTGCGAGCAGGTCTGCCCGGTGGGCGCCACCGTGCACACGCCGGAAGGCGTGAACCTGATGGTCTACAACCGGTGCGTGGGCACGCGGTACTGCTCGAACAACTGCCCCTACAAGGTGCGGCGGTTTAACTTCCTGCTCTACTCCGACTACGAGACCGAAAGCCTGAAGCTGATGCGCAACCCCGACGTGTCGGTGCGTTCGCGCGGCGTGATGGAGAAGTGCAGCTACTGCGTGCAGCGCATCCAGGAAGCCAAGATCACGGCCGATAAGGAGAACCGCCCGATCCGCGACGGCGAGATCCAGACCGCATGCCAGCAGGCGTGCCCGGCGCAGGTGTTCACCTTCGGCAACATCAACGACAAGGACAGCCGGGCCGCCAAACTGCGCGCGGACGAGCGCACCTATCAGCTCCTGGCCGACCTGAATACCCGGCCGCGCACGACGTATGTGGCGCCGGTGATCAACCCGAATTCTGAACTTGAAGAGCAGCCGGTCGAGCACAACCCGGCCAAAGGTTAAGCCACGATGGCGACGAGCGAAATCAAACCAGGCAGCCCGGAGTACGAGCGGTGGGTAGACCCTGCCACCGGCGAGTACCGCGTAATCGAGCCGACGCAGACGTTCAAGTCCATCACCGACAAGATCACGCGCATCGTGCTGACGCCTCACACTCCGATGGGGTGGTTCTTCCTGTTCTCGGTGTTCGGAGCGCTGACGGTCATGCTGCTGGTGGCCCTCACGTGGCTCTTCCTCAAGGGCGTCGGCATCTGGGCCATCACGATGCCGGTGGCCTGGGGCTTTGCCATCATCAACTTTGTGTGGTGGATCGGTATCGGCCACGCAGGCACGCTCATCTCCGCCATTCTGCTCTTGTTCAAGCAGCAGTGGCGCAACTCCATCAGCCGCTTCGCCGAGGCCATGACGATCTTCGCCGTCATGTGCGCCGGCCTGTTCCCACTGATTCACGTGGGCCGTCCGTGGCTTGGGTACTGGCTGCTGCCGCTGCCCTACACCATGACAGTGTGGCCGCAGTTCCGCTCGCCGCTCGAGTGGGACGTCTTCGCGGTATCGACTTACGCAACGATCTCGGTGGTCTTCTGGTACGTCGGCATGGTCCCGGACTTTGGCACCATGCGCGACCGCGCCAAGTCAAAAGTTGCGCAATACTTCTACGGGATCATCTCGCTCGGATGGCGGGGATCGGTCAAGCACTGGGTGCGCTTTGAGACAGCCTCGCTGCTGCTCGCCGGCCTGGCTACGCCGCTCGTGCTCTCCGTGCATACCGTCATCAGCTTCGACTTCGCAGTCGCCATTCTGCCGGGCTGGCACACCACCATCTTTCCGCCCTACTTTGTTGCCGGCGCCATTTACTCCGGTTTTGCAATGGTGCTTACACTGGCCATTCCGCTGCGCAAGTGGTACCACCTTGAAGCGCTCGTGACGGACCGGCACATCGACAACATGGGCAAGATCATGCTCGTCACGGGCTTCATCGTCGGCTACGGCTACGGCATGGAAGCCTTCATGGCGTGGTACTCGGCATCGCACTGGGAGTACTTCACGTTCTGGAACCGCGCGTTCGGCCCGATGGGCTGGTCCTACTGGACGCTGATCACCTGCAACCTCGCCATTCCGTTGACGACACTCTGGGTGCGCAAGTGGCGCACCAACATGACCTTCATGTTCATCATGTCGCTCATCGTGAACACGGGCATGTGGTTTGAGCGCTTCGTCATCATCGTCACCAGCCTCACCCGCGACTACCTGCCGTCGTCGTGGGGCACGTACCGCGCCACCAAGTGGGACTACATGACGTTTGTGGGAACGCTGGGCATGTTCACGACGCTTTTCCTGCTGTTCGTCCGATTCCTGCCCATGATTCCCATGTTTGAGATTCGCCTGCTGCTGCCGGGGTCGAAGATCAGGCCCAAGGCGATTGCGGGGAATGGAGATTAGAGATGCCTCCGCGTGAAGGAACTTACGGCCTGCTGGCCGAATTCGAAACTCCGGGCGACCTTGTCCGCGCCGCACGCCAGTCCTACCAGGACGGTTGGCGCCGCATGGACTGCTACTCGCCGATCGCGCTTGAGGAAGCGGCCGAGGCCATCGGTTTTGATCGCAAGCGGGACAAGGTGCCGCTCTGCTGCCTGGTCGGCGGGCTCATGGGATTGTGCGCCATGTTCCTGCTCGAAACCTGGATCAATACGCTGGCGTATCCGATCAACATCGCCGGGCGCCCGCTCTATTCGTGGCCCGCGTTCATCGTGCCCGCTTACGAATGGACCATCCTGTGGGCCGGACTCTCTGCGGCCTTCTGCATGTTCGCTCTGAACGGCCTCCCGTCGCTCTATCATCCGGTTTTCAACGCGCCTAACTTTCGCGATGGCGCATCCGTGGACAAATTCTTTTTGTGCCTTGAGTCGCTGGATCCCAAGTTCGACCTGATCGAGGCAAAGAAGTACCTCGAAAGCTTCGGCCCGATCTCGGTGGTGGAGGTGGAGTACTGATGAACGACAGGGATCAGGGATCAGCCACCCCAACGAGCACAAATCGCTCGTCGGGGACCCCGGCAGGGATCAGGGATCAGAAAGCGCGTGTGCCCCGACCATTTTCGGCTTCATTGCGAATGGGCGGGAAGCCGCTGCTTCTTGCTTCCGCATCTGCGCTACTCCTCCTCGCCGGTTGCCGCCAGGACATGCAGAACCAGCCCCGCATGTTCCCGCAGCGCGGGACCACTTTCTTTGCAGACGGGCGCGGCGCGCGGCCGCAGGTGGTGAACACTATCGCGCGCGGCCAGCTCCATGAGGACGACTATTTCTATACCGGTGTGGTCCAGGGGGCGAACGGCTATCGCGAGGAGCGCGACCAATTGCCCTTCCCGGTGACCTTGGAAGTGTTGAAGCGTGGACAGGAAAGATTCAACGTCTACTGCACGCCATGCCACTCGCGCGTGGGCAATGGGCTGGGCGAGATCGTCCAGCGCGGCTACAAGCCGGCCGCGAACCTGCACGACCAGGTCCGCATGGCGCAGCCGCTCTCGCACTACTTCTACGTGATGACCCACGGCTACGGTGCCATGCCCGACTACTCGGCGCAGCTTGCGCCTGAAGATCGCTGGGCAGTGGCTGCCTACATCCGCGCGCTGCAGCTCAGCCAGAACGCGAACATGGCCGATGTGCCCGCGGGCACCCAGGTGGAGAGCCTGAAGGACGTGGCGCAGGGCCAGGGCCTGCCGGCCTCCTACGCGCAGCCGTGGGCGCTGCCGCAGACCGCGATCTATGCGAACCAGGCGCCTGCCCGCGGCGAAGGAACGCCGGCAATGGGACCGGCGAACACGGCGGATCCGAAACAGGTTGCAACACCAGGCAAAACGGCGCCAGGAGCCGCGAAGTAAGGAACGGGGATCTACGAAATGGCAATGTCTCACTCATCGCACGCTAGAACGCTACCGGCCGACCTCAGCGCTCCTCCATTCGTGAGCGCGTGGCAGTCGCGCGCGTTAATCGTAGGAGTGGTGTTCTCCGTGATCGCCGTCATCCTCGGTTTCCTCGGCCAGTCTCAGGATCAGCTCGGCTGGGAGCACGTGCTGCGCGGATGGGTCCTCGGCCTGATGGTGACGTTCGGCTTCGCCGTCGGCGGCCTGGCCATGCTGATGCTGCAGTACTGCTCCGGCGGCAAGTGGGGCCTGCTGCTGCGCCGTCCGCTCGAGGCCATGAGCCGCACGCTGCCGCTGGTGTTCCTCTACTGGCTGCCCGTCGCGTTTCTTCAGAAGCACCTGTACATGTGGGCGAATCACGACCTGGTGGACAAGGCGTTCAAGCTCGGGCAGATTACCGCGGCCCAGGTGGAAAACATCAATCACTGCATCGAGTGGAAGCGCCCCATGCTGAATCCGCAGATGTTCGTGATCGTGAGCGTAGTTTGCTTCGCCATCTGGGGACTCTACACGTGGCGCCTGAATCGATGGAGCATGCTGCGCGACAGCCAAGGGCCCGAGACCACCCCGTACTGGATCAAGAGGTTCGAGAACTTCGCCGGTCCCGGCATCGTCGTTTACACGATCACCATGACCGCGTGTGCAATCTACTGGGTCATGTCGATGGACGTCACCTGGTACTCGACGGTGTACGGATTCCTATTCCTCGTCGGCCAGGGATACGCCGTGCTGGCGCTGTCGATCATCGTCGCCGTGAGCCTTTCGCGCGGCGAGCCGTTTGCGACCATCCTGCGCCAGACCGAGCAGCACGACCTGGGCAAGCTCACCTTCGCCTTCGTGATGCTCAACATCTATCTGGCTTTCGGCCAGTTCCTCATCATCTGGTCAGGCAACCTGCCCGATGAGATCAACTGGTACCTCGACCGCTTCCGCGGCCACTGGGGCATCATCATCACGCTCGACTTCATCTTCCACTGGGTCATTCCGTTCACCATGCTGCTGTCGCGCGATATCAAGCGGAACAAGAAGCGCCTGATCCGCCTGTGCCAGTGGATGGTCTTCGCCCGCGCCTTCGACATGTTCTGGCTCATCGAGCCGAACTTCAAGGATGCATCGCGCAACCTGCACTTCAGCTGGGGAATCCTCGAGTACGTCGCCGTGACCGTCGCCATGGTCAGCTTCTGGGTCGTCTGGTTCTGCTGGCAACTGAAGGCCCGCCCGCTTGTGCAGACCAACGATCCTCATCTTGCCGAGATTCTGGAGCCCGAACATGCCATCGCATGATGACAATCAAATAGGTTCTCATGGTCCTTCCGAGATCGACGCCTCGCACGGTTACGAGCGATCGGACGTCCGCGTCACGGGCATTGTGGTGTTTCTCACCTCGCTGGGGATCTTCGTTGTCGTGGCGGCCTTCCTTTGCTACGGCATCGGCAAGGTCATCAACGCTGGAATGAACAAGGAGGACGGCCCGAACACCAAGTGGACCAAGAGCGTGGACGTGCGCGAACTCGGCAACCTGCCCAACAGCCCCGATCTGCAGAACAAGATCGGCTCGCTCGTGCAGCAGTTCCCCGCGCCCCGCACCCAGGATGACGACGGGCTGCGCGACGTGGCCGAACTGCACTCCCGTGAAGACCTGTTGCTCGACAGCTACTCGCGCATCGATGGCCAGGCGGGCAAGGTCCGCATTCCCATCGACCGCGCCATGGAACTGATCGCGCAGCGCGGTTTGCCCGTAGCGCCGCCGGCTCAGATCAGCGCCGGAATGGCCGGCGACAGGCAACCAGCCGTGACGGAACCGCTAACCAACGGCTTCGCCCGCACGGCGTACGAAATTGAACGCGAGCGCGGTGAAGGCGCGCGCGCGGAACGTCCGGTGAACCAGGAATAGCGTCAAGTCGGGCCGGCTGTTCGGGCCTGACAGCAGCAGGAGTAGAACCACCATGCAGTACACAAACACAATCCGGAACGTAGCGCGCACGGCGGCCCTCTTCGCCGCTGCCGCGATTGTGTTCGCGGCCGCTCTCCCGGCACAAGTCTCCAGCTACGGCGATAAGGAGATGGGCCCGGCCAACACGAAAACGGATCTACTGAACAAGGTCGGCATTGCGCAGCACCTGAATTACCAGCTCCCGCTGAATCTCGCCTTCACTGACGATACCGGCAAGCAGATCGAGCTAGCGAGCTACTTCGGGAAGAAGCCCGCAATCCTGGCGCTGGTTTACTACCAGTGCCCGATGCTCTGCTCCGAAGAGCTGAATGGCCTGGTAAGCGCCCTGCTCATGGTGGATGAGAAACCCGGCCGCGATTTCAACATCGTCGTGGTCAGCATCGATCCCAGCGAAGGGACGGATCTTGCCGCCGCCAAGAAGCGCAGCTACATCAAGCGATATGGCGATCCCACGACCGCCGATGGCTGGCACTTCCTCACCGGCACGCAGCCGAACATCGACGCGCTTACCGACGCCGTGGGCTTCAAATACGTCAGGATTCCGGGCCCGGACGGCAAGCTCACGCAGTTCGCACACGCCAGCTCGATTCAGCTGGTGACGCCGGAGGGCAAGCTCGCGCAGTACTACATGGGCGTCGAGTACTCGCCCAAGGATCTGCGGCTCGGCCTCGCCGAGACTTCGCGCGGGCAGATCGGCTCGCCGGTAGACAACATTCTGACTTACTGCTACCACTACGACCCCGGCACCAACAAGCACTCGCTCATCGTCGCCCGGGTGGTGCAGGCCGGCGGGCTCGTCACGGTGGTTTGCCTGGGGAGTTTCATGTTTCTCATGTTCCGGCGCGATTACCGCCTGGCGCATCACGAAGACGATGACAAGCAGGACACAGGTACAAAGGTGAACGGATAACGGAATGGATCACATCAGTCCAGTACTTTGGCAATTTCTCGTCAAGTGGCTGACGAACTTTCAGCTGTTCCCCCCTGAGGCGTCGAAGATCGCGCCGCAGATGGACGCGTTGTACTTCTTCATGGTCCTGATCAGCCTCATCGGCCTCACGATCGTAGTCCTGCTGATCGTCGGCTTCTCAATCGCCTATAGCCGGAAGCGCCACCCGGTTGCAGTCCAGATCGAGGGCTCCACGCTGCTGGAAACGACGTGGACCATCATTCCGCTCGGCCTGTTCCTCATCATGTTCGTGTGGGGCTCGCTGATTTACTTCCGTGTTTACACGCCTCCGGCCAACGCCATGAACATCTACGTCGTCGGCAAGCAGTGGATGTGGAAGGCCGAGCATCCTGGGGGCCAGCACGAGATCGACGCGCTGCATATTCCTTTGGGCCGTCCCATCCAACTTACGCTGATTTCGCAGGACGTGTTCCACAGCTTCTCGATCCCGGCATTCCGCGTCAAGCGCGAAGCAATTCCCGGCCGCTACACCAGCGTCTGGTTTGAAGCCACCCAGACCGGCACGTTTCACCTGTTCTGCACGCAGTACTGCGGCACGAACCACTCCGCCATGATCGGCGACATCGTCGTGCTCACTCCCGACGACTACAAGAAGTGGCTCAACGAGTCCACGAGCGGGATGAGCCTTGCCCAGAACGGCGAGCGGCTGTTCGCCAGCCTAAGCTGCAACGCCTGCCACAATGGGCGCCCCGATGCTCGCGGCCCGAACCTTGCCGGCGTATTCGGGTCCAACCTGGCGCTCGCGAACGGCGGCACCGCCCACGTTGACGAAGCCTACCTTCGCGAAGCGATCCTGAACCCGACGGATCACGTTACCCAGGGCTATACGCCGATCATGCCCACCTACCAGGGACAGATCAGCGAAGACGGCCTCATCTCGCTCGTTGAGTACATCAAGACTCTGAATTCAAACGATCGCGTCGATCAAACAACGAACACGACCGCTTTCCTGCCCGAGGGCGAAGGCAAGGCCGCACCGGCAGGGCAAAAATCCACAGGCGCGGCGCCGGCTAACCCGGGGGCCAAGCAGGGGATGGTGAAGCAATGAGCAGCAGTACAATTATCCGTCTTCCCGATCAGTCCACGGCGAGGATTCCGAAGGTCAACTTCCTAACCAAGGAAAATGGTCTTCTGAGTTGGCTGTTGACCGGCGATCACAAGCGGATCGCGACTCTTTATCTCATATCGATTACATTCTTCTTCGCCATCGGCGGTATGCTGGCCGGCCTCATCCGTCTCGAACTGCTCACGCCGCAGTCTGACCTGATGGCCGCGGACACCTATAACAAGGTGTTCAGCATGCACGGCATCATCATGGTGTTTCTGTTCCTTGTGCCGTCGGTGCCCGCCACGCTGGGCAATTTCCTCATCCCCATCATGATCGGCGCCAAGGATCTCGCACTGCCCAAGATCAACCTGCTCAGCTGGTACCTCTACATCATTGCCGGCGGCATGATGCTGTACGTTATGGCATCGGGTGGCGTCGACACTGGATGGACCTTCACCGTCCCGCTCTCGACGCACTATGTCAACACGCACGTGGTTTCGGCGGGGCTGGCCATCTTCGTCGCAGGATTCAGCTCCGTCTTCACCGGCCTTAATTTCATCGTCACCATCCACAAGATGCGCGCACCCGGCATGACCTGGTTCCGGCTGCCGCTCTTCGTGTGGTCGAACTACGCGGCATCGATCCTCATGGTGCTTGGCACGCCAGTTCTGGCCATCACGCTGGTGCTTATCGTCCTCGAGCGGGTTATGGGCATCGGCGTTTTCGATCCCGCCAAGGGCGGCGACCCGATCCTGTTCCAGCACCTGTTCTGGTTCTACTCGCACCCGGCCGTCTACATCATGATTCTGCCCGGCATGGCGGTCATCTCCGAGGTCGTCTCCACCTTCGCCCGCAAGCGCGTCTTCGGCTATACGGCGGTTGCGTTCTCCTCGGTGGCCATCGCGGTGTTCGCCTTCTTCGTATGGGAGCACCACATGTTCATCATGGGCGTGTCGAACTACTCCACGCTCGTGTTCTCGCTGCTCACGATGCTCGTTGCCGTGCCCTCGGCCATCAAGATCTTCAACTGGTCGTTCACCCTCTACAAGGGCTCGATCACGTTTGAGACGCCGATGCTGTATGCGTTCGGCTTCATGGGGCTCTTCACTATCGGCGGTCTTACCGGAGTCTTCCTCGCGGCGACCGGCACCGACATTCACCTCACCGAGACCTATTTCATCGTCGCCCATTTCCACTTCGTCATGGTGGGCGGCATGCTCATGGCCTTCCTATCCGGCATTCATTTCTGGTGGCCGAAGTGGACCGGCCGCATGTATCCGGAGAAGATCTCGCAGCTCGCCGCACTGGTCACGTTCATCGGATTCAACCTCACGTTCTTTCCGCAGTTCATCCTGGGCACGCTCGGTATGCCCCGCCGCTATGCGGCCTATCCGCCGGAGTTCCAGGTGCTGAATGTGTTCTCCACCGCGGGTGCGACTGTTCTTGGCATCGGCTATCTGCTGCCCATCCTCTATCTCACCTGGTCGCTCAAGTACGGTGAGATCGCCGGCGACAACCCGTGGCAGGCAACCGGCCTCGAGTGGCAGATCCAGTCGCCGCCGCTCACTGAAAACTTTGTTGAGATTCCGATCGTCGATCACGACGCATACGACTACGAGTGGCTGGAACGGAAAGAGAAAGAGGTAACAAGTGTCGGATAGCACCGTGACAGTCCACGGAGCGCACGCGGAACACGAGCATCCGCCGTATCAGCGCCACCACTTCCACAGCATGGAGCAGCAGGTGGACACCACCAGCTTCGCCATGTGGCTCTTCCTGCTCACTGAAATCATGTTCTTCGGCGGCCTGTTCACCGCCTACCTGATCTTCCGCAACTGGTACTATCCGGCGTTCGTCGTGGCCTCGCACCAGCTCAGCATCAAGGAGGGGACGGCCAACACGGCGGTCCTGATCGTATCGTCGTTCACCATGGCCATGGGCGTGTGGTCTGCGGAGATGCGCCGTAAGGGCGCCCTAGTACTGTGCCTGTGCCTTACTTTTGTTCTCGGATTGGTGTTCCTTGGCATCAAGTACGACGAGTACCACGAGAAGTGGGAGAAGCACCACGTCCCCAGCTTCCACTACAGCACCAAGTCGTTCACCGATCCGGCGTCTGACCCCGAGATCCACAAGTCATACCCGGACGACAAGGCTCTTCCGCTGGATATGGCCCGCCACACCGAAGTCTACTTCGGGCTTTACTTCGCCATGACCGGCATGCACGCGCTGCACATGATCATCGGGATTTCGATCCTGGCGTTTATGATCTTCCGGGCTCGCGCAGGGGCGTACACCACGGGCCACGTCACCTTCGTCAACAACTTCGGCCTGTACTGGCACTTCGTCGACATTGTCTGGATATTCCTTTATCCGCTGCTCTACCTGATCAGCAGGCACAGTTAAGGACGCGCGCATGAGCACACAACACGATCCTCACGACCAGCACCACGGCACCGGCCACGACCACGATCCCAACGAGCAGGACGTGCACGATACGTTGAACCATATCGTCTCGCCCGTTGTTTACATTACGGTCGGGACGATTCTGCTCGTAATGACAGCAGTCACGGCGGCCGTATCCTTTGTCGACCTGGGCGTATTCAACGCGGTAGTGGCGTTGGCCATCGCCTGCTTCAAGGCCAGCATCGTTGTCCTGTTCTTCATGCACGTCAAGTACAGCTCCAAGCTCACCAAGCTCACAGTCTTCTCGGGCCTGTTCACCTTCGGGGTGCTCATCATGCTCACGTTGTCGGACTACTTCACCCGCGCCTGGGGCCGGTGGTAAAGGCAGGGATCAGGGGTCAGGGGTCAGGGAACAGAAAATGCAAAGGCCGCCTTCGGGCGGTCTTTTTTACTTTCGTAATGGACCCAGCCGCTCCATTTCCCTTCTTTTTTGTGTTTTTGTGATAAAGATGGTGAATCGGCCCAGTGCCAGACGGTCCAACCGCTTGTCCGCGGCTCTACATCCTTTGTGTAAGTTCTAAATCGCGGTTAGGCGTGCCATACTCGATTCCTTGGAGTTGAAAAGACCGACTTAGCCGTTGGGGGGGAGACACTAAAAATGACAGGATTCGATAAGGAACAACTGGACGCTTTGCGTCGTCAGGTGGAAGAAGAATTCCGGCTGGATTTGGCCGCGATTGAACGTCTCCAGCGGCGGTATGCCGGTGTTGCGGGTATTCCGGCCGCCATACCCGGCGGAGTTCCCAACGGCAACTATGCTCCGGCGAGCAGCAGCGTCGCCAGCAACAGCTATCCTTCGGCGAGCGCCGCGTATTCCTCGCAGGGTAACGGATTGAACGCGGATACACGCTCCGCCGCGATCCCGTCGAATTCCAATCAGCCGGATTCCCAGGAGAAGGAACTGTCTGGAGCGCTCCGGTCGATGTTCAAGTCAGTCCGCTAAGGCCCGATATCGTAGCGTAATCCCAACGTTGTCAAGAAGGGGCCGTGAACCGGGTTCCTTGTGAAGCGGTATGCCTGACGCGAAACACCCAGATCAGGCGTGTGGGCTCCCGCGTGAGGTCGCACGTTTCGTCCGTTCAACCCCATAAATTCACACAGGATTTTTCATTTCCCTCGTTGCGTGCCTGTCTCCGGACTTCGCGGCGCGCAGATGGGCAGGGGCTTCACTGCGCCCGAAACAAAACCGTCCAGTTTGCCGCCTCGGATGGCGCAATGATCGCGCTCCGCCATTCTCCCGCATATGGGGCGCCTGGAACCTGATCGGGCAATGCGGCGACTAGGCCATTCCAGCCTTCCATCGATTCATCCAGAATGATTACGTTCGCTGCGTCGGTCAGCGCGAGGCACAGCACACCGCTTGTCAGGACATCGCGCTTAAACGCCGCGACGCGCCGGACGTCGCCCCACTTCATCCCCGCAGTTTTCACCGAGCCGTCGCTATACTCCGCGATCCTCCGCAGGCCGGTGTCATCCAAATGAATCGATGCACTCCGCAACTCGATCCTGCGCTGGCCGGCGCTCCCGCTCTTCGTTGTGCGCTGCGATGTGCCCCTCGGGTTCTCCATCCGCGTGCAGCATATCACCATGCAGATAAGTCCGCGCAAGCCTCGCTCATGGGGCCGCGCAACTGAAGTTCAAAGCCAGGTCGGTGCTTCCCGAACCGCCGTATTTCGCCGCCTGCGGATACGGGCATAGAGGCCGCGTTCGGGCCGGCCGGCTCGCGATGATCTGATCGGGTGCATGCCCATCCTCGACCCAGTCGACGATCGCGCTCATGCGGTCGAAGTCGTACACCCCCGGTCCCGCAGTGCAGTGTTCCATCCCCGGGACCATGAACAGCCGATAGAAGTCCGTGGTGACGCCCATCTTCTTCTGCACACTCTCAAAGTAGTCGATGCTGTTGAGAGGCGAGATCGCCGGGTCATTCCAGCCGTGGTACTGGATCAGCTTTCCGCCGTGCCTCTTGAACGCGCTGAGGTTGGGATTGATCTGATTCAGGGCGGCGCCAACCTTCGCGTCGGCGCCCGAGACATCCTTGTCGAAGTTGAACGTGCGCCAGTCCCAGTTGGGATTCTCATAAACGAGGTCGTCGAAGAAAGCGATCATGATGGCGTGCTGCAGGTTCCGGGGCGGAGCGTCAGTGCCGGCAATCCAGAATCCCCACCCTGCCTCGCCGCCGCGCATAGTGCCCGGAAAAATCTGTTCGCCCGTCCGCGGGTTTCGAGCGCCGTCGTAGATCTTCCTGAGGCCGTCGATCTGCGGCGCGGTGAGGCAGGTATCGCTTTCGTCGCCCTTGCAGAGCAGCGTCGAAGGGTCGAACTTGCATGTGCGCGGATCCTCGAGCACCCCGTCTTTCACGCCATCGGCCGCATCGCATTGAGCAAGGACAGCGGCGGTGATGGCCGGCAGCTTGGCCGGCGCAATAAAGGTCGCCGGATCTTCGTGGATCGCCTGGCTGATCCAGTTGCCACCCGCCTGGAGATGAACGAAGTTATTCGCCGGGGCGCCCGCGACGATGCCGTCGTAGTCGGTTGGAAAGCGCTGCGCTTCGCTCAGTCCCTGGCCGCCGCCTTCCGAGCAGCCGTTCCAATAGGAGTGGGCGGCGCCTTTTCCGTAGTAGGACGAGATAAGCGACTTGGCCCGGAGTGTCATCTCATGGACAGCCCTGTATCCAAAGTCGATGACTTTTTCCGGATGACCAAGCGCCCATTGGCCGGTGGCGGGGCCGCCGGTGTGGCCGGTGTCGGTGGAGGCGGTGGCGTATCCTTCGCGGACGGCGGCCGCCATCGCCTGCGTGCCAATCATGCCGCCGAGCCCGCCGTTGCCGACGCCCTCAAACCGGTGGTTCCAGGTTGAGGCCGGCATCCACAGTTCGAAGTTGATCTCGGAATCCTGCGCAGCGCGGATTGTTGCCGTCACGCGACAGAATGCGGGCACGATGACGTTGGTTGAACCCGTGAATCCCTGCACCTTGAAGGGACCCGCGGGCACTTCCTCCGCGCTCGTGATGTTTGTATCGGGAAGCATGAGCGCGATGAGGCCGTGGCACGGCGTGGCAGCCCTGGCGCAGGGAACGGCGAGAGGCAGCAGTAAAACAACGGCAATGAAAAATGCAAAAGGATAACGTGCGATGAACTGCCAGGGGTTTGAGCGTTCGAGCATGAGCTAACAACCTTCCGGGCGAATTTTAACAGCATGAAAGTGAGTCGAAGGAACTCGATGGAATCGCCTGCGTGACGAGGATGCAGCGATCGCATGCCGCGCGTTCCCCGGATCTGTGAAGGCAAGGACAACGGTTCAGCCTGCAGCGGATTCGGCGAGCTTTGCGACCACTGCAATGTTCTGAAGCAGCTCTGCGGGAAAGCCATGGCGCTGCTCAAGCCACGCGGGATCGTTCCACGAAACGGTCACGCGGCCCTGCGCGTCCTGCGCCACAAGAAGCTTGAGCGGCAGATCGATTGCCGCGGAGGGCGCAGCCAGCATCAGGGGAGTGCCGGCGGCTGGATTTCCGAATATCAGGAGCTTTGTGGGGGGCATGGGCATGCCGGCCTTCTCGGCTTCGCCGCTGTGGTCGACGAGGGCGAACAGAGTGACGCCTCTGGTCTCAAGGATGTGCTGAATGCGAGCCACGGTTTCATCCACCGAGTGGGCGCTCGCGATGGATCGGATTCCGGCGGGGGTGTCGTCGGCCATGTGTGGGCTCCCTCCATCAGGTTGGGACGCTGTTTCGAGCAGAACGCATGAATGGAACAACGGGCGCGTGAACTCAGGCTACTTCCTCCTGCGCGAAGGAACCCCGTGCGAGGACGCGAAATGCCAAGTCTACTCCTGCAGGAATCCCGCATTCTGGGCCAACAAGTGCCGCGCTGCCCTGGGAGAGACCGACTATACAACACAGCACCCGCAATCCAGGGTCGATCACAGCCTGCCGCCGTTTTTGTGTTCTAAAATGGGTCAATCTTTCTATTTTGAAAATGGCAGTCGTCGGGGATGCTGACTCCGTCAGCGCTCGCCCTTCAGGATTGCACTTCGAGGCAAGAAGAGTATTTTGGTACGCGGTACGGTTAGATCTCATTTCAGAACAGGGGCCCCCGCGAATGCGGAAAGTAGTCTGGGCCGGCGAAACTCACCCTTAAGAATCCTCGCGATCCTGGCCTTCGTGTTGCTGACCTATAGTGCCATGACGCCCGCGCAGGTGCCCACCGGCTCTGATCCTCCAATCAGATCAAAAGTCCCTCCGCAGGCAGCGCAGGCGCATAGATTTTTGGCGCGCCACGGATTCGTGACCGGCCGCACTCCGGGGGAATCGTCAAGGCCACGTGCAAGTCTTGCGCCCCTTGCGGCGCAGAGTTCACCGTCTACCGCCGCCTGGGAGCCCCTTGGACCTGCCGCGGTTCTGACGCCCAACTATGGTTTGGTGACCGGCCGCATCTCTTCGCTTGCCCTTGATCCTTCCGACACCACGGGGAACATGCTCTACGTCGGGACAACCGGCGGCGGAGTCTGGTTTTCGCAGAACGCCGCCACGGCAGATTCAACCAAAGTCGTTTTCACTCCGCTCACTGACCGGCCCGCCGCTTTGAGCAGCGCCGTGGATGGCTCCATCAGCATCGGCGCTCTCTCGGTGCAGCCCGGCGGGACCGGGGTCATCCTCGCGGGTACGGGCGACCCCAACGACGCTCTCGATTCGTACTATGGCTCGGGCGTGCTGCGCTCCGCTGACGGGGGCAGTACATGGAGGTTGATCCAGGGGACCAGCGACGTGGCCCAGGGCCTCGGGGGGATGGACCACTGGTTCTTCGGGGAAGGCTTTGCTGGCTTTGCCTGGAGTACGGTGAATCCGCAGCTTGTCGCCGCGGCGGTGTCGCAGTCCTATGAGGGCTCGCTCGTGGATGCAGGCATGGCGGGTTCGAGCTACAGCGGCCTGTACTACTCGAAGGACGCAGGCGCCACATGGCACCTTGCGATCATCACAGATGGAAACGGGTATGACGTGCAGGGGCCGTCGGACGCGTTTGCGGGCGCCGAGGGCAACGCGGCCACATCCGTGGTGTGGAACCCGGTGCGCAAGCTGTTCGTGGCGGCGGTGCGCTTTCACGGCTATTACCAGTCGAGCGACGGCGTAACGTGGACGCGGCTCCAGGCGCAGCCGGGCAACAGGCTCTCCGCAACGATGTGTCCGACCAATACGTCGATGACCGGTTCGCCGGCATGCCCGATCTTCCGCGGCGCGCTGGCTGTAAATCCGCTCACCGGCGACACGTTTGCATGGACGGTGGACCTGAACAACCAGGATCAGGGTGTTTGGCAGGATCAGTGCGGGCTGAGCGGGGGCGTCTGCACCAATGTCACCATGACCTTCGCGAAACAATGGAGCACCTCAGCGCTTGAAACACCGACCTCGCAAGGCGCTCAGACGATTCTGAACGGCGACTACAACCTTGCACTCGCGGCGGTGCCGTCGCAGCAGGATACGCTTCTGCTGGCCGGTGCGAACGACCTTTGGAAGTGCAGCCTGGCCATGGGCTGCCCGTGGCGGAACTCGACGAATTCCACCACCTGCATGAGCGCCCAGGTGGGCGAGTATCATCATGCGCTTGAGTGGAGCGCGGCAAATCCGCTGGAGATTTTTGACGGAAACGACAGCGGGCTGTGGCGATCTGAAGACGCAATCGGCGAAACCGGCTCGGCGTGCTCGGCCGCTGACGCGAGCCACTGGCAGAACCTGAACGGCGGGCTGGGTTCACTCGCAGAGGTGGACAGCCTGTCGGCGATTGGGAATTCGTCCTACACGCTGATGGCGGGCTTTGGCGCGAACGGGACTGCAGGCGCAACGAGTACAACCGGCCCGACAGCGAACTGGCCGCAGATTCTGAGCGGAGAGGGCGGGCCGGTAGCCATCGACCCCAGCGGCAACAATTGGTATGTGAACAACGACGCCGGCGTGTCGATTCACGTTTGCGCAAAGGCGGGCGCATGCACTGCAGCGGATTTTGGTTCGACCCCTGCGGTGACCAATGCTGACGTGGGAAATGACGGCCTGACGATGACGGATCCGGCCCCTTTCGTGGTCGATCCGCTGGACGGTTCGCAGCTGCTTGTTGCGACCTGCCGTCTGTGGCGCGGGCCAGCGACCGGAGGATGGACCGCGGCCAATGCGGTGACTCCGAAGTTGGGAAGCGGAAGTTATCCCGCGTACTGCTCCGGCAATCCGCTGATCCGGTCGATGGCGGCATTCGCGACCGCGGGCGGCGGAGAAGTCGTTTATGCGGGAACGTACGGCAGCCTCAACGGGGGCGGCAATCTTCCCGGTCACGTCCTGAAGGCGACAATGACTTCGAATGGGACCTGGTCGCGCTGGACGGACCTGACGCTGAACCAGGTGACGAACGACAGCCTCCAGTTCAACGTTTATGGGCTGGACGTTTCGAGCCTGTTCGTGGACCCGAGCGACACGACGGGGAACACCGTCTACGCGACGATTGCCGGCATGCCGGATCGCGTGCTCGACGTTCGCATGGCATACCGGTCGACTGACGGCGGCGCGCACTGGAAGAACATTATGGCCAATTTGCAGTATGCGCCGGCGAACAGCGTGGCCGTCGATCCAGCGGACCCAAACACGGCGTACCTGGCCACGGATGTGGGCGTGTTCGCGACGCGGCAGGTTGCGACGTGCGGCGACTCGGGCGTGAACTGCTGGTTTGCCTACGGGACGGGGCTGCCGGAATCCCCGGTTGTGGCGCTTCGCGCATCGCCGGCAACTGCGAATCCCAATGTGCTGGTAGCTGGGACCTACGGACGCGGAATCTGGCAGATCCCGCTCTTGACCGCCGGCATTCAGATGACGACGGCAACAGCCAGTCCTGCTTCGCTGACGTTCGCACAGCAGCCACAGAGCACGATGAGCAGCGCGCAAACCGTGACGCTGACCAACACCGGCGGAATCGCGCTGCTGCCTACGAGCATTTCTGCGAGCGGAGACTTCGACGAGCGAGACAACTGCATGACTGCGCCGATCGATACCGGCGCAAGCTGCAGCATCCAGGTCTCGTTTTCGCCCACTGCTACGGGTGCGCGCACCGGCACGCTCACCATCCAGGGCAACCTGGGCGGAGGGTCGATCACCGTCGGCCTGTCCGGCACTGGCGCTCCTCCGGGGGTGGTGAAGCTCTCGCCGCCTTCCATCGACTTCGGCACCGTGGAGTCGGGAAGCACTTCGGTTCCGTTGTCTGTGACGGCGGAGAACGCGGGCGGTTCGCCGGTTGCGATTCAGAGCGTGACGGTGAGCGGGCCCTTCGTTCTTTCGAGCAACGCATGCGGAACAACATCGCTTGCCCCCACGGGGAACTGTTCGCTTGCGGTCGAGTTCAACCCAGCCACGGCGGGCGCGGCCAGCGGCACGCTGACCATGGTGGACGACGTGGGCACGCAAACAGTGCAGCTCTTCGGGACGGGCAGCGCGCCACCCACCGACACGCTTTCGCCGTCCTCGCTCAACTTCCCCGGAACCGTGATCGGAGTGAACTCGGCCGCGCAGACCGTTACGCTCGCCAACTCGGGCGGCAATCCGCTCACATCAATTGCGGTGTCGGTCACGGGCCCGTTTCAGCAGTCGAATAACTGCACGACGCAACTCACGGGGCCGGCAAGCTGCTCTATCAATGTCGTATTCCTTCCGACGGCTTCCGGAAGCCAGGCGGGAACGCTGACCGTCGCCGACATCTTGCGGACGCAAACCGTGAGCCTGCAGGGAACAGGACTCAATCCGCCTGCCTTCGCCGTGAGCCCGGCAAGTCTCGCGTTCAACGGCCTGCAGGTGGGCATCGCAAGCGCGCCACAGACCCTCAAGGTCACCAACTCCGGCGGCGCTCCCATGGCGAATGTGGGCTTCCAGATTACCGGGCCGGGGGCGAGCAGTTTTGCAACAGGAACCACGACCTGCGGAAGCGATCTGGCAGCGGGGGCCAGCTGCACGATGCAGGTAACCTTTACGCCCGCGGCCACCGGATCCGCGCAAGCCACACTGACCATTACTTCCTCGACGCTGCAGGTGAAGGCAGCAACCGTGAACTTAAATGGAACAGGCCAATCGGCGGCGGGTTTGAATGCAACGCCGGCACAAATTGGATTTCCAGCGACTGCCACTGGCCAGACCAGCGCTGCGCAGACCGTGACCGTGACCAACAACGGCGGAACAGACGCGGCGGGATTGCTGCTGGCGCTTACGGCGCAATTCTCGCTGGTCCAGAACACCTGCGGAACGACGCTCGCCGCAGGGACAAGCTGCACTACGGGTGTGGTCTTCGCTCCCATGCAAGCGGGCGCATTGAATGGAGCATTGACCATAAGCTCGACCTCTGTATCCACGCCAGCCACCGTGGCATTGAGCGGAATCGGCGGGCTGGCGGGCGCCATCCAGGTTCAACCGGCACAGGTGAGTTTCCCCACGACAGGCGTGGGCATCGCGAGCAGCCCAATCACTGTGACACTCACAAACATAGGTACAGTCGCTGAACTGGACAACGTGGTGTTGACGGCTTCCTCCCAGTTCTCAGTGTCGAGCAGCACATGCGGCAGCACCCTTGCGGCAGGCGCCAGTTGCACAGCGGCACTCACATTTACGCCCGCGAGCGCCGGAGCGCAGTCGGGCGCGCTCACGATTGCGGCCGATGGCTTGAGCGCGAACGCCACGGTTCCGCTTTCGGGCACCGGATTCGACTTCACGCCGGCGATATCGGGGACCGCGAACCAGACGGTTTCGAGCGGGCAGGCGGCGACTTATACGCTGTCGCTGACCTCAACCAGCGGCGGGACCCAGAGCTTCACATTCCAGTGCAACTCGCTTCCTCAATACGCGGTCTGCGTGTTCAACCCCTCTACGCTCACGGTGGCCGGCGGCTCGACCGGGACAGAGATGGTCCAGATCACCACCAGCCAGGCTTCATCGGCATTGCAACGACCGAACTGGACGGCGGGTGCGTGGCCGCTCTCACTGGCCTGCCTGCTGTTCCTGCTGCCGCGCGCGAGGCGCCGCCGTGCATGGCTTCTGGTAGTACTTGCTGCGGGCGTGTGCGCCGCCGGGCTGACGAGCTGCGCTGGCGCAGGCGGCGGGGGCGGCGGCACGCCACCGGGGCCTTCTCCGACCACCGAGAAGACGCCAGCGGGAACGTACTCGATTCCCGTGGTGATCGCCTCGAATGGGGTGAAGCATACGGTGACGCTCACGCTGGTGGTGGATTGAAGGGGTGCGGACAACCGGTTGCACGGGGCAGTTGATCCAGCCATGGAAGCGCGAGTAAGCAGCCGTCAACCGGATATACTCAAGCTTCGGTGACGCGAAGAAATCAGTGGAGCAAACGGGATGGCGGGGAAGGTAACCATTGAAGACGTGGAACGCGTGGCGGAGCTCGCGAACCTGGAACTTGCGCCCGATGAAAAGCCGCGGATGCTCAGGGACTTGAATGCCATTCTTGACTACGTTGCGGAACTGAACGAACTGGATACCAGCGGCGTTGCTCCGCTCGCGCAGGTGAGCGAATTGCAAGGCGCGGTAAGCGGGACTTCACTGCGGCAGGATTCGCTTGAGCCATCGCTCGATCGGGCGGAGGTAATGTCGGGCGCGCCCGAGACGGACGGGGCGTTCTTCAAGGTCCCGAAGGTGATTGAGAGATAGGGACAAGGAACAAGGGACCAGGGGCCAGGGACTAGGGACCAGCGACCAGCGGCATACACGACGTGGCTATGAGGGATGCAATTGACGAGTGAGGCGAATACGTTGGTGGACAAGCCGAAGACGTTCGCCGAACTGCGTGCCGGCGTCGAATCGGGCGCAATAAAGTCTGCCTGCCTTGTGTCCGACTACTACGACCGGATCGCGGCCGCCAATCCGGAGCTCAATGTTTACCTCAGCCTAAGCCGGGAGCGCGCCTCGGAGCAGGCGGCGCGAGTGGATGCGGTCGCTGCAAAGGGCGACCCATTGCCGCCGCTTGCGGGAGTTCCCGTGGGCATCAAGGACCTGCTTGTGATGCGCGGCACTCCGGCCACGGCGGGCTCGAAGATTCTCGAAGGCTACAGGCCGCCTTACGATGCGACGGCGGTGGCGAGGCTCGACGCGGCCGGCTCGGTTGTTCTGGGAAAGACGAACTGCGACGAGTTTGGCATGGGCTCGTCGAATGAGAACTCGGCCTACGGGCCGGTGCGCAACCCGGTCGATACGGAGCGCGTGCCCGGCGGTTCGAGCGGCGGCTCGGCCGCGGCGGTGGCGGCTAACCTTGCGGTAGCGGCGCTCGGCACAGATACGGGCGGCTCGATCCGCCAGCCGGCGAGCTTCTGCGGCGTGGTGGGCGTGTTGCCAACGTATGGGCGCGATTCGCGCTACGGGCTTATCGCGTTTGCGTCTTCTCTCGACCGGATCGGGCCGCTTGCGGCGAACGTGCGCGATGCTGCGGCAGTGCTTGGCGTGATCGCGGGCCACGACCCGAAGGATGCAACCAGCTCGCCTGCTCCCGTGGATGACTACGCGGCCGAAAGCGGGAAGGCGGTCGATGGGTTTCGGATCGGCGTGCCCGACGAGTATTTCGGCGAGGGGCTGGACGACGAGGTGCGCTCGAGTATCGAGAAGGGCATCGACGCGTTGAGGGCAGCGGGCTGTGCGATCAAGCGCATTTCGCTGCCGAGTACTAAGTACGCGATTCCGACTTACTACCTTCTGGCGACGGCCGAGGCCAGCGCCAACCTGGCGCGCTTTGACGGCGTGCGCTACGGGTACCGCTCGAAGGCGCAGGAATCGTTGAGTGGAATGTACCGACGCTCGCGCGACGAGGGATTTGGGGCTGAAGTGAAGCGGCGCATTCTGTTGGGTACATATGCGCTGTCGGCGGGCTACTACGACGCCTACTACCTCAAGGCGCAGCAGGTTCGGCGGCTGCTGGCGGAGGAGTTCCTGCGGGCATTCGCCGGGGTGGATGCGATTGTGACGCCGACGTCACCGATGCCGGCGTTCAAGCTGGGCGAGAAGACGGACGATCCGATCTCGATGTACCTGGCCGATATTTATACCGTGACGGCGAGCCTCGCGGGCATCTGCGGCGTGAGCGTGCCGTGCGGAACGACGAAGGCCGGGCTGCCTGTGGGGATGCAGGTGCTGGCGGGGCATTTTCAGGAGAGCAAGGCTTTTCGCGTGGCGCGGGCGGTGGAGGCTGCGCAATCTTCCCTTGTGTGAGGTCAGAAGGAGCAGTACGGCAGTGCATGTAGGACGGATTATCGGGCCAGGTTTCATTGGAATTTTCATTTTGTCGGTTGCGGTTCTTATTCCGGTTGCGGGCGCGGCGGCAAAGAAGACTCATTCGGTTGCGCTGGGCGCGGCGAAGAAGGTTCCTTACTCAAGGGCGGGCGACCCAGCCGGATCGCAGGCGGGCGAGGATGGCCTGAAGGTGAGGCCGCTTGTCGTCGATGGTGCAGTGAAGGATTGGACCACGGGCGATGCGCATGACGTGACCGCGCGGAGTTTCGTGGTGCGGCGGGCGCTGCGGCTGAACGATGAGCTGCCGGGAGAGAAGCCCGCGGCGGGCCAGCAGGGCCATTGGGTGTGGCAGCGGGGACCGTGGCTGCTGGTGGACCGCGAGACCGGGCGCATCAACGCGCTAAAGCTTCCCGACTACGACCCGGGCGTGAGCCAGGTGAGCTGGTTCCGCGACTACGGGGCGTACTGCGGCGTGACCGCTAGCGGCAAAAGCCTGTATGCCGTGGTGGCGCAACTGGCGGCGCGCAGGCCGGTGCTGGCGAAGAAGCTCGAGGCTTTCGCGGCCGATCCCGGGGCGCACGAAGGCGCGGGGTGCGGCGAGCCGGTGTGGCAGCGCGAGCCGCTCCAGGTCACGTTTCATCCGGCGGGCATGGATTCGGTGAGCTTCGATGTTGTGCCGGGGTCTGCTGTGCTGGTGGAGGACTCGGGCGACGAAGGGGATGTGGCGGGGAAGCAGTGAATTTGTTTAGATAAATTGTTATATGTCAATAATTTATGGACAGGTTTGATTTGGGCGGCGCGGTTGAATCGCTTGACCTTAGAACAGAGGCCCGCTGGCGATGGTCATGCGCGCGGGGTAGGCGGGCGTGAATGCGGGCGGAGGTGGCCGCGCTGGAGATCGCTTCGCGATCGTTTCCCAGGGTGGCGTCCGCCTGTCGGCGGACTTACTCTGGGCTACTTTCGCTCCATCGCTTCGGGATGGGAGGCGGGTGGGGTTGGCGGCTCGTTGTGAAGGGCAAATGCAGGTCCTTCGGCTCGTCCTTCAGACTCGCTCAGGATGACTGCGGTGGCCGGGATGCCGGCTGCGGTGGCTGGATTCCTAAGACTCTGGTTCGAGCCTTTGTGGTTTCCCGGGTCCCCAAATGCGAGGGACCCGGGGCACCCTCTTTCGGTGGTTGGACTTAGTTCCCGAAGGCCTGCGGTGCGGGCTTTGGTGGGTTCCCACCCATGCGCGGTGAGGCTGCGCATGGATAGGCGCGCTCTTGTACTGGCCGGACTGAGTTGGAAAGAAAAGCCTCGGCAGGAAAAATCGGATGATGAAGGCTTCGTTGCGGTTGGCCGGATGACGTTAATATGGGTCCACCGGATTGCTCATGCCTGCTTCCCGCCTGAAAGTTGCCATTTTAGTGACGGCCATATCGGCCGGCGCCTGCTTTGCGGATGGGCAGGGAGCCGTCGGCGTGGTGACGCAGCAAGGCGGGGTTTCAACAGGAACCGGCTTTTCCGACAGCATGCTGAAGGCGACGGTGCATGGGGTGGTGCTGGACCGGGTGACGAAGCAGCCGATTGCGCGCGCACTAGTTGATGGGGCCTTTGACGCCGTGCTGACCGATAGTGAAGGCCGCTTTGAGCTGACGCTGCCGGTGGGAGTGGCGAACATTCAAGTGCGGCGGCCCGGATACGGCTCGAGGAACGGAGAGCAGCAGTTGATCCATGTGAGCTTCGCGGCGCCGGCCCTGACGCTGTACCTGACGCCGTCTGCGGGGGTAAGCGGGCAGGTATCGCTGAAAGGGGACGACGACCCCACGATGATCCGCATTGCCGCGTATCGCAAAGGAGTGAACGGCGGGCACGAGATGTGGAGGCAGACGGAAATTGCCACGCCCGAGAGCGACGGGACGTTTCGTTTTCCAATGCTGGATGCGCCGGGGTCGTACATCTTCTGCACTTCGGCGATCAGCGAGCCGGGCACGCGCAATGGGAAGCGGATGGGGTTTCCGTCCAAGTGCTTTCCGGGAGGGACGGATTTTCTGGCGGCGACGCCGCTGGAGCTGGCGGCGGGTCAGAAGGCGCAGATCGACATGGACCTGGAGCCGCAGCCATTCTATGCCGTGACGATCTCCGTGCCCTCTACGGACCGAATGCCAGGGATTCAGATTTACGAGCGGAGCGGCTTCAGGGTGCCGAGCCCGAGGATACTCTCGCGCGCGCCGGGCACGATGGAGTTCCAGTTACCGAATGGGAGCTACTACGCTGACGCGCGGTTGAGGGGGGCCGAGCAGGCCTACGGGCGGGTGGATTTCACGGTTGCGAACAGGCCGCTCGAACTGAGCATTCCGCTCGTGCCGCTGCGCCCGGTCCCGGTGGTGATCCACAAGGATTTTACGGAGGACGCGAACACGAACACGAACCCGCAGGGGTTGGTCAGGCTGGACGGCGTGGGGGAGGGGAATCCAGGATTTCAGCTGACGCTTCAGGCCGCGGGCAGGGTGCCTGGAGGGGGAGGATTCGGCGGGGCGATGCGGCACGTGGACGGCGGAGGCCCGGACGCGTTCGAGGTGGAGGCTGAGCCGGGGCGCTGGCGGATGCAGGTGTTTTCCCTTGTCGGTTACGTGAGCTCAATTACGAGCGGAGGCGTGGACTTGCTGCGCGATCCGCTGGTGATCGGGGCAGGCAGCATTGCGCAGCCGATCGAAGTGACGATGCGCAACGACGGGGGGAAGATCGAGTGCCGCCTGATGGGCGCGAGCCCCGCGGACGCGACCCAAGCGGGCGCAACCGCAGGGGGCTCGGGGGACGGTTTCGAGGGTGGAGCGGTGAGTTACGAGGTGGTGGCGATCGCGCAGTTTCCCGCGGCTACGCAGATTCAAATTGCGTCGGTTTCGGGAGAGATGGGGCAGCCGGTGACGATCGCGAACCTGGCGCCGGGAGATTACCGCGTGGCGGCATTCGACCGGAGGCCGGAGATCGACCTGGACGACAAGGAGCAGGTGGCGCACAAGATGGCGGCCGCGCAATTGGTGCACGTGCAGGCGAATGGCACGGCGACGGCACAGGTGACGCTGACGAAACTGGGCGGTGGGCTGGACGATGGGATGACCGGGGCGGGGGCGGAGCAATGAGGAGATGGGCGCCGGCTCTGTTTCTGGCGATCGCGTGCGCGGGAGTATGGGGCCAGGCGGCGGTGCCGGCCCCGACTGCGCCGGCCGCCGCAGGGGAATACACGATCAGCGGCGTGGTGGTGAACGAGCGAACGGGGCAGGCGCTGCCGCGGGTGACGATGACCCTGGGCGACACGGCAAAGCGGCGAATCGCTGCGCAGACGACGACGGACGAGGAGGGGAGCTTCCGTTTCGATCATCTGGCTACCGGGCGGTTCGACCTGGTGGGTGAGCGGCACGGGTATGTCACGCAGTCGTACCAGCAGCACGAGGGCGGCGTTTCGACGGCCATTCTCACCGGGGAGGGGAAGCCCAGCACCGGGTTGCGCTTCACGATGCGGCAGCAGGCGACGGTGTTCGGAAATGTTGTCGAGGACAGCGGCGATCCGGTTCCGCGTGCGCAAGTTCTTCTGTTCGCCAAGCAGCAGGTAGGCGGCACGGAGAAGATCGCGATGGTCCACCAGGAGACGGCCAACGAGGCCGGCGAGTACGAGATGACGCACCTGGTTCCGGGCAGCTACTACCTGTGCGCGACGGGAACGCCGTGGTACGCCCAACGGATGGGCATGGGACGTCGGGCCGAGGCGGATGCTCCGCGCTCGCCCCTGGATGTTTCCTACGGGACGACGTGCTACCCGGGAGCGACGGATCCGGCGGAAGCGGAAATGGTAGATGTGCGGGCGGGCGACCGGCTGGAGCTGCCGGTGACGATGCACGCTGTGCCGTCGGTGCGGGTTGTGATGCGGATTCCGGCGGGTCCGCAGGGGCAGGTTCTCACGATACCTTCATTCCGCACGGAGATCTTCGGGACGACGGAGTTCGTGCAGGCGGGCGGGCTCTCGATCATGCCGAGCCCGGATGCAGATCATTCGGATGCGGAACACAGGGAACTGGTGGCGACTGCGAACCTTGCGCCGGGGCAGTACCAGGCTACGTTTCAGGGGCAGAACGGACAGGCGGAGCGGGTGATGGCGCTGAATGCGGGCGCGGAGACGGTGGCGCTGGATTCGGCGGCGGCGGTCGAGGAGGCCGGGGTTTCCGGGACGGCGGCAATGGCGGACGGTGGCGCTATTCCGCGCTTCCTGACGGTGTCACTTTACCGGGCGGTTGGAGACAGGCACGCAGCCGAGGTGCACCCGGGGGGCGACTTCAGGATTGGTTCAGTGCCGGCGGGCGAGTATGAATTGCGGGTGGAATCGGGCGTGGGCCGGTTGGGCATTGCCCAGATGTCGGCGAAAGGAGCGGCATTGCGCGGAGGCGTGCTGACGGTGGGCGCCGAGCCGGTGACGCTGAACCTTTCGGTATTTGAAGGAACGGGCACGGTGGCCGGCGTGGTGCAAAGCGGGAATGCGACGGCGGGCGGAGTGTTCCTGCTGCTGGTTCCGGAGGACCGGCATGCGCCGGCGGTGGCCAACCAGAGCGACTCCGATGGAAGCTTTGAGTTCCAGCATGTGCTGCCGGGAAAGTACACGGCGGTGGCCATTGAGGATGGCTGGACGCTCCAGTGGGGTTCGCGCGATGTGGTGGAGCATTATCTTGCCGGCGGGGAGAGGATCACGGTGCCGAATGAGGCGCGCACGGTGACTCTGCCGGAGCCGCTGCAGGCGCAGGCGAAGTGATGCACGAAATTGCGGAGTGGATTTGGTACGCGAGAGTGTGGTGGCTGGGCTGGATTCAAAAGCCGTGGCACGAGCTTAGATCGTCTCCCGGGTCTCAAAAGCGAGACCCGGGGCACCCAGGTTTCATTGGGGGAGGATACGGTCGAAGGGGGGTCTGCGCCTTGACATGCTAGGCGTCGGGCGTATCTTATTTTTAAAGGCATTCTTTTGGGGATTCGTCCGGTAAAAACCTGTGTGAAAGCCGCAGTTTTCCGGTGCGGGTTTCTGCCTGAAGGATGCTGTGTCGAACAGGAAGCAGACGGAAGCGGGGCGGCAAGCGCGGTGCGGTGTTGAGCGCGCGGGATTTAGGCCTCCGCTCGAGCGTCTCCCGCCCTTAGCGGACGGGAATTATTCCCGGAGACAAATTTTCACGAGGAGCCGGGCTTTGAGCCTGAGTGCGCCTCAGCCCGAGCGGCGCGAAAGACGATGCTCGAGCGGTAAAGGATGAGTGTGGCAATCGAACTGGCATTTTTTGCGACTCCGCCGGCGGGGGGCAGCGGCGGCATCGCGATGCTTCTGCCTTTGTTATTGATCCCCGTGCTTTACCTGGTGATGATCAGGCCGCAGCAGAAGCGTCAAAAGCAGTGGCAGGAGATGCTTTCGAGCATCAAGCCGGGGGACAGGATCACGACGTCGGGCGGCGTTCGCGGCACGATTCTTTCGATCAAGGACGACGCCATCATCATGAAGGTGGCGCCGGACGGGATCAAGATGGAAGTGGCCAAGAATGCGATTGCGTCGGTGACGACGCAGGAAGCGTCGTAGTTTGCCGGCTCGCGAGGGTGCGAGCCTGTTTTTTGGGGCCGTCCTGATATTGACTTTGGGCATTGACTTTTCGGAATAGAGAATCGGAATCATGAAAAAGAACCTCAAGGGCAGAGTGGTGCTGATTGTCGTAGTGCTTCTGTTCTTCCTGTATGGCATCTTTGGCATTCCCAAGGGAGTGAGCGGCAACGCGATCGTGCAGGCGCTCACCAATCGCATTCAACTCGGCCTGGATCTGCAGGGCGGGGCGCACCTGATCCTGCAGGTGCAGGTGAAAGAGGCGGTCAACGCGGAGACCGACAACACGGTGGCGCGGCTGCAGCAGGACCTGAAGAAGGCGAACGTGACGTTCAGCCGCGTGTACAAGCCCGACCCGCTGAAGACGGACCAGACCGGCCGACCGGAGGTCGTGACCATCGAGGGTACGCCGGCGACAGGCGCGAATGCGGTGAGGTCGGTGCTGGACCAGAAGTACTCGAACGACTACGACGTGACCGGCGGCACGACGGGCACCTTCACGCTGACGATGAAGCCGACCGTGGTAACCGATCTCGAGCAGCGGACGGTGACGCAGGCGATCGAGGCGATCCGCGACCGCGTGGACGCGCTGGGCGTGAGCGAGCCGGTGATCCAGGAGTACAACCTGGGCCAGAACCAGGTGCTGGTGGAGCTGCCGGGCATCTCCGATCTGGACAAGGTGAAGAGCATCATTTCAACTACGGCGCGGCTGGAGATCCACCCGGTTGCGACGCCGAACGGCGGGCCGTTCCCCAGCGAGCAGGCGGCGCAACAGGCGTTCAACGGAGCGATTCCGCCGGAGTATGAGGTTCTGCCGTTCTCGGGCACCATCGGCAACCAGAATGGCGGCGACCAGTTCTACGTGGTGCAGCGGATGGCGGTTGTAGCGGGCAGCGATTTCCGTTCTGCCGACCCGGCGACGAACCCCGACACGGGCCAGCGCGAAGTGCAGTTCACGCTGACGAATGCGGCGGGCGAGAAGTTCTACGACTACACGAAGGCCAACGTGGGCAACCCGATGGCGGTGGTGATGGGCGGCTCGGTGCGCGAGGTGGCCAACATCAAGAGCCCGATCCACGACCGCGGCGAGATCGAGGGCACGTTCAGCGAAGACGAAGTGACGACGCTCTCGAAGCTGCTGCGCACGGGCTCGCTGCCGGCGTCGCTGACGTATCTCGAGGACCGCACCGTGGGCGCTTCGCTGGGAGCGGACTCGGTTCACGAGGGCGTGACGGCGGCCATTGCGGGCATGCTGCTGGTGCTGGCGTTCATGCTGGTGTACTACCGGGGGGCGGGGATCAACGCGGACCTTGCGCTGATTTTGAACCTGGTGATCCTGCTCGGATTCATGGGCTGGGTTGGCGCGACACTGACGCTGCCGGGCATCGCGGGCGTGATCCTGACCATCGGTATGGGCGTGGACTCGAATGTGCTGATCTTCGAGCGCATCCGCGAAGAGATGCGCGCGGGCAAGGCGGCCGCGGCGGCGGTGGACCAGGGATTTGCGCACGCATGGGTCACGATTGTGGACACGCACGTGACGACGATCGTTTCGGCGGCGATTCTGTTCCTGTTCGGCACGGGGCCGGTGAAGGGCTTTGCGACCACGCTGACATTCGGTCTGCTGGCCAACCTGTTCACGGCGGTGTTTGTGTCGCGGACGATCTTCGACGCGCATTTGCAGAAGATGAAGCCGGGGCAGCTGGTTTCCATTTAGAGGCAGGGACCAGGCAACAGGGACTAGGGATTAAGGGAAGGGCAGAGAAACAAGTGGAATTCTTTCACAGCGTAAACATCGACTGGCTTGGGAAAAAGTGGTATTTCCTGGCATTCAGCCTTATCTTCAGCGTGGCCGGCGTGATTTCGATGGGCTGGCACTGGGCGCAAATCGGCAGCCCGGTTCCGCTGGGCGTGGACTTTCGCGGCGGCACCGAAGTGCAGGTGCAGTTCCAGAACCGGCCCGATATCGGAGCCATTCGCACTGCCGTCGACGACGCCGGATATCGCGACGCGAAGATCCAGTCCTATGGCGGAGCGCAGACTGCGAACGAGGTGCTGATCAGCCTGCCGGAGCAGCATAACGAGTCAAACCTTGACCTCGCGCGGCAGCAGATCATTACGGCCTTGCAGCAGCACTACAACAACCCGTTCGATCCTTCGAAGGGCGTGAAGGTGGACGTGGTGGGGCCGACGGTGGGCAAGCAGCTGCAGAACAAGGCGATCCAGGCGACACTGCTCTCGCTGGCCGGGATGCTGGTGTACCTGTGGTTCCGCTTCCAGCTGATCTACGGCGTGGCGGCGGTGGTGGCGTGCTTCCACGACACGCTGATTACGGTGGGTTTTTTCGCTCTCACCGGCCAGGAGATCTCGCTGACGGTTATTGCCGCGATATTGACACTGGTCGGTTACTCGATGAACGACACGATCGTGGTGTTCGACCGCATCCGCGAGAACCTTCGCCTGAGCCGGCGCGAGGCGCTGCACGACGTGGTGAACCGAAGCATCAACCAGACGCTGAGCCGGACGGTGCTGACTTCGGGTCTAACATTCCTGACGGTGCTTTCGCTGTATGTGTTCGGCGGGCAGGTGCTGCGCGGGTTCTCGTTCGCGCTGGTGGTTGGGATCCTGATTGGAACGTACTCGTCGATCGCAATTGCGGCGCCGATGCTGGTTGCGTGGCAGCAGTGGCGCGCCAGCAAGGGCAGGGCAGCGGTGCTGCCGGCGGCAAAAAGGGTGCGGACGTAAACGCTCTCAAAGGCGGGCAGAGATGAACGGGGCCAGGGCGGATTTGCACCAGATTTGGAGCAGCCCTTTGCACATGGAAGCGTGGTTCTGGTATAGGTTGAGAACGCTTTCCGAAGGCGGTTTGGACGCCGGGAACATTCCCTCAATTTCCGGTGTCTAAAGAGAGGTAACCAACACCACCCGAATTCGAGGCTGGCCATGTTTGAAGACTCCACATTTGAATCCGGCAACAGGATCAAGACCAAGAGCAAGTACTGGATGATTTTGACCTTCAGTATCAATGGGGCCATCCTGGTGCTCTTGATCCTGATCCCACTGATCTACCCCGAGGCGTTGCCGAAGGCCATGATGGCCACCATCCTGACCGCGCCGCCTCCACCTCCGCCACCTCCACCTCCGCCGCCGCCTCCGGCCCCGGTGCACGTGGTTCACGTGCAGTCGGAAATGATGAACAACCAGCTGGTGGCCCCGACGAAGATTCCCAAGGACATCAAGCAGGTAGCCGAGAAGGAAGCCCCGCCATCGAGCTTCGGCGTGGCCGGCATGGAAGGCCTGGGCGGATCCGCTGGCGGCGTGATCGGCGGCCTGTTCAACAACGCCAATGCCAAGCCCAAGGTGCAGGCTGAGACGCCGAAGAAAGTCAATATTTCCGGCGGCGTCGCGGCGGGCATGCTGCTGCAGAAGGTCAGCCCGGTTTATCCGCCGATCGCCAAAGCGGCGCGCGTATCGGGAACCGTGGTTCTGCAGGCAACCATTTCGAAGACCGGCTCCATTGAAAACCTGAAAGTGGTGAGCGGACCGGCGATGCTGCAGCAGTCGGCGCTTGACGCGGTGCGGCAGTGGCGTTACCGGCCTTACCTGCTCAATAATGAGCCTGTTGAGGTGGATACCACGGTAAACGTGATCTTCAGCCTCGGCGGATGAGAACTCGGCGGCCCTTTTACCCATCCAAGTAAAAGGGCCACATTTTTTGACCTGAGTGCGGCTCCGCAAGGCCCGCATTCGCACAGCATTTCCAGAAAAGTTGGCGGAAGCAGCCAGGCCAGAGCGCCGCATGAGGGGCGCAACCGGCAAGAATGGTTCCCTCAGCGTGCAGTGTTTCTGAAAGTGCGTCCCGCAATCGGATCCCGGCAGTACATCAAAAGCAAACTCCTTAGGAGGAACGATTCAAGTGATTCTCGCTCAACTCGCACATTATGCTTCGCACACGGTCAGCAGCCTGGCTTTGTTCCAGGATGAGCAGGCAACCGGCTTCAGCCCGTTGCAGCTCTGGGGGCACATGGCCTGGATGGCCCGCACGGTGGCCATCGTTCTCTTCATCGAGTCGATCTGGTCGCTGGCCGTGATGATTGACCGCTACCTGTACTTCTCTGCTGCCCGCAAGCAGTCGCGCGAGTTCGCTCCCAAGGTTGCCGGCGCGCTGAAGGACAGCAAGCTCGAGGAAGCGATCAAGATCGCCGACCGCAACAAGAAGTCGCACCTTGCCGAGGTGGTTACCGCCGGTCTCCAGGAATTCCGCGTGTCTTCGGGCCTGGCCACCGAGGAGACCATCGAGAGCTCGGGCCGCGCCCTGGAGCGCGCCGAGGCAATCGTGCATGCCAAGCTGAAGAGGGGACTCAGCGTGCTCGCCACCATCGGCGCAACGGCTCCGTTCGTGGGACTGTTCGGAACGGTGGTCGGCATCCTGCACGCGTTCGACGCCATCGCCACCCAGAAGACTTCGGGCATCGGCGCGGTCGCCGGCGGTATTTCGGAAGCCCTGGTCACGACGGCATTCGGACTGCTGGTCGCGATCCCCGCCGTCATGGCGTTCAACTACTTCACCGGCCGTGTTGAGGCGTTCGACGTCGAGATGGACAACTCCTCTTCCGAGCTGATCGATTACTTCATCAAGCAGAGCCACAAGCGCTAACCCCCGATCCCGGCGGCGCGCGGCTCGAATGGGCTGGGGTTGCCGGGGTGGTTAAGCTTCAACGGCCATCGGATGAGCGAGAGAATTGCTTGAGGGGCGGGAGAGCGGAAACTCTCTTCCGCCCGCAGGTTTGAGACTCGCGAGGGCGATGGGAAGGCAAGGCCGGAGGATCTCCGGCAGAATTCAACCGTACGGAGTCCCACTATGGGAGTTGCAGTTCGAAACGAAGGCTCAAAGATCAACTCCAACATCAACGTGACGCCGATGGTGGACGTGATGCTGGTGCTGCTGATCATCTTCATGGTCATCACGCCCATGTTGCAGAACAAGGTGCATTTGGACATGGCCAAGGTGGACAATCCGACGGCCATGCCGGACGCCGACAAGGAAGACGCGATTGTCGTGGCCATTACGCGCGACGGCAGCGTGTACCTGGGGCAGGACCATGTGGCTGTTTCCGAGCTCGGAAACAAAGTGCGCGACAAGCTGGCTGACAAGCCGGGCAAGACCATCTACGTTCGTGCCGACGCGCGCGCGCAGTTCCGCGCCGTGGAGGACGCCATTGACGCGGTGCGCACCGCGGGCGTGGACGAAGTGGGCCTGCTGGTGCAGAAGCGCGAACAGGGCGAGACGGGCAACGGCGGCGAATAAGGCCGATCGCGGCGATGTAACGACTTTTGAGGAACCGAGGAGTTTTAAGCCATGGCAATGTCTACGGGTAGTGGCGGCGGCGCGATGGGCGAGATCAACGTGACGCCCATGATCGATATTCTGCTGGTGCTCTTGATCATCTTTATGGTCATCGTGCCAACGGTGCCGAAGGGCCTGGATGCGCTGGTGCCGCAGCCGCCGAAGAATCCGCAGAAGGAACAGCAGAACGACCGGACGATCGTTGTGCAGGTGGTCGGGAAGGGCTCAACCAACCTGGTCTACAAGATCAACGAGACCGAGGTGAACCAGCGCGATCTTCAGCCGAAGCTGACCGAGATCTATTCCAACCGCGCCGAGCGCGTCATGTTCGTCAAGGGCGACGACGACGTGAACTTCTCGGCCATCGCGGGAGTGATCGACATCGCCAAGGCGGCGAACGTGGACCACATCGGCATCATGACGCCCAAGATCATGGCAGGGCAGTAAGCGGCGCTCGCGGTGTGCGGCAGTCCCCGACCGGGAAGGGAGTGTGCGCGATGACCATGAACCAAGCCGGCTTGCGGCAAATGCATTCGGAAATCAATGTCACGCCGATGATCGATGTTCTGCTGGTCCTGCTGATTATTTTCATGGTGATCGTGCCCGTAGCTTCGAAGGGGGAGCTGGCTTCGGCGCCGCAACCCTCTGCGCCGCATGTGACTCCGCAGAACCCGGTGGTTCTGGAGGTCGCGAGGGACGGACAGGGCGCGGCGAGATTCAGCATCAACCGGCAATTGGTTTCGCGGCAGGACCTGCTCGCCCGGCTGGAACAGATTTATGCCAACCAGTCCCAGCGAGTGCTTTTCATCGAGGGCGATGACCGGATCAGTTTTATCGAGATCGCCGATGCCATTGACGTCAGCCATGCGGCAGGCATCGACCGGGTCGGGATACTCACGCACAGTGCGGCGGGGGTTGCAGCAACCAGATAATTTGTGTTTCGCGCCTGGGGGAATGGCGGCGCGAAAAGTGTGGCAACAGGAGTACAATTTCATTTTCGCACTGGTTTTCGGAAACTCCCGCCGTGGCCAGCGTCATCAAGTTCCAGGCGCGCCTTGAAGAGGTTCCGGCCTGAAGGAGAAGGATAAAGACATGATTCGACCCGCAAGATTGATTGCTCTCGCGGTAGCCCTGGGCGGCACGGTTATCTCGATGAGCGGGTGCGACCGGCTCGCTGCCCGCGACCAACTGAACAAGGGAGTGGACGCATACAAGGCAGCCCGCTACGAGGAAGCCATCGGCCACTTCCAGAAGGCTACCCAGCTTGATCCCAGCCTGCCTATGGCGAAGAGCTACCTGGCGACTGCGCTGGCGCAGAACGTGGTGCCGGGGCTCGACACTCCGGATAACCTGAAGACCGCGCAGCAGGCGATCAGCATCTTCCAGGAAGTGCTGGCCAAGGACCCGAACGACGTGAACAGCATGAAGCAGATCGCGGGCATCTACTTCAGCGTGAAGAAGCTCGATGAAGCGAAGGACTGGCAGAAGAAGGTTCTTGCGGTCGATCCGAAGGATCCCGAGGCCGCTTACACGATCGGCGTGATCAATTGGACCAAGGCGCACGAGAACGCGCTCAAGGAACTGGTGCCGGCCGGCATCAACGATGACGGCGAGGGGAATGTGAAGGCGCCGAAGAAAGTACTCCAGCAGATCAAGCAGGACAATGAGCAGCTCGTCACCGAGGGCCTCGACTATCTGAACCAGGCGGTCGCAAACCGGCCGAATTACGACGACGCAATGGCGTACCTCAACCTGATCTATCGCCGCAAGGCCGATGTCGATTTCGAGGATGCGTCGGCTGTGAAGAACGATGTGGACCAGGCCAAGCAGTGGAGCGCGAAGGCGATGGGCACTCGCAAGCAGAACGAAGAGAAGAAGGAAAAGGCCAGCCAGGGCGGAATCACGATGGATTCAAGCGGCAACATGAAGTAAGGCTGCAGAAGACTGAAAAGAGACGGCCCCCGCTTCGGCGGGGGCCGTCTCTTTTCAGTGAATGGTCAGATCGGCGCTACGGTTGGTGTACCTGGTCGAGTTTGTTGCAGGGAGACAGCAACAGCGAATTCCCTGCGGGAATTACTGGAAGAAATGCAACGGCGCCGGGGACAGCTTCGCTAATCTTGCTCCGAGCCTGCGTGAAACGCGGAAACGGAGCTATTGGGCGCCCTTTTTCAGGACCTCTTCGGCGAAGTAGTTATGCACCGTTGCGTTGTTGTGAAGCATTTCAAAGTACGCGGTCTTGAGCAGTTGCGATTTGCGTTCCCTGAGGCCCTGGCGGATGGACTGCTGCACGCGGGGATCGTTCAGTTCCCGCTGGCCGGCGGCCTCCCTCCCAAGGAGCTTGTAGAGTGCGAACGCCACGACTTTGTGGTTGGGGCCGGGACCATCGTAAACCGTGAGCGGCTCAGTCACCTGGCCGGGGCGCAACTTTGACACCGCGTTGTAGACCTCGCTGTCGCCTTTGAGCTGGGTTTCGGTGACAAAGCCCATGTCGCCGCCGTTCGGCCTGTACTGCGCATTCTCTGAGAATTCCGATGCGAGCGTGCCGAAATCTTCACCGCTTGCGATCCGCGTGCGGATCGATTCAATCTCCTTGCGGGCTTCGGCTTCAGTGCCGCCCTTGCGCGCCGATTGCATGGCTCCCTGCTGAGGGGGCGCGCCTGTTACGACGATCTGCGCAAGCCGGTATTGTGGCTCGATCAGGTTGTATTCGGATTTGTGCGAATTGTAGTAGCCGGTTATCTCGGCGTCGGTGATATTGATCTTGGAATCGATCTCCTTGTTCACCACCTTGGTCTGAGTCAGGCTGCGGCGAATATTGCGCTTGAGATCCTCGAGAGTGAGGCCACGCTGCTTTAACTGATTTTCCCACTCTTCCTCGGTAGAAAGCGCCTTCATTTCCGTGACCTTGGCGTTGACGTCCTCGTCGCTGGCGGCGAGGTTGAGCTTGGCCGCGCGCTGTTGCAGTATCTCATCTTCGATCATGCCGTCGAGCACGTTGAGGCGCTTCATGTCGGCTTCGTCGGTGTCCAGCTGTTGCTGCTGTTGCGAATCGCCGAGGTTTGCCCTGTAGAGCTTTTCGAGGTCGGCGCGCATGATTTCCTTGCCATTCACGGTGGCGACGACGTCGGCGCCAGGGGCGCGGTGGCATCCACACAGGACGCACCCCGGGATAACTACAAGCAAGGTTCCAAGAGCCAGAATAAAAACGGCAACGCGGGCATGCGCCCGGAAAAACGATTCCACTTGCAACCTGATCTCTCCTCGAAAGCCAAACGGCCCCCGGCACTCAAGGATAACTCCCCACCCCGAACGGACGGTAGGCCAATCCCCTTATTCGACGGGCCAGAGAGTGAAACGGCTACTCCGGCCGATGCTACTGCCCGGCCGGCTTTTGAGGCGGAGCGGTGGGAGCCGGCTGACCCGGAACGGCAGGGACGGGCGCGGGGTTCTCCGGCGGCGGGGGCTGTTCGCCTGCGGCGCGCAGCGCGCGGTCGATCACGATCCATACCTGCTCGCGGGGCATTGCGCCGTTGATGCGCTCGCCATCGATGAATAATGCGGGCGTGCCGTCGACTCCGAGAGAGTCGGCTTCTTTCGCCGAGGCTTTGATGCCGGTCTCGTCCTGCTTGGTCAGGCACTCTCCGAGCTTGGCGAAATCGAGCCTGCCGGTGATTGCCTGATCGCGGGCGATGCGGTCGAGAGCGGCAAAGCTCTTGGGCAGGTCGCGGTCCGGACCGGTGATCTCCTGGCCGTGCGAATGGAGATAGTCGACGTAGTTCCAGTACGCGTCGGCGCTCTGCGCGGCGAGGCAGTTGGCGTTGACGGCGGCGCGCATTGCCCATGGGTGCAGGTCGACCAGCGGATCGTCTTTATAGATGAAGCGGACCTTGTCCTTGTAGCGGTCAAGAGTCGCCGGGAAGAGCTCCTGGTGCATGCGCGCGCAGTAGGGGCACTCGAGGTCGTCGAAGTTGATGACCGTGACCTTGGCGGCGGGGTTGCCGCGGACGGGGCGGCCGGCGACGTCGATGTTCAGGGCCGGGTTCTTGTCCAGGCTGAATTTCTCCAGGCGCGCAAGGGTCTTGTTGTCCGCGGAGATAAGGAAGTTCACCACCTGGGTGCGTGTGCCATTGGAGAGCGTGACGGGCAGGCTGTCGTAGCCGGGAAAGTCGCTGTGCGCGCGCTGGCCGATGGAGACGTTAACCTCGGGCGGGATGTTGAACTGCGACCGGACCATGACTTCGATGCTGCGGGTCAGGGACGGGTCGGATGTGACGGTGGGCTGGGCTTTGCAGCCGGCGGCGAGCGCAATGGCAAGCAGGCCGGCCATCATGCGGAAACGAAGCAAGTGAGAGTCCTCTTGATTCAGGATACCGCAGGGGATAGATGATTCGGTGACTCGGGGGCCGGGTGATCTCGCGAGGGTAACTTCCGGCCTGGCGGCGATAGGGGACCTAAATACAGAAACGTATCACCGCGCAAGCTTTCCCCCACGTCCAGATCGGCGTTGCCGGCAAGCCGTTCTCCGGAGACTGCAAATTGAGCCTTCGCTCAATCAAGGGCCGACTCGCTGCCAGGCTTCAAACCCTCCGTAGAAAACTTTTACCTGGTGGTAGTGCTGTCGCAAGTAGTCGCGGAAAGGCTCAAGATTATCTGTCTTGCGGCCTGGACTCTCCGGGTGAACCACCAATTGCGGCAAGATCAGCAGGGGCGGCCTGGCTCGCTCCAGCGCCGCAATCATTGCAGTCACTTGTTCAGGGCGGGTATATTCTCCAGGCCCGAGAGCTTCCAGGGGTGTGGGATTGCGAACTCCGAGCGGCAGATCCAGCACCGTGAATCCGAAGAACCATTGTCCAGGCCGCGTGTGGTCGGCGCTCCAGCGATAGAGTTCGTAATTCTTGGCGTCCGGGAGCACGAAGGAGCCCCGCGGCAGCGAGATCCTGGGCTTCGGGTGAAATTGAACTGCGTAGATTTCGCCCACGGCGATCAAGCAGGAGATCGCGCCCAATGCGATGGGGATTGCCCGGCGAAGCCTGCCCAGATGGCTCAACTGCCACGCAAGCAAGATCATTGCAGGAGGGCTGGCACAGGAGACTCTCCGAATGGAGAGAGCCGGGATCATCACCGCGAGCATGGCCACTCCGACGATCGCAATCAAGAGCAAGCGATCCCACGACTCATCGGGATCGGTCTTCAGTCTTTGCCGCATCCTCAGGAAGAAGGCTGCATAAATCAGCGGCACTCCGATGTAGAGGAATGGGAAACAGAGCCACTTCACGATATTGGCCGAGTCCCGGAATTGGGGCCACGTTCCTTGCAGGTTATTGGCAGAGGCCGAGCCAAAATAAAGAACGGGGAAGACGAATACCTGGTTGATCCAATTGACTGGGCCGGCCGCCAACACAAATGGGAGGTTCAAGGCGAAAAATGAAATCGTTGAAACTCCGAGGAACAGCCAGACTCTGCGTCGCAGCTGCGCATGGCTTTGGCCTTCGTGGATGGACTGCCAAACCAGGAAAATGACGAGTCCGGCTGCCGTTGCGACGCCCTTGGTCTGGGTGAAACTGGTCGCCATGCCGATGGAAAAAGCGGCCAGCGTAATACGGAATTGCGAGCTGCTCCGCATGAGGACAGCTACAGCAGTCATGATCAGCGCCGTGCTGAACCAGTGGTGTGTAGCATCCAGCGATCCATAGAGAACAAAGCCGGTCAGCAGAATGGCGGGAAGAGCGACCAGCGGCCCGCGAACAATACGGGCGGCACAGTAGGTCATCAGCCAGGCGGTGTAAGCCGCGAGACAATCCATGACCAGGTTTGGCAGCCACGGCAGGATACCGAATATTCGAAAGAGACCTGCGTAGACGAGATCGGTCCCGGGAGTGAGGAACTCGAAGAAGTCGCGATAGGGGAGCTCGCCCGCAAGCATTCTTGCCCCTTTGGTCGCAAACCCCGGCTGATCGCCCCAGAACAGAAGTGGAGAATGGGGAAGGACAAATCCGCGCAGGTAGCAGACGGCAAATGTGAGCGCGGCCAAACCAAGCGCCGCACCCATTTCTGCTTTTGTCATGCGCTTTGAATCAAGGCCCGGCTGATCTCGCAGAGCATGCACTGTCTCATTGCAACGAGCTATCTCATCTTTGCCGGGCATCGGGAGATCAGTCTACAACGGCGGGTCCATATGGAGGATCCGTGAGGGCCTCCGGCAATCCGTTGAAGGACAAGATCGCGCAATGACTCGGAGGAGGATCACTTATTCGGAATCACCAGATTCCGAAAGATCTTCCATGTCCCGTCCGGCTCCTCGCGCCACGCGGTCAAGTAGCGATCCACCACCTTGTTTCCATTTGAAAAACTCGCTTCTGCCTGCCCCCATTCATAAACGAAGCGTCCCTGCTGAACGGAACCGCTGCTCGTCACGGAAGCCGATTCCGCCTTTCCGCGCTTTGCCATCTCCTGCTTCATGTGTTCCTCAATGGCGGCACTCCCGCGAATGCAGTCGCCCTCGGGACTGCAGTCGACGGCGTCCGATGTGTACGTTGCCATAATCATCCCGACATTGCCTTGCTTCATGCCATCGATCCAGGCCTGGTTTCCTGCGTCGATCTGGCGATGCGCAGCGGGTTGGATCGGCTTGCCCTGCGAAAGGCATGTCGAGGAACAGAGCAACAAAAAGATCACCATCAGCACTCCCGATCTTTCCACTCTCATCGGATCGTTTCCTCCTCCGGGGTTGAAATTTTGCAGAAGGGATTTACTGGTCAGCCTGACGCAACCAGGGCGACGCACCTGCTGAGAGCATAATGGACGCTTGGCCGGCGATGCTTCCGCAAATGCGGCCTGGATGCCGGCGGCGGGGTGAGGAATGGTCAAAGGGAAGGATAGGCGGTGACTCAACAACAATCGAAGCCGCGTCAGATTATCAGCCGCGCAGAAGACAATTGCTCCTGAGTTATGGGATTGCCTCTTTACCTCTACTTTGAGAGCGTCACGAGCACTTCCTGAACCGATCCGATTCTTACTGACTTTCCACTATTTTGCGCTTCGGTGCTCCGACTAAGTCTCCAATATTTTTCCGCGGGCGGCTGTATTCGATCTAAATTAGGTGTGGAAAGGAGGTAAGCATGCAAAACAAAGACGACAATCGCGTACTTGGGCGCAGAAATGCTCGTCAGCTCAGCGCCGAGGAGTTACAGAAGATGCTCGGAACCGGGAACCGTGGAACTCTTCACATGACCAGCCCCCATTTCCCTGACGAATAACAACTTCAGCGGTCCACCAATCCCGCGTGGTGGTGGACCGCTGTTCCCGACCCTGATCCGGACCTGGCAACCCCTTGAATAACTCGTTGCGGCTCCGGCCGTTCCAGGCTCGTCCGAGAAAAAATGAAAATCATCATTCTTGCACGCGAGACCGACGATCACGCTGCCCCGATCAAGTGGGCTTTAGAACGAGCCGGGTATGGGGCAGTTTGCTGGCCGGGTGTTTCCTGGACAGAGAAGCAACAAGTTTCGATGCTGCTTGACGAGGAACCCAGGGTAGCGCTGGGGCCCGACGTGGTGGAACCTGGAGACGTGATATGGATCCGCAGGCTTGAGCAAGCTGTGGGCAATCCGAAGGTGGACGAGGCTGACAAAAAATTTGCCGAAATGGAATACCGTTCCTTCCATGACGCCGTTGCTTATTTCCTTGAAACTCTGCCAGTGAGGGTCATCAACAGGTTTTCGGCATCGCGCCTGATCAAAAACAAATCGGTTCAATTGCAGTTTGCCCGAAGCTGCGGGCTCAGGATCCCCAGGGCGCTGATGTCAAATTCTCCCAGGGGGATCAAGGATTTCCTCGACCACAACGGGAACCGGACCATCTGCAAATCATTCACACCGCACCTGTGGCAACCGCAAAGCGCGAGCGGCGTCGCGGTTACGGAGACTTTCGAACTGACTCGCGACCAGCTGCCGGGCGATGAAGTGCTGACCTATGCCCCCGGCATTTACCAGGAGATGGTGGTCAAACAGTTTGACATTCGAACCGTCTTCATGGGCGAGAGGGTTTACTCTTACGCCCTGCGTAATCCGCTGAACGCGCTCGACTGGCGTTCGGACGCCGGATTGGGAAACATCGAGGTGGAGATCGTCCCCACGCCTTCCGATGTCGAACGTGGAATCGTGGCGTTTGCCAGAAGTTCCGGCCTCAGTTTCGGTTCCATCGATTTTGCGGTGGACATGCATGGGAACTGGTGGTTCCTTGAGGTCAACGAGCGAGGACAATTCCTGTGGCTGGATCAGTTCAATCCTGAAATCAAAATACAGGAAAAGTTTTGCGCGTTTCTTACCGCACCGGAGGGTTCGACTCAGCTCCTGGAAGAACGCGAAGGGTTGTTCCCTTCGCTTGGCGAATACACGAAGACCTGCGAAGAGCAGAATGTTAAACAGGAATCACCGGACATTGCAGCGGCCACGGCCAGCTCGCCGTATATGTCACAGGAGCCGTGAAAGACTGCGTGCCGCTTCTCTATTTCTCAAACTGCTAAAGACTGATCCTATGTCGCTGCGGGCTAGTACGAGGGTGGGGCCGTGGGGTCGCGGAAGACGGTGTTGGAGCGGCGGATGTCTCCTACGGAGCCGAAGTTGGCCAGGGTGAAGCTGTAAAGGTACTGGGTTTCATCGCGCACCGAACCGAGGGCGAAGCGACGGTAGCCGAAGGTGAGACCGCAGCAATCCCAGTTGTAGACGGCCTGGATGCCTCCGTACTGGAGCGCGCCGTGGACGAAGTCGTAACCTCCGTTGGCGGCGAGATTAAAGCCGGTGCGCGTCTGCTTGCCGATCTCGAGAAACGGCGAGAGCTGCTGGCTCTGGATGAGGGTTGCGGCAGAGCCCTGCTGATCGACGGCGTTGAGAAGCGAGTGGCCCATGCCGATGGTGGTGATGCCCCAGCTGTAGCCGGCGAAGATATTGTCCGCGCCGAAACGGCCGGCCTTGGGATCGTAGTCGAGGTCCCACTCGACGCGAAGGTTCGGGATGGCCTCGAAGCGCATGCGGGAGATGATGGGCGAGAGATTGCGCGCCCCGGTGAGGAACGAGATGCCGGTGAGGTCGAGCGTGGAGGCAAAGACGTTGCGGCGGCCGGGGATGACGGCGTTGCCGAAGTTGGCGTTGAGGTAATACTTCTGGGCGATCTGCCAGGTGGCCCATTCGCGGGAATGCGCGGCGCAATTGGCGGCAGCGGCGGCCGGCGCGGAACTGGTTCCGGATTCCGGCTGGGATTCGCAGGGAGAAGACGTGGCGGACTGAGTGTTTCGATCACCGGATGGGCGCAGGTAGAACCGCTGCGTGAGAGAGAAGCCGAGCTCGTTGGTGTCGGTGGCGATGTCAGTGGTGTCGACGAGGAGGACGTTGCGCGCGACGCTGCCGATTCCGCCGACGAAGTGGTAGTTCAATTCTGGTTCGATGACGTGGCGCATGAGGCGATCCCAGCGGCCGAGGGTGAAATCGCGTTCGAGGGCGGGCGGGCGGAGGTGCAGAGCGAATTCGCCGTAGTTGCGGCGGAGCGGGTCGTGGCTGACCGTGGGCACGCCGTTGTTGGCGCGGAAGGTGTCGGGGACCTGACTGCCGGTATAAAACGTGGCGCGCAGAGCGGCTTCAGGCACGATGCTCCAGCCGGCGGCGACTATGGGGAGGGAGACGTGCGGGTAGAGGTCGAAGCGGCCGTCGTTGTGAGCGTGGAATCCGGGCTCGGAGCGGCCGAGGTGGCTGATCGATGATCCCAATCCCCAATAGAAGGAGACGGGGCGATTGCCGGCCGAATCGCCGAGCGGACGGTCGAGGACGTCGTAGCGGACGACGGGGAGATGCAGGATGCGCGCCTCATCGCCTTCGGCCGGGCTGGCGAAGGTCTGCATGCGCGACACGTAGATCGATGGGATATGGCCGTTGTGCGCGTCGGTAAACGAAATGTCGCTCTTTACTTCAGAGCTGACAGCCTGCCAGTAGTTGTCATTGAAGACGAGGCGATAGGCATAGCTGGAGAGGTATTCGACATTGCCGGCGATGCGGGCCTCGGGGGAGAAGTCCTTGCGGCCGAGCGCGACGATGTCGGCGCCACCCTGGTTGATGTGGATGGACTGGCCCGCCTGCGGCCCGGAGGTCTGCAACTGGTAGAAGCCGCGGTCGAAGAGGGCGTTCCAGCGGGCGGTGAAGTGGTCGAGGCCGCGGCCCCTGTAGCGGAAGTCGCCCATGGGCGCCCAGCCGCGGCGGCTGTAATATTCGGCGCCGACCACCATGTCGGCGCTGCGGTTGATAGCCCAGTAGACCTGTTCGCGGACCGTCAAGCCGCGGATGGATGAATTGCTTATCTCGGGAATAAGGAAGCCGCTTTCGCGGCCGCCCTCGTCGACCGGGTGCCGCAGGTAGGGCAGGTAGAAGAGCGGGATGCCGAGGAATTTGAAGTAGGTGTTCCTGGTGGACGCGGTTCCGTTGGAGACATTGATGGAGCGCGAGAGGAGCTCCCAGTCGGGTTTGGGCAGGCGGCAGTTGGTCATGGAGCCGTCGATGACGCGGTAGCTCTGCTGCCCGGTTTGGAGAAGGACGCGCGCGTGGATGATGAACGGATTGGCGGTGGAATAGACGCTTGCGCGGGGCCCGCCGCGCACGCCCATGGTTCCGGTTACGTCAAAGAAGCGCGCGGTGTGGGTGTTGAGGCGCATGTCTCCGCGCGAGGCGGTGATGTCGATGTCTTCGGGGCCGCCCGTGAGGTGGAGGTTGCCGTCGGCTTCGAGCTCGGTGGTGATGCGGTTGTAGGCGATTTTGTCGGCGCGGATGACGTAATCGAGGTAGTCGATTTCGACGCTGCCTGTTCCGGTCCAGACGTTGTTCACGTAGTCCTGGCGGTCGGCGGTGAGTTTGAAGGGAGTGCCGGTCTGCGCGGCGGGCTCGGGCTGCGCGATGGGCATGGCTTCCTGGCCGGGGTCGTCGGGCAGCGCGGATGAAGGCTGGGCGGAATTTTGCGCGGGCGGTGCAGATTGCGGAGGGGGTAACGCATTGGTCAACGTCTGGGCTGTCACAACCCTGTGACAGAGCACCAACATCGTGATAAACACAAAAGTGCGAGGGCGCATCCGGAGACCAAGGCCAGCATAGCAAATGCAGGCATGTCGAAAGACGGCGCGACGCACGCTCTGGCTATAGGACAACCCGGGACCGAAGGGCCCACGAGGGCGCGAATTATCGCTTACAAGGGCAATGCCGGTTCGTTCTTCCGCGCACTCCACTACTTCTTTGAGAGTAATTTCACGAGCCGGTGCACGGAGTGCGGACGAACAGCGCGACTCGAGAACGAAGAGACGCAATAGAAGGGATAAATCGAGTGAGTACACTCGGGCAGCCTCACATCGAACCATTGTGGAAAGAGGAAGTGAACCGACGCCTTGCTGAGCACAAGAGCCGCAAGGCAGGAAAGTCCGCGGAGCAGGTTCAGTCACAAGCGCACCAGTTCGGCAACAGCCGCGCAGCACTGGCGGCGGCCAAGGTTGCGGCGCGCTATGCGAAGGCGCCGAGCTATACGCAGATGCAGGCCGAAGAGGCTCGCACGGCGGTGCGCGCGGCGGAGATTGCCACGCAGGTGGCGCTGGAAGCGCAGGCAGCGGCCGAGTCCGCGCTGGCGGAGCTGCACGCGGCCGCGAATGAGCCGCCGATGCGCGGCCCGGCGGTGGTGGAGAGCATTACGCGCGCGGTGCGCGAAGAAGCGGCGGCGCTGCCGGCCGAGCCGGTGGCCGATCGGGTGCCGGAGGTTGCTGCTCCGGAGCCGGCGATTGCGGTCGCAGCAAATGAGGAACAGCCAAAGGTTGACTGCGCGGCGATGGCGGTGCCGGTGCCAGCGCTCGAGCCTGTGGTTACGCATGAGGTGGTTGACGGCAAGGTGTTCGATATCCGCTGGGAACCGGATATACCGGTGCGGGCCCTGGGGCAGCGGCCGCCTCGCGTGGAAGAGGAACTCGAGTTTTCCGCGGAGGACTGGTGGACACCGGCGCAGATGAGCGCGACGTTACGCAACGAGCCGATTGCGGTGGACACCCAGATTGCGGCCGCGAACCTGATTGAGTTTCCACGTGAGCTGGTGGCCGCGCGCAAGATGCGGCCACGGCTGGCAGAGGCTCCGGCGGCGGCTGAACCGCAGAAGCAATTGAGCATCTTCGAAGTGGATCCGGGGGCGGTTTCGACCGAGCCGGCCGCGTTGGCCGCGGCAGGGAAACTGCAGGCCGCATGGGCGGGGCCGGAGTGGTCGGGGATTGAGCTGGACGCGCATCCGCAAGACCTGGAGCGGGCGGCTGCGGAGCCGGCTCGCGAGCAGCGGATTTTCCTTGCTCCGATGGGGCGGCGGCTGATGGCGACGGTGGTGGACGGGTCGCTGATTCTTGGCGCTGTGTTCGCGACGGCCATGACGCTGACTTCGCGCATGGCGCACGCGCCGGCAGGGAAGTCCGCGGAGATGATGGTGGCCTGCGGGCTGCTGGCGGCAGGGTTCCTGTACCACGCGCTGTTCTACGGCCTGGGGTGGTCGACGGCGGGGATGCGGTATGCGGGGATCGCGCTGTGCAACTTCGAGGATGAGAGCCCGTCGCGCGCGCAGCTGCGGACGAGACTGGCGGCGATGGCGCTGTCGCTTTTGCCGATGGGGCTTGGGCTGGTGTGGTCAGTGTTCGATGAGGACCACCTGAGCTGGCACGACCGGATTTCGCAGACTTATTTGAGGAAGCGGTAGCGGCAGGCCTGTTCTGAAGGCTCATTGCACAATGGTCTCAAGTGGCATATACTTTTGTATATGCCAGCGAGGAGTTCCACCGTGCAGCGGACAGCGAAAATCTTCATGAATAATCGCAGCCAGGCGGTCAGGCTGCCGAAGGAATTTCAGTTCAATACATCGGAAGTTTTTATTCGCAAGCGCGGAGACGACGTGATCCTGTCACCGCGCCCATCGGATTGGTCCGAGCTACTTTCGGGGCCTTTTGCTTCGGAAGAATACATGGAGAATGTCGAGGATCTTCCGGTTCAGGAGCGGAAATTCTAGATGCCCCGCTACATGCTCGACACGGATATTGCTTCGTATGTGATGAAGGGATCGAGTGCGCCAGTGCTGGCGAAGCTCAGGAAGCTCGACGTGACCGATGTCTGTATCTCCGTAGTCACGCGATGCGAGTTGGCTTTCGGCGTGGAGTTGTCGCCGCAACGAGCGAGGGATGAAGCGCGCCTCCTCGTATTGCTGAAGCACATCGAGGTTCTTGATTTTCCCGAGAGGGCGGCCTCGGATTATGGAAGGATTCGAGCCGATCTCCATCGCCGCGGGGCCATGATTGGAGGCAATGATTTATTGATCGCGGCGCACGCGCTCTGCCTGGGATTGACGCTCGTGACCAACAACACGCGCGAGTTTGGGCGAGTAAAGGGACTCAAGTTCGAGAACTGGACTTGACGGGACCATACGCTGAAGTTAGTTCGCGCTCACCTATCCGTGAATTCGAGGTCTCACTCCCAGATTGCATACGCCCCAGGGTCCCGATCCCCTCGTCCCTCGTCGGTTGTTGTGAACTATTGTCCGGTCTTTTTCGTCTTCCTTTTATCTGAGGGGTTATTCGGGCCCGATTCCGCGGGAGGTCATCCTGGCTGCATTTCTCAATGACGTTCGGCATGCGCTGCGCATGTTCTGGAAGAACCCGGGATTCACGCTGTCGGTGATTGCTGCGCTGGCGCTGGGGATCGGAGCGGACACGGCGATTTTCTCGGTAGTGAACTCGGTGCTGTTGAAGCCGCTCACTTATCCCGAGCCTGACCGGATCATCCAGTTCATGCTTACTTCTCGAAACGACCCCGACGGCGGGCCCGGGGCGTCGGTGACGAAGTTTCACAACTGGCAGCAGCAGACGAACGTGTTCCAGGACGTGGCCGCGTACGACTTCAGCGGCAAGGGGCTGAATCTTACCGGAGGGGTTCCGGAGCAGATCCACGGGGTGCACGTGACCGAAGCGTACTTCCGGCTCTTCGGCGCGCGCATGGAACTGGGGCGCACGTTTACGCCGCAGGAGGACCTGCCGCACGGCGGCAACGTGGTGGTGCTCAGTTACGGGTTCTGGAAGCGCAAGTACGGGGCCGATCCGCAGATGGTGGGGAAGACTATATCGCTGAGCGGCGAGCCTTACACCGTGATTGGCGTTACGTCGCGCGGGTTTGAAACCGACCCGGCGGCGGACGTCTGGCTGCCATTCCAGTTCCCGCCGAACTCCGACGACCAGGCGCACTACTTTATGGGGGCCGGGCGATTGAAGCCGGGCGTCACGCTGGAACAGGCCAAGGCGCAATTGAAGGTTGGCTATGCCGAGTTCAAGCGGAAGTATCCGCTTGCCGATCCCGATGGGGGATTCAGTGCACAGAAGCTGAAGGACTCGATCGTTGCGGGCGTACGCAAGTCGCTGCTGGTGCTGATTGGCGCGGTGAGTTTTGTGCTGCTGATCGCTTGCGCCAATGTGGCCAACCTGTTGATGGTGAGGGCTGCGGGGCGCAAGCGCGAGTTTGCGATTCGATCGGCGATGGGGGCGCAGCGTTCGAGGATGATCCGGCAACTGCTGACGGAGAGTGTTTTATTGGCGCTGATGGGCGGGGCGATCGGGCTGGGGCTGGGGTTTGCGGGAGTGCGGTGGCTGTTGAGCATTAGCCCGGGCGACATTCCGCGCATTGGCGAAAACGGCGCGGGCGTAACGGTGGATTGGCGCGTGGCGCTGTTCACGATTGGTGTCTCGCTGCTGACGGGGATCCTGTTCGGGCTGTTTCCCGCATTCGGCGCGTCGCGGCCTGACCTGGCGGCGACGATGAACGAGGGCGGCAGCAGGTCGGGGTTCGGGCTTCGGCAGAGCATCGCGCGGTCGGTGCTGATCGTAAGCGAGGTGGGGCTGGCGCTAGTGCTGCTGGTGGGCGCGGCACTGCTGATTCGCACGTTTATTGCGCTGCGGGCGGTGAATCCAGGCTACGACTCACACAACGTGCTGACGATGGAGATGGCGCTGACGGGGGCGCGCTATGAGAAGACGGCGGGTGTGGCGCAGCTTATCCGCGACAGCCGCGAGCGGATCAAGGCGATTCCCGGGATCGAGGATGTTGCGGTGACGAACTCGGTGCCGCTCGAGGGCGGATTTGGATTGGGATTCTATGTAGTTGGACGGCCGACGACGAACGGCCCCAATACCGGCGGCGCGGAGTGGAAGGCCACGTCGCCGGGTTACTTTGCCACATTCCGGATCCCGATTGTGCGCGGGCGCGACTTTTCCGTGAACGACGATGGCGCCGCGCCGGGAGTGGTGATCATTACCGAGGCGATGGTGAAGCAGTATTGGAAGAAGGGCGAGGACCCGATCGGGCAGCAGATCATTATTGGAAAGGGCGTTGGGCCTGAGTTCGTAGAGGGGCCGCGGACGATCATCGGCATCTGCGGCGACGTGCGCGACGGCGGGCTGAACAACGAGCCCGGGGCTCTGATGGTGATTCCGATTGCGCAGATGACGGACGGAGTCACGCTGCTGAATTCGAGGATTTCGCCGCTGACGTGGGTGATGCGGACGCACGGCGATCCGCACCAGGTTACGGCGGGGGTGACCGAGCAACTGCGCGACGCGAGCGGAGGATTCCCGGTGGCGCACGTGCGGACGATGGATGAGATCGTGGTGCGTTCCACGGCGAGCCAGGACTTCAATATGCTGCTGCTGACGATCTTCGGGGTTTCGGCGCTGGTGTTGGCGGCGATCGGGATCTATGGGCTGATGGCGTACTCGGTGACGCAGCGCGTGCGGGAGATCGGGATCCGCATGGCGCTGGGCGCGGACCGGCAGCGCATCCGGCGGATGGTAGTGTGGCAGGGGATGCGGCTGGCGATTGCGGGAGTGGTGCTCGGCGTGGGTGCGGCGTTCGGGCTTGCGCGGCTGATTGCGAGTTCGCTTTATGGAGTGAAGAGCTGGGACCCGACGGTGTTTGTCTCCGTGCCGATTATTTTGAGCCTGGTGGCGCTGCTGGCGGTGTGGGTTCCGGCGGTGCGGGCTTCGCGGCTTGACCCGATGAAGGCGCTGCGGATCGATTGATGCGCAGCGCCTGATGAGCGATTCAGCGGGTCATTTTCCGATCACGAGAATCTGGAACGAGTGGGGGATCATCGGAGCGCGGGGGCCGCGCATCCATGCGGGAGGGCCGCCTTGCGGAGGTGCACCTGCGGGCGGGGCACCCGGGGGCGTGGCGCTGGCGGGCGGAGTGGGTGGCGTTGCCGGAGGTGCAGGAACAGGGCCGAACTCGGCGGTGATGGAGTAGATGTTGCCGGTCTTCGTGTCGAGGGTGAGCGTTTTTGCGCGCGCGGGCGTGGGAACGGTCTGCTCGACTACGAAGTCGGTGGGCGAGTTCTCCTTGATGACGGTGAGGGTTCCGTCGCCCTGCGAGCTGAAGGTCTCCATGGTGTCGGGATTGAAGACGGCGCCGTCGCAGCCGTTGCCAATGGGCAGGTCGGTGATGATGTGGCCGTCAGTGGCGGAGAGGATGACCATGTTTTTCTTGTCGCGGCAGGCGGCGAAGAGGATGTTGTTCTTCACGTCGATGGCGAGGCCCGCGCAGCCGCCGCCCTTGCTCGATAGATCGTATTTGCCGACCATCTTCATGGTGTTGGCGTCGATGACGGCGATGGCGGCCTTGTCTTCGATGTCGACGTAGATTTTTCCCTGGCCGTCGGCGACGGACTGCTCGGGCGCGCCGCCGATGTTGATGGTGCCGAGGATCGAGCCATCTTTGTCGTCGAGAACGATGATGTTCGGCTCGGCGTGGCTGAGGATGTAGAAGTGGTGATTGTACGGGTCGTTGAGGTAGCCGTCGGGGTGGCCGCCAGTGTCGATCTTCTTAATGATCGCGAAGGTCTTCGCGTCGAACATGGTTACGGGAGTCGAGGTGGCGAACCCGTGGCTGGTTGCGGTATCGACCGCGCCGCCGTGGGCGCTAACGCCGGGGATGTCGCCGACCTGGGCGAGGGTGTCGAGATTGAAGACGCCGATGTGGCCTTCGGGTCCGGAGCGGGCGACGAAGAGATTGCGGTCGTCGGGATCGGCGGTGACGTAGTCGAAGCCGCCGTCGCCACCGGTGAGCTGAATCTTGATGACCTTGTAGGGGCCGTTGTCCTGTGCGTGGGCGAATGCGGAGCAACAAAGCACGGCCGCGAAAGAGGAAACAACGAGAGGCTTGAGGTTCATGGGTGTCTCCGTGTGCAAACTTTTAATGCGCAGCGATTACTCGGATGAAGCGCGAATGGAGCACGATTCTGGTGCACAAGGAGGATACACGCTGGGGTTCAGCAGCGGATGAAAGCGGCGCCTACCAAGTGAGGGCGCGGACTGCGCTTACTCCGGCGCCGATGAGGGCGGTTTCGTCGTCGGGGGGCAGCACCTCGAGCGAGTAGCTTTGCAGCGGACTCATCTTTACCATGCCTTCGAGATGCCGGCGGAGCAGGTTCACCTCGAGGAAGCCGACGTTGTGCCCGGTGAAGTAGAAGCGGCCTGGGCCGGCGAGATGGATGAACGATGCTGTGGCGGCGGCGAGCGCGCGATGCCACAGGTCGACGAACTCGCGGCACTCGCGATCGCCCTGGCGCGCGGCGGCAAAGACTTCTTCGGGCTCCTTGTCGAGGAAGCGCATGCGCATGGCGCGGTAGCCCATGATGCCTTCGAGATGGCCGACGCCGCCGCATCCGCAGAAGCGCTCTTTCGGATCGAGGGTGACGGTGACGTGGCCGCCCTCCCAGACGCCTTCGACGTAGGGCCAGCGGCCGTAGCCTATGCCGTTGCCGATGGTCCAGACACGCGTGAGGCGGTTGAGCTGGCCGCGCGTGGCGGCGACGCCGGCAGCGATTGCGTCTGCGTCGTTGGCGATGTGGACGGGCGCGGTGATGCCGCGCTCAGACAGCACGCGGCCGAGTTCTTCGCCCATGTGCATGCCCTTGATCTGGGTGAGATTCGGGCTGTCTTCGACGACGTTGTGGCGGATGACACCGGGGACCGCGATGCCGATGGCGTCGACCTTCTCAGCGTTTTCGGCTACGAGACCAGCAATCTGCGAGGCGAGCGTGTTCATGAGATCGCCGCCTGGGATGGCGGTGAGGGCGTCGGCTTCGTCGCCCTCGGCCGGGAAGCGCACAGTTTTGCCGATGAGCTTGTGATCGGCGAGCCGGCCAGCCACGATGTGTTCGGTAACCACTACGCCGATGGCGACAGTCATAGCGCCCTCCGTGTTGCCTACCCGGCCTGATACTGATGCAGCCGTCCGAGACCGTTGAAGGCCGCCGTCTTGTAGCACTCCGCCAGCGTTGGATAGTTGAAGACCGTGGAGACGAAGTAGTCCACGGTTCCATCGAGCGTCATGACGGCCTGCCCGATGTGGATCAGCTCGCTTGCGCCTTCGCCGATGATGTGGACGCCGAGCACCTTGCGGGTGTCGCGATGGAAGATGAGCTTGAGGCGGCCGGTGGTATCGCCGCGGATCTGGCCGCGCGCTACTTCGCGGTAGTAGGCCATGCCGACTTCGTAGGGCACGTCCTCGTCGGTCAATTGCTCTTCTGTTTTGCCGATGAAGCTGATTTCGGGAATGGTGTAGATGCCGTAGGGATAAAAGCTGGGATTCGTGTTGGTGGAGTTGTCGTTGAAGGCGCGGTGCGCGGCGATGCGGCCCTGCTCCATGGAGACCGAGGCGAGTGCGGGGAATCCGACGACGTCGCCGACGGCGTAGATGTGGTCGACCTTGGTGCGGTAGTGCTCGTCGACGGGAATGCGGCCGCGCGGGTCCGCCTCAATGCCGGTGGCAGCGAGGTTGAGGTCGTCGATCGCGCCCTGGCGGCCTACGGCGAAGAGCAGGGCTTCTCCGGAGACGCGCTTCTTGCTTTCGAGGTTGGCGACGACGCCGCCATCGGGCAGCTCCTCTACGCTTTCGACTTCCTCGCCGAGGCGCAGCGTGACGCGGCTGTCGCGGAGGTGATAGCTGAGCGCTTCGACGATCTCCTGGTCGGCGAATTCGAGGAGCTTGGCGCGCTTTTCAATGATGGAGACGCGGACGCCGAGGATGGCGAACATGCAGGCATACTCGACGCCGATAACGCCGCCGCCTACAACGATGAGAGTGCGCGGGAGGGCGGGCAGGTCGAGGACCTGGTCGCTGTTGATGATGGTGCGGCCGTTGATGGGCACCTTGGGCGAGGAAGCGGGACGCGTGCCGACGGCGATGATGGTGTGATCAGCCTCGAGCGTGGTGTCGCCGGCAGGACCTTCGACGCGCACATGCGTGGGATCGATGAAATGGGCGATGCCGTGCACGATGTCGATGCCGTTGCGCGAGAGCTGCGCCTCGGTCACGTCCACTTCGGTTTTGATCACGGCCTGTACGCGGAATGCGAGGTCGGCCATGGTGATCTTTTCCTTGACGCGGTAATTCATGCCGTAGACGGAACGGTAGTTGTAGCCGGAGAGATGCAGCACGGCCTCGCGCATAGTCTTCGAGGGAATTGTTCCGGTGTTGATGCAGACGCCGCCGACGACCGAGCGCGACTCGACGACGACCACCCGTTTTTTCATCTTGGAAGCGGCGACGGCGGCGCGCTGCCCGGAAGGACCGGAGCCGATGACGGTGAGGTCATACTTGACGGCGCTCATGCTTTCCCTCTCCCAGAACACAAGGATGCATTCGGGTGCGAAGGGTTGCGGACGCGGGGAATGGGGAACCCTTCAAACGGAGGCTAACATAGCGGGCGGGGCTCGGTTTGAATCTGCAAGGAATCGCATTGATGGCAGCGGAATTGTCGCTAAGTTACGCTCGAATTTGAAAAAGGGGAAGCCCGAGGGAGGGTGCGACCTATCCCCCGGGCGACGGCCTTCTCGTGGTGCGGATTGGTTATGAGTGCGCGGTCCGGAAGATCGGGGATATGCCGGGTTCGACTCGCAGGCTCGGGCGGTGTTCGTCGTGATTGCTTTCCTCCACGCGGAACTGCCGGATCATGCTGTCGAGGTCGGCGGCGAGCGAGGCGAGGTCCTTGAGGGCCTGCACGGCTTCTTCCGCGCCCTGCGAGGTTTCGGTTGCGAGCTGCGAGATCTGCCCGGCGGATTCGGAGATCTCACCGGAGGCGGAGGTCTGCTCGGTGGCGGCTGTGGCGATGAGCTGGATCTGGTGCTCCACTTCCTTGGAGGATTCGATCATCGCTTCGAGGCTCTTGCGCGCGCGGCTGGTTTCGTTCATGCCGTTCTCGACCGCGGAGCGGCTGTCGTCCATTAACTGGAGTGTGGCGCGGGTTTCGTCCTGGATGCTGCGGATTGTGCCGGCGATCTCTTCGGTTGCGCTCTTGGTGCGTTCGGCGAGGCGGCGCACTTCGCCGGCGACGACTGCGAATCCGCGGCCGTGCTCTCCTGCACGCGCGGCTTCGATGGCGGCGTTCAACGCGAGCAGGTTTGTCTGCTCGCTGATCTCCTGGATCACGTTGACTACCTTGCCGATCTCCTCGGAGCGCGCGGCGAGCGAGGTCATCTTGTCGGAGACGGAACTGGTGGCGCCGGCGATCGTCTCCATGGTCTGCGCGGCGGCCTGCATGACGGCTCCGCCCTGGTCGGCGGTCTCGGCGGAGATGCGGCTGGCCTGTGCGGCTCCTTCGGCGTTATGGCTGATCTCGCCGATGGTGGCGGTCATCTCCTGAGCGGCGGCGGCGATCTGGTTGGTCTTGCTGGACTGCGTGTGCGAGTTGGCGGCGCTCTGAACGGCCCGGGCGCTCATCTGGTTGGTCGCGGTGGAAAGAGTTTGCGCGCCCCTGGAGACGGACTCGATGACTTCGCGCAGAGCGGTGACGCTGCGGTTGAGCGCGTCTCCCATGCGGCCGATCTCGTCGGTGCCGGTCACGCGCACGCGCGCGGTGAGGTCTTTCGACGCGAGCTTTTCGAGGGCCTCGGTTACATGGCCGACGCGAGGCGCGATCACGCGGGTGAGGACCGCTCCCGTCGCCGCCGCAAGCAGCAGGATGAAGAGCGTCAATCCAAGATCGATCCACGTTGCACGCGAGCTGTCGCGTGTCATTCCCGCGGCCTGGTCGCCGGCGATCTGCGCGTGCAGGTGAAACCCGGTTTCCGCGGCCGACAGGGCCGACGTGATGGCGGCGTTGGTTGCGTCGGAGGACATCAGGTCGAGGGCTTCGCCGACCTTGGTTTGCTGGAGCAGCGCCAACCCGCGATCGCTTGCATCCTGATACGTCCGGATCGCCGCAACAAGCTGTTCAAAGTGCGGCCGCTGATCGGGCTCGATGAGCGGTTCCATCTGCTTGAGTGCTGCGCGGTAGTTTTCGATTGCCTTGGCGCGACGGTCGGTGTGCGTGGAGGTGCAGGCCGGAATCTGGCAGAGAAGCAGCTCGAGGTCTTCGTTCCGCTCGTTCACTATTCCCATGCGGACCTGGTCGATATAGATCAGCGACGGAATGTGTTCCGCGCTAACAACTGCGCTCTTGGCTGCGATGCTGTGGAATGTGGCGAAGGTAAATCCTCCCAGTACCACGCACAGCCCGCACACGATTCCGAATGCGATGAAGAATTTGTTTGAAAGACGAATATTGCGGGCAAGCGACATGACCGTGCGTCCTCTCCGGATGGTCTCGATGGATACATCGGCTTTGCGGGCGATGACTTGACTTTCTGTCGGGGAAAAAGCGGCTGATGTTGTCATGTGGTTGGCGGAATGGCAATTTGCGCTTGTCCGACCATAGCTAAATCGATATTCTTGCCGCGCTTGCAAATTCGATGTTTGTATGGGAGTTTTCTCATGCGATTCAGCTCTGCGCGCGCTGCGGCTTGTTCGATTGGTGTCGTTCTCATGCTGATTTCCGGCGCGGTCTGCCTGGCTGGGCAGGCTGCTCCGTCTGCGGCGCCTGCGCAGACGCGGCAGACGTTCCAGCCCACGCCGGAGATGCTGGCGATCCAGGCCGCGAACGAGAAGGAGCGCCAGCGCGAGATGGACCTGCTCGGAATCAAGGAGCTGCGGCCGGGAGCGGACGGAGGCAATCCCAAGGCGCCGAATGCCGCCAATTATGACGAGAGCAAAGCGGATATTTATCCCAACTTGCCGGACCCGCTGACGCTGAACAACGGCAAGCGTGTGACAACCGCGAAGCAGTGGTGGGGGCAGCGCAGGCCGCAGATCGTTGAGCTGTATGACGAGAACGTACTGGGGCGAACGCCGACGCATTTGCCGAAGGTGAACTGGGAGGTGGTGAGCACGACGCGGGAGAAGAACGGCGAATTCGACGTGGTGACGAAGAAGCTTGTCGGGCACGTGGAGAATTCCGCCGCCCCGGAGATCAAGGTGGATATCGACCTGGAGCTCTCAACGCCCGCCGATGCGAAAGGACCGGTTCCGGTGATCGTGGAGCTGGGCTTCAGCAAGGAGTTCATGGAGCAGATGCGCAAACGCTTTCCGCAATTCGCGCAACAGCAACAGGGACCCACGTGGCAGCAGCAGGTTCTGGCGAAGGGGTGGGGTTACGCAGAGTACGTTCCGGCGAGCGTGCAGCCGGACAATGCCGCGGGGCTCACGCAGGGAATTATCGGCCTGGTGAACAAGGGACAGCCGCGGAGCCTGGACGACTGGGGAGTGCTGAAGGCGTGGGCGTGGGGCGCGAGCAAGTGCCTGGATTATTTTGAGACGGACAAGGCTGTCGATGCGAAGCAGGTCGGCATAGAAGGGCACTCGCGCTACGGGAAGGCCGCGCTGGTTGCAATGGCATACGACCCGCGTTTTGCGATCGGATACATCAGCTCGTCGGGCGAGGCGGGAGCAAAGCTCTACCGGCATATCTTCGGCGAGGAGGTTGGGAACATTTCGGCCGCGGTGAGCTTCCATTGGGTGGCTGGAAATTTTTTGAAATACGATGGGCCGCTGAACACAGGCGATCTGCCGGTGGATGCGCATGAGCTGATCGCGCTGTGCGCGCCGCGTCCGGTGTTCATCTCGGGCGGCGCGACGCAGGGCGATGGATGGGTGGATGCGAAGGGAATGTTCATGGCGGCCGCGGCGGCCGGACCTGTGTACAGGCTGCTGGGCAAAAAGGATATGGGGACCGCGACGTTTCCGCCCATCGAAACGCCGCTGATCGACGGCGATATTGCGTTCCGGCAGCACAGCGGTGGGCATACGCCGGCTCCAAACTGGCCGACGTTCATCACGTTCGCAAGCCGTTATCTTCGCGCGCCGGAAGGCGGAGGTGCATTGCCCGTTACAAGTGCGACGAAGGCTGCCCCGGTTCATTTGACTGCGGCTGAGGATCGCGAACGGCTGATGCATCTACTGGGACTGACAGACGCTCAGATGCGGCGGCCGCCGGCGACCGATCCGAAGTCGCCCAACGCGACGAACTACGACCTGAAGAGTGCGGACCGTTATCCGAGTTTGCCCGATCCGCTGGTGATGCGGAACGGGAAGCGGGTGACTACGGAGGAACAATGGTGGAGCAAGCGGCGGCCGGAGATCGTGGACGACTACGAGCGCGAGATTCTGGGCCGCGCGCCCGAGCATCTGCCTGCCGTGAATTGGGAGGTGGTGAGCGTCACGCCCGAGAACTGGCGCGGCATCGACGTGATCACGAAGCGGCTCGCGGGGCATGTCGATAACTCGTCGTATCCGCAGATCGAAGTGAAGATCGATATGGTATTGTTCACGCCGGCGCGTGCTCCGGGACCTGTGCCCGTGTTAATGGAGTTGGCATTTCAGAAGGATTGGGATCGAGCGATTGCACGGCCGTTTGCCGTTCCGCCTGCGCCGGGAACACCGGGGCACTGGGGCGTGGACGGCCGCGAGGCGCTGGAGCGCGGGTGGGGATTCGCGGTGCTGAACCCGGTAAGTTTTCAGGCGGATTCGGGCGACGGACTGACGGAGGGCATTATCGGGCTGATGAACAAGGGTCAGCCACGCGGCGTGAATGACTGGGGCGCGCTGCGGGCGTGGGCGTGGGGCGCGAGCCGTGCGCTCGATTGCCTGGAGATGGATCGGGCGGTGGACGCGCGCCAGGTTGGGCTGGTGGGGCATTCGCGGTTCGGCAAGGCCGTGCTGGTGGCGATGGCGTATGACCAGCGGTTTGCGATTGCGTACTCGAGTTCGTCGGGCGAGGGCGGAGCGAAGTTATATCGGCACATCTACGGCGAGCAGATGTCGAACCTTGCGTCTGCGTCGCTGTACCACTGGTTCTGCGGAAATTTTCTGCGCTATGGCGGGCCGCTGAATCCTGGGGATCTGCCCGTGGACAATCACGAGCTGATTGCGCTGAGCGCGCCGCGGCCAGTGTTTATCGGCGGCGGATCGCTTGATGGCGATGGCTATGCGGAAACGGGCGGGGATGCGTGGGCCGATCCGAAGGGAATGTTCCTTGCGGAGGTGGCCGCGGGGCCGGTGTACACGCTGCTGGGAAAGAAGGACCTTGGCACGAAGGAGTTTCCGCCGGTGGGGACGGCGCTGACGGACGGGGAGCTCGCGTTCCGGGAGCACCAGTACGGGCACACGCCTGTGCCCAACTGGCCGGCGTTTCTCGAGTACGCCGGCCACTATCTGCACGCGCCGGAGAATCCCGCGGTGCTGGCGCGGGCCCAGTCACATTAGCGGTCCGCGCGGCTGCCGGGGACGATCACTCGGCTTTGAGCGCGTCCACGGGATTGAGGCTGGCTGCGCGGCTCGCGGGCAGATAGCTTGCGAGCGCGGCGGCCGCGGCGAGAATGAGCGGGACGGCTGCGAAGCTGATGGGATCGAGCGGCCTCACGCCGTATAAGAGCGTTCTCATCAGCTGCGCAATCGCCGTTGCAGCTCCGAGGCCGATGACGATTCCGATCCCGGTGAGAACCAGCGCAGAACGCACAAAGATCCATCGCAGTTCGCGCTTCTGCGCTCCGAGCGCCATGCGGACTCCAATTTCGCGCGTGCGCTGCGAGACGGAATACGAGATGACCCCGAAGATGCCGATTATGCTGAGCGCAAGGGCCATAGCCGCGGCGATTCCGAGCATGATGAGGGTGAAGGAGGTGCGCGCCATCGATCGTGCGTAGATTTCGCCCAAAGTCCGCATCGATGCTACGGGAAGGTTGCCATTTACCTGCCACACGGCCTGCTGGATCTCGCTGCGCAGGCTCTCGGTTCCCGCGCGGTCACTGTGCACAACAAAGGTCACGTTGCGCTGCGTGTCGATAGCATTGTTTGCCCAGGGAACCTTCACCATCGGAGGCCAGTACACGGTCGCAGGGGCCTGTTCTCCCACGCCATTCTGGTGCACGTCCTGGGCAACGCCGACGACCTCGGTCCACGGCTGGGTGGGCATGATTCTGACGCGCTTGCCGATGGCTGCCTGCGCCGAGCCCCACTCCTCCCGCGCCAGGTTCTCCGAGAGGATCACCACGGGCCTCAAGCCGTAGATGTCGTCCCACGTGTAGTCGCGGCCGGCCACGAGGCGCGTGCCCGCGGTCTTGAAGTATCCCGGCGAGGTGTAATTGAACAGCCGCATCAGCGCAGTTCCGGGGCGCTCGACCCTGCCCTCGATAGAGATGTTGTTCCAGGCCGGATCGTCTTCATCCATCGGCACAGCTCGCGCAAACCCCACCGAATGCACGCCAGGAATCGCGGCGAGCTTGTCGACAATGTTGTTCTCCATGCGCATGGCGGCCTGCTCATCGGAAACGAGCTGCCGTGGAATTGCTATGCGCAGGGTCTGCACGTGGTCTGCGTCGGCAAATCCGGGGTCGACGCGGCGAAGCGCTGCAAGCGTGCGGATCATGAGCGCCGCGCTGACAAGCAGCGCCATCGCCATGGCCACCTGCGCTACCACGAGCAGGTGGCGCCCGCGTTGCCGCTCGCGGCTTGTGCTGGCAGTTCGGCTCGCGGAGGCCTGCGCCAGCGACGCTGTGGGCCGCATCGATTTGAGCGCCGCAATGGAACCGAAGAGGAGCGCCGAGACGAGTGAAAGGCCAACGGTGAACGCGATCGAGCGCGCGTCGAGAGATATTTCATTCAGGCGCGGAAGGTTCGCCGGGCCGATTCGGACGAGCAGACTCAGGCCGGCCTCGGCGATCGCGATGCCGGCGGCGCCGCCGATGAGCGCGAGCAGCACGCACTCGCCAAGCACCTCGCCGGCTATGCGCGCCCGGCTTGCGCCCAGGGCCGCGCGGACCGCCAGTTCCTGACGGCGCGCCTCGACGCGCACCAGCAGCAGGTTCGCCACGTTGGCGCAGGCAATCAGCATCACGATGGCGATGGTGCCCATGACCGCCCACAACACGCTGCCCACGCTGCCGATCACTTCCTGCTTCATGGGGCGGATGGCGCCAGAGATCTTCCAGATCCTGTAGAAATGCGGGTCGCCGCCGTCGGGGCCGTTAGTCCACGAGTCCATCCAGATGTCGAGCATGCGCGCGATGTCGGCGTCGGCCTCGTTGATCGTCACGCCCGGTTTGAGGCGGGCGATGCCGTTATAGCCGAAGCCGGCGAGGATCTGATGGCGCGGATCGAAGGCCAGCGGGATGAGCATGTCGAAGTCCTGGTTGACGACCTCGAAGCCGCGCGGCATTACGCCGACGATCTCGCGCGCCTGGGAATCGACTTCGATGTTGCGCCCGACGACGGACGTGTCGCCGCCAAAACGCCGCTGCCAGTAGCCGTAGCTCAGCATCACGACCCGGTGGCTGTTCGGGACCTGGTCGGCGGGCAGGATCCACCGCCCCACAGCCGGCGAAACGTTGAACGTCTGCAGCACGCCGTCGCTGATGTACGTTGCGTGCACTTCTTCGGGCTGCGCGATGCCCGTGACGTTGGCTGTGCCTGAGATCCACACGCCGATGGACTGAAATGTGCGGTTGTGTTCCGCGAAGGTGAGATACATCGACGGCGAAAGGCGCAGCCCTTCGGAGAAGTTGGCCAGCCCAGCCGCCCCGGGGGCGTGCAGCCACACTGCCACCAGTTGTTCCGGCTCGGGATAGGGCAGCGGCTTGAGAAGAACGCTGTTGACGACGCTGAATACCGCGGTGTTGGCGCCAATGCCGATGGCGAGGGTGAGCAGCACGGTGACGGCAAAGCCGGGCGACTTTGCGAGACGGCGCAACGCGAGCCTGAGGTCGGCAAGGAGCGACTCGAGCGTGGGCCACTGCCAGACTTCGCGACTCCGCGTCTCGATGAGAGATGGATTGCCGAAGGCGCGAAGCGCGGCCAGGCGGGCCTCGGCGCGGGAGAGATTTTCGAGGCGCATCAACTGCTCGGTTTTTTGTTCGATGTGCTCGCGCATCTCTTCGCCTAGTTCGTCGTTGAGACGGCGGCGGCGAAAGACTCGTTCAATCCAACTCATTGCTGCATTGCCTTTCAGGAATTCGCGGCGCGGCGGCCGGGCCCGAGCACCATCTGGACGCCCTCGAGCATGCGGTCGAAGCTTGAGATCTCGCGCTCGAGGTGGCGCGTGCCGGTTTTGGTGATTTCGTAGATGCGCACGCGGCGGTTGGTCGAGGGCGACACAGCCCAAGCGGCGCGGACGAGCTTTGCCTTGAGCAGGCGCTGGAGGGCGGGGTAGAGCGAACCTTCTTCGACCTGAAGCAGGTTGTTGGAGCGCTGCTGGATGTGCTGGACCAAGGCGTAGCCGTGGGCAGGCTGGCGGCGGAGCGACTCGAGGATCATCATCTCGAGGGCGCCGGGAAAGAGATCGCGTGGTGTGCTTGTGCTGTTTTCCATAAGGCATTGATCGAACATGCCTAGAGTAAAAAAGTAAGTGACGGCTGTCAAGGCTATCCCGAAAACGGGGAGGATGCCGGGGCGCTTTCGAGGGCCGCTCGGGATAGGTGCGGGGCGCGGGCAGTGTGTCAGAATCGTCCATTTCGCAATGTTTGCGGCCTTCCGGGATTTCTGCCGATATAAGCCGTGGCACCCATTGAAGGAGCACTTGTGCGAAGCGCCCTAATTGCATTGTTGCTGGCATCCTGCGCGGTCTCAGTGCCTGCGGAGTTTCCGGACGCCCCGATTGCCGCGCCGGCTGCCGCGCCGAGCGCCAGCGATCCCGCCGCGGCCTTTGTCCGTCGGGCCGGCACAGAGCAGGTTCCTCCGAGGCGTGTGTCGGCCTGGTTGATTGCCGGCTTCGCGCTCGATGGAGCGGCGCGCGGACTCGACGCATATTCCACTCATCGCGCTCTCGAGGACACAAACAACCACGAGATGATTCTTCCCGGCGCAATCGTGAGGAGTCAGCCCGCGCTCTATGCATCCGGCGTTTCCATCGTGCTGGCCGAGTACGTTGGATGCAGGCTTCTCACCGCACATCATCGGGAGAGGCTTGCGCGGTGGGTTCCCTACGTCGATGTCGCGGCCGTGCTGCCGTTCGCGGTTCATAATCTCTCCCTTCCGCACCGGAACGCCGCGAACTGAAACAGCAGGACCGCGATTGAATTCCAGACTCAGCGACTCGAACGCCGCCACCACCTTTGACTGAACAGCCGCGATAGAAATCGTCTCACTCAGATCGCAGACGATCCAACGCTGATTTCTGGCGTGGCGCTGCTGCGAAGGCCGGCGCAGCGTATCGCCCGTCACGAAGTCAATGCGATTTCACGCCACGCCCGATCGCCACGCGATGCGCGCCGAAATGGGAATCGCTTCCCGCAACCCTCCTGAATGCCGCTGCCATGGAACGGAATGCACTGGCGGTCACAATCCGCGGTGTATCTATCTAATCAGGTTCGCGGAGAACCACAAAAAAAGGAGACCAGTTGAACAAAATGAAGCGTATTGCCCCTCTTTCCCTGACTGCGTTGTTCGTCACATGTATCGGATGCGGAGCCGTGAAAGGCACTCAAAATCCGAAGACCACTTCTTCCTCCGGGGAGAAGGGCAGCAGTACTGTCACTTTCGCCATTCCCATTCACTCGCCCGGAAGCCAGTTCACGGCGGGCCCACAGTCGTCCAAAGCTCGCGCGCGCGCGGCAGCAGTTAAAAGCAGGAGCCAGTTTGTCGATTCAAGCGCCAACGGAGACTTCCAGATTTACCTTGATGGAGCGAAGATACTGGACGCCAACTTCACGCCGCAGTGGAATGGAGACGCTCCGGTTCAGGGACCCGGGCCGAGCGCGCCCGAGTCGTCTACGCCTGATGGCGGCAGCATCTCGTACACGTCGAACGTGACCGCGACGGAGATCGACGTCACGGTGAACCTGACGACGGTCTCGGAGGTGGCGCACACGCTCGGCGTGGTCCAGGTGAACGGGGCGTGCCTGGCGAACGCGTCGGGAACCACGGACTGGTGCCTCGGCGGCAGCGGCGCGATCAGCGATGGATTTGTGGGCGTGAACAACGGCTACGTGCTGGCGGAAGGGCAGACGTCCTTCACGCTTAGCCCGGGCAGCGACAACTCAGGCATCAGCCTGACGCTCAAAGGGGTTCTCGAGGCGGGGTACCTCTGCACGGACGACGCCTGCGTTAATCAGACGATCTCGAAAGACGAGAACGGAGCATACAAGGTGATTGCGTATCCCGTGGATGAGAATGGCAGCGCGGTCACGAGCAGCACGTACAGCAACGGCTGGTGGGACATCGAGGAGCTCGACAACAAGGGAATCCTGACGATCTCGACCGCGAATGCTTCGCCGTTCAACGCGCCGAACATCAACGCAAGCGGATGGGATGAACAGCCGTTTACATTCACGTGCAACCACACGGGCGACACGACGATCGGGATCCGCCTGCTTACGTCGAACGCGGCGACGGGACCGGTGAGCGGGTTCAAGTACAACCAGGCGAACTATCCGAAGCCCGGCGATGTGCTTGGGGCCGTGGGCTCCGATCTCTTCTTTGGCGACAAGCTGCCGGTTCACTGCCAGGCATACGGGTCGGTAACCATCAACGTGAACTAAACCAGCGGGAGCGGGGCTGCCTCGGCTGAGAGGCGAGCCCTGTCCACTGTGACGCCTGCCCTCCCCCGAACCTGATCGCCCTGCGGCGAACAACAATAAGGCTCCCCGCGCTGACTGGCGCCGGGAGCCTTGTTGTTTGATCGTTGCGCCGGCGGGCTCTGGAAGATGAATTCGGGCGCGAGAGCGACGGTTGATGGCTACTTCATAGCGGTCATTGCGGCGTCGAGGATGGTTTCGAGATCGCCGAAGCGCTCCTGGTAGTCGTCCATGCTGCGAAGGATGACGTCGCGTGCTTCTTCGGCGCCGTAAACGTGGGTGATCTCGCAACTGGGCGCGGTGGCGCCGGGGGCCTGCTTGTAGGTGAGGAAATAGTGGCGGAGGCGGTTCGTGACGCCTTCGGGGAGCTCGGAGACGTCGTTGAGCGATCCGTAGGTGGCGTCGGCGACGAGGACGGCGATGATCTTGTCGTCGGCTTCGCCGCCGTCGAGCATGCGGAGGCCGCCGATGGGCTTGCACTCGACGATCACGTTGCCGTTGTTGATCTGGCGGTCTGTGAGTACGCAGATGTCGAGCGGGTCGCCGTCGCCCTCGAGGGTGCGGCCGGTTTTTTCCGACGATAACGCGGCTACTCGCTCTCCGCAGAACGTCTGCGGTACGAAGCCGTAGAGCGCAGGGCAGAAATTGGAGTATTTCTGCGGGCGGTCGACGCGAAGGTAGCCGGTGATCTTGTCGATTTCGTACTTCATGGTGTCGGTGGGCACGACCTCGATGAAGCACTGCACGTGCGTGGGAGCGTCGTCGCCGGGCGAGATGCCGTGCCAGGGATGGTGCTTGAACAGCACTCCAAGTAATTTCCAGAGCGGCTGGGCTGAACTCATGGTGCCACCTTTTGTGGGCCGGGTAGATTTGATGGACTGTGATTGCTGTTAAGGATGTCTGATCGGGGATTGTGCAGGGCGATTGTATCGCGCACACGCGGCGTGATTCAACCGACGGTGGAGTCAGCGATCAGTCCTGTTATGATGCGGCTAAAACAGATGATTGCAGTGCCCATCGGAGGTAAGGATGCGATTTGAGGAGACGGTGTCAGGCGATGTCCTGGTGGTGAAGGTGATGCAGCCCCGCATTGCCGCGGACGTTGCCGGAGATTTCAAGAAGTCGCTTGTTGAGGCGGTGTCGAGAGCCGACCGGGCGATCGTTCTGGACCTGACCGGGTTGACGTTCATCGATTCGATGGGGCTTGGCGGGCTGATTGCCGCTCTCAAGGCTCTAAAAGAGGACGGCAACCTGGTTCTGTGCGGAGTGAGCCACTCGATCTTAAGCATGTTCAAGCTCACGCGCATGGACAAGATCTTCCGCATGTTCGGTACGGCGGAAGAGGCTGTCGCAGCGTTGACCCACGATGCTTCGAGGCCCGCTTGAGGCGGATCCACTGCGCGATCGGGTGCGAGCTTGCCGAAGTAAATTCCATTGCGGCGATGCTGCGCGACCTGTGCGCAAGTTTGGGATTCGACGAGATCGATGCGTACCAGGTGGAGCTGGCCGCGTGCGAGGCGATGGTGAATGTGATCCGTCACGCGTACCGGAACGAACCGGGAAAGACGATGATGGTGGGCGCGGGCGCAGAAGACGGCAGGCTTGTGATTGAGATCGAGGACAGGGGTGTGCCGATGCCCGCGGAACGGGTCCGCGATCTGAAGGAAGGCGTGGAAATTGCGGAAGTTGATTCGCGGGAGCGGTCGTCGCTGCGCGAGAGCGGGCGCGGACTTCAGATTATTCACGACGTGATGGACGAGATCTCGTATGAGAGCGAAGGAGGCATGAACCGGCTTCGCATGGGCAAGTTGATCGCGGCCGCGCGGCGAGAAGAGCAGTAGGATAGGGGCGGAGGCAACTGCGATGCTGATTGTTCACGTGCATGTGCGGGTCAAGCCGGAGTCGGTTGCGGACTTCAGGCAGGCAACGCTCGAAAACGCGCGCGCGAGTGTCAAAGAGCCGGGAATTGCGCGGTTCGACGTGATGCAGCAGCAGGATGATGCAACGCGGTTCGTGCTGACCGAGGTGTACCGCACGCCGGAGGCGCCGGCCGCGCATAAGGAGACTTCGCACTACGCGAAGTGGCGCGATGCGGTGGCAGACATGATGGCCGAGCCGCGGCAGAGCGTGAAGTACATCGCTGTGTTTCCAGACGACAATGGCTGGTAGCGCGATGCAGTTCGAGTTTGCGACTGCTGCGCGCGTGATCTTCGGCGAGGGCAAAGCTGCAGTGCTGCCGGAGATTGCGCGGAGCTTTGGCGCGCGGGCGATGGTGGTGACGGGTGCTTCGGCGGAGCGCGCGGCGTCGCTGGTGTCGGCGCTCTCGGCGCAGACGTTTGCGGTGAGCGGGGAGCCGACGGTCGACCTGGTGCGCGAGGGAGCGCGGCGCGCGCGGGAAGCCGGATGCGATGTGGTGATATCGGTTGGCGGCGGCTCGGTGATCGATGCCGGAAAGGCTGTTGCGGCGCTGGCCACGAACGGCGGCGAGCCGCTCGATTTTCTCGAGGTGGTGGGGAAGGGCCGGGCGATTGCGGAAATGCCGCTGCCGTTTATTGCCGTGCCGACGACGGCGGGGACGGGCAGCGAGGTCACGCGCAACGCGGTGCTGGGATCGACTGAGCGTGGCGTGAAGGCAAGCCTGCGCAGCCCGATGCTGCTGCCGCGCGTGGCGCTGGTCGATCCGGAGTGGACGTATGGATTGCCGCCGGCAGTCACTGCATCCACGGGCCTCGATGCGCTGACGCAACTTATTGAGCCGTACGTCAGCGCGCGCGCGAATCCGCTGACGGATGCGATCTGCGTGGCCGGAATGGAGCGTGCTGCCGGTGCACTGCGCCGGGCTTATCGCGACGGCGCAGACAGGGATGCGCGACGCGACATGGCGCTTGCCAGCTTGTTCGGCGGGCTGGCGCTTGCGAACTCCGGGCTGGGTGTCGTGCATGGGTTTGCGTCGCCGCTTGGAGGCGGATGGAAGGCGCCGCATGGCGCACTTTGTGCCGCGCTGCTGCCGCACGGCATCGCGGCCAATGTGGCGGCGCTGCGGGCGCGCGCGCCGGAGCATCCGGCGCTGGAGAAGTATGCCGCAATTGCGCGCCTGTTGACCGGACGGAAGGACGCGCGCGCTGAAGACGGCATCGAGTGGGTGCGCGCGCTGTGCGCGGAGCTCAACATTCCGGCGCTCGAAGCGTGGGGGATTTCCGAAACGGATTTGCCCGGCGTGGTTGAGGAGGCAGCGCGCGCCAGCAGCATGAAGGCGAATCCGCTGCGGCTGACGAGCGAGGAGTTGATGGGCGTGGCGAGGGCAGCGCTAACCGCTTAAGTGAGCGACCTGAGCACACGGGGCAAGAGCGACTTATTTCAGAGCGGCAATCACCTGCGCGTCGCGTCCCGGCGCAGCAGATCCATTGGAGCCCTGCAGGTCGATCTTAAGCGTCTTGTGCTTCTTCGCCTTGAATTCGTCGCTCACGATATTCGACGTCTTGCGCTGGCCGCCAGCCTTGAGCACTACTCGGAACTCCTGCACGCCGGGCGGAACGTAGACATTGTCGAAGCTGCTCTTGTCCCCCGAGGTCGCGTTGAGGTAGGGCTTGTGGTTCATCTCGACGGTGAACGGTACGCCGGAAGGGAAGTGGCTCAGTTCGATCTTGAGGCGTGCATTGGTTTTGGGATCGAACGTGCGTGGATCGATTGCGGGGGTGCGCGGAGCGGTTGGAACCGCCGAAGGTGCGGGACGTGTCTCGGCGACCGGCGCGGCGATCTTCTTCACGGGCGCTGAAGAACCCTGGTCCACGGCGGGAACGAGGGCCGGCGCAGGGGCCTGGTTCGATGCGGCGATTGGCGCCGGCGCGGGGCTCTGCGCAGCCGGAGCGGTTGTTGCCGATGCTACGGCGGCCTGTTGAGCAGCTTCATTGCGGTGGCGCACGATCAGCCAGCCGCCGACTCCCAATACAGCCACAATCGCGGCCGCTGCGATCGTGAACATTGGGCCGCGAATTCCTCGTTGCGTTCCGGTCGGCGCACTCTCGCGGATGGCCGAGGAGGCAAGGTCGGGCACGGCGTGAGGCGTCATTGTCTGCGTTACGGACATCTGCCTGGGGATCTGATCCACAGTCATGTCGTGATCGGCCGCGGACGCCCGCTGCGGGACTGCGCTGAGCATGACCGAGTTCGTTGCCGGGGTCCCGCGCAAGCCGGCGAGTTCGTGAGCGAGTTCTTCGCCGGTCTGATAACGCTCGGCGGGGTTCTTTGCCAGGCACTTCATGACGACCGCCTCAAGCTGTGGCGGCATCGCCGGGTTGTACTTCCGCGGCGGAACGGGATCGGTATAGACCACGTTGTAGGACATCGAGGTCACGGTCTCGCCGTGGAACGGCTGCTCGCCGCTCGAGAGGGCGTAGAGAATCACGCCGAGCGAAAAGATGTCCGCACGCCCGTCGATCTGCGCGCCCGTAATCTGCTCCGGCGGCATGAAGGCCGGCGTGCCGAGCAGTTGGCCGGTCGTGGTGACTTCGTTGCCGCTCATCTTGGCCAGGCCAAAGTCGGTGATGCGCGGGCGCTCGCTTCCGTAGGCCTCGGGCGAGGTCATCATGATGTTGGCCGGCTTGATGTCGCGGTGGATGACGCCCTTGCGGTGCGCGTGGCCGAGGGCTTCGGCGATCTGCTGGCAGATGTCGCACGCGCGTTCGAGCGTGAACCGCTCGCCGCTGCGCATTGCCGCGCTCAGCGTGCGGCCTTCTACGAATTCCATCACCATGAACGGAGTGCTTTCGTGCTCGCCCACGTCGAAGACCGGCACGATGCCCGGATGCGCGAGGCTGCCCGCGGCGCGGGCTTCGCGGTAGAAGCGCGTGCGATATTCTTCGCCTTTGTCGCCGGCCAGTGCCGCGGCCTGAATGACTTTGACCGCGACGGTGCGGCCGAGTTCCGGGTCGCGTGCTTTGAATACGCTGCCCATTGCGCCGTGACCCAACTCGTCCAGGATCTCGTATCGTCCGATAGTTTTCATGGGGATTCTAGCGTGCATTCTATCGCGAAGGACGTGGGCATTCAGAGGAATCTTTTTTGCTGAGGACGGCGCGTCGAATTCGGTTATTTGAGGGGTGCCGGCAGCGGATCGTCGGCGAGCAGGCCGCGGTTGCGAAGGATGGTCATGATGTCGTGGTGGGCGATGTAGGCGAGGATTCGACAGGGCTCGGCTGATGTGTCGAGCAGGTACGTGGATTCGACGGGGATGATTTCGGACTGGCGGCCGGGCGGTTCGAAGACGAAGCGCCACTCGGTGCGGACGAGGGTGTAGCGGCTGTCGAGCGGGGTGGGTGTGACCGAGACGAGCTCCGCAGGTCGGCAGCCGAGCCGGTCGAAGAGTTGCTTGCGGCCGGCGGCGACGGGAGCGAACACGGCGGCGGGGATGCACCGGGCGCCTTGCGGGCCGGCGGTAAGGAAGGTGTCGGCGAAGAGGGTGGTGAGGGCGGGCATGTCTCCGTCGGCGGAGGCCCGCTGAAAGGCTTGGAAGAAGCGGTCGATTGCGGTTTGGGGGGCTGTCTGGGTGTCGGTCTGGATATCGGTCATTGGGTTCCTCCGTGCGGGCGCCTGTATGTCGGGTCCGGAGCGCGCCCGCACTTTAGTATTATATCAGATTCTCCCGATGAAAGTCAAGCAGAATCATGCACTTGCGCCGCAATTTTCATACTGAGCCCGTGCGCAGGCTGGTTGTGCGGGCATGAGATCCGGACCCCGCTAGAGATAGACAATCGAGATCTGCAAATCCAGGCGGCCGCCTGTGTAGGTTACTGAAGCGTCGTGAAAATTTGGGGGTCCGAAGCAGCCTTTTGCATTGTTTGAGGCTCCTACGCCTTCGCGGGGAATTCCGAGGAAATTCGTGTCGAGCCTGTTGTTGGAGTTCTCGTCGTGGAAGACCGAGATCGCGTAGGTGCCCGATTGAATGCCGGAGAACGTGCATTCACTGTGGTGGTTGGCGACCGGGGATTTCGATTGAGCGATTGCATTCTGGGGCTTCTTCGGGAAGCCTTCGGCGGACGAGTAAAGGGAGCAGACCACCTGCCCCTTGTCGGCGCGCAACCCATCAATGTCTACATGAATGACGTTCTGCGCTCCATTCGCGGAAGACGTGCCGGGCAGGACGGACGAAAGCAGCATTAAGATTGCGGCGAACATATTTTCACTCCTCCTCTGAATCATGGAGCGTTGAGATTCGTTTGCTGCCGAACAGCAGTGAAAAGGCGGCCGCGAGCCACCACAGCGCCTGAATGCTCCCAAGCGATGTAACAGATGCGGGAAGCGCCAGCGTGAGCAGTGACGACATTCCAACGAGAGCGAATGCCGCACCGAGCGCGAGGGCCAGGTAGCCGAGGACTCGCGGGATGATTCTGGAATTGACAAGAACGATTCCGAGAGGCAGAAAAACCGCCGGGGCGGAGACGATGAAGTAGAGATGTTGAACCGACTCGATGAGCCTTATGCCGGTCTCGGGCATTCCTGCAGGATTCGTGAAGAGCGCGGCGATGTAGAACGTAACCTCAATAAGGGTTACGGTCATCAGAGCCGTTGCGCCGAAAAAGGTCATCCATCCGGAGAGGCGTCGCGCTGCGCCGGAGAGATGGACAAGCGCAAAGGCAAAGAGAACGACAAAGACGGGGCCGACCGCCTGAAGCCAGGCTCCCCACAACACCGACTTGTACGATTGCTCGGCGAATTGTGCGAGCTCGGCGCCTGAGGCCCCTGGCGGCGGGCCGATGTTGATGGAAAAAGAGACGACAAGCATCAGGACGCCCAGGATTCCGCTGACAGCGCTGAAAATGCAGAACGAGCGCCTTGTGTTTTCGCGGTAAGCCATAATTCCTCCGTTTTCCCTTGTCGAAGAAGCGACGCGGACAATGCCGAAAGAGAATCCAAAAATCTCCGTTGGACGCCCAGGTCAATCGCGTGATGGCCCGGCGACAGAAGATGGGATGTCGCCGGCTTTGCGCCTGTGAAGTGCGCGCTTGATGTCGGGGCCGAATTCCCGGATGACATAGACCGCCGAAGTGACGCCGACGGCGATGTTCGCCTGGCGGACGCCGTACCCGGTTGCCGTGTACTTTTGCGGATACCAGAGTGTCGTGAGCATGGTCCCGCCGTAGATTCCCGCCAGGCCTGAAACATCGGGGTAGAGATGGCCGTTGCCGCCGTATGTGAAGAGCGTTCTGCTCGCCGCGTGGAGAGTGCGATGAAATGCTCCCTCGCACGAGCAGGGAAAATAGCGTGTGTCCTGATGAAGAGTGGCGGCGAGCGATGAATGGATGGTGCCGCCGATGGTGAAGGTTGCGAATTCCGATCCGACGTGTTCGGAGAGGCCGGCCATTCCCGAATCCCAGCGCGGAACGTTGCCGAGGGAGTCTCCCAGGCCGGTAAAGAACGCCTGGAAGAATGCTCCGGACGATTCGAAGTTCACGCGCTCATAGTCCTGCCAGCGTTCCCGTCTTGTCATGGGAGTGTACGAGCACGATTCGGGCTTCAATTCATTGGGGGGCAGCGAACTGTCCAGATGAGCCGCCGGGGAGTGCTCGCACTGCTGGGCAATCACCGCGGCCGGACCGGCGATGCAGACGATCAGGCACAATGCGCCGAACCGGTGTGAGGTCCGGTGGCGGCGCGCCGGGGTGAAGTTGTTGTGAATCATTGGATCCCCTCCTTTTCTTAATTTACATCGAATCGTTATATCGAATCGATATAACGGAGACTATATATCGATTCGGTATAAAATGCAAACGGTGCACAAAAAAGGAGCTCCCGCGGAGAATTGGCCAATGAATCTGACCGTCTTCGCCCGAGAGAAAAGGAAACCATGTACGAACTGTTCTTATTGGGAAAGCTGATGGCGAAACCCTGGCATGGATACGAGTTTCATCAGGTGCTCAACTCGGTTGTAGGCCCGTCTCGCAAGGTGAGTTGGGGAACGATTTACCCGCTGTTGAAGAGACTGGAGAAGGCCGGCTTGATTCAACGATTGTCCGAGCCTTTGGAGAAGGAAGATGGGCGGGGCCGCCAACGATACACGATTACGCCAGAGGGCAAGCAGAAGTTCTTGCGACTAATGAAGTCGGAATCAAAGAACGACCCGAATTACCGCGAAACATTCAGAATCAAGCTCGGGAACTTCAGCCGCGTCGACGCCGCAGTTCAACGCGGGATCGTAGACCGCTACCTAGCCCGGCTCAATTCAATTTCGGCTCATACGAACGCGATGTCCGAGCTGGTCTCCAGGGTCCCGGAGATGCCTGAACCGGAGCGGCGGAATATCTTGCTGGCGTTGGCGCACGATCGCTTTCTTGCTGAGACCGAAGTCGAGTGGATTCGCGGGACGTTGAGGGATGAAGTGGCCCCCCAGGCGATTGACGCGGCGGGAGACGGGTCTTAGGCTCACTGTATGGAATTCAAAATCAGCGAGCTGGAGAGGGAGCCGATTGATTTCGACCTCCGGTTCAAGCCCGGGGCGATCAATTTCGGCGATGAGGCGGAGCAGACGGGGGCGCTGTCGGTCGAGGGCCGGGCAGAGGTTCTGCACGAGCACCGGGGACCGAAAGACATCGTAGCCGACATCCGGCTGAAGGGGCATTACTCCGGGGAGTTCGAGGTGCCGTGCGCGCGGTGCGTGGAGCCTGTGGCAACGCCGCTCGAGGGGGACTTTGATTTATTGTTTCGACCGCTGGGTGCGGATGCGGGCCCGCAGGAGCGGTCGATCTCAGCGCCGGAGACTGAAATCGGTTATTATCAGAAAGACAGTCTGTTGCTTGAAGATGTGCTGCGCGAGCAGGTGCTTTTGTCTCTGCCGGTCAGGACGCTTTGCAAGCCGGACTGCAAGGGACTTTGCCCGCGCTGCGGACAGAACCGGAACGCCCAGGCATGCACCTGCGAGGAGGGTCCGAAGGATCCCCGGTGGGAGGCTCTGGGCGAAATTCGTGCTCGGATGAAGCCCTGAAGATCCTTAGAATCAAGTTTTTATGCCTGTGCCGGATGAAGCGGCGACCACGTTTGGTCTTCAGCACTGCGGGGACAGGCCACCAGGAAAGGAATTGCACCATGCCGAATCCGAAACGGCGCCACTCGGCGCGCCGCACCGCGAACCGCCGTGCCCATGATTTTCTGACCGCAACGGGGCTGTCGGAGTGCCCCAACTGCCACGAGAAGAAGCTGCCCCATCGTGCCTGCCCCAAGTGCGGCGCATACAAGGGGCGCGCCGTTCTGGAAGTGAAGGAAGCCAAGTAGCCGCACGCGGGCCGGATGCATGCTGATCGATATTGCGCTTGACGCATTTGGAAGCGACAAGGCGCCCGAGCCGGAGATTCGGGGCGCTATTCTTGCGTGCCGGGCTCTTCCTGTGCGCGTGCACCTGGTCGGTCCTGAGACAGAACTCCGCGACCTGCTGGACGAGCACCTCGAAAACGAAGACCTGCCGATCCTTGTGCACCATGCGTCGGAACGCATCAGCATGGAGGAGAAGGCGGCGCACGCCGTTCGGGCGAAAAAAGACAGCTCGATGCGCGTGGGGCTGAAGCTGGTGCGCGAGCGCAAGTGCTCCGGCTTTGTGACGGCCGGGAACACCGGCGCCGCCATGGCCACGGCGAAGATGGTGCTCGGTGCTCTTCCGGGCGTGGACCGGCCGGCGCTGGCGACTCCGATGCCGACGTCAAAGGGCAACCCGTGCGTCCTGCTGGACGTGGGAGCGAATGTCGACTGCAAGCCGCACAACCTGGAGCAGTTCGCCGTGATGGGCGAGATGTACGCGCGCAGCGTGCTCAAGATTCACAAACCGCGAGTGGGGCTGCTCTCCATCGGCGAGGAAGAGAGCAAGGGCAACGACCTTACGCGCGAGGCTCTCCCGCTTCTCAAGGCGCTGCCCCTCAACTTTATCGGGAACGTCGAGGGGCGCGACATCTTTAACGGTAACGCGGACGTGATTGTCTGCGACGGGTTTGTTGGGAACGTGGCGCTCAAGACGAGCGAGGGCATCGGACGGTTTGTGCGCGACGTGCTGCGCGAATCGCTGACGCGGACGGTCACGGCCAAGGTGGGCGCGCTCCTTTCGCGACAGGCGTTCAACGAGTTCCGCCGGCGGCTGGACTACACCGAGTATGGCGGAGCGCCATTGCTGGGCGTGCGCGGAGTTTGCATCATCGGGCACGGCTCGTCGAACGATAATGCGATCTTCAATGGAATCCGCGTGGCGTACGAATTCGCGAAGGCGGGCACGAACGAGAAGATTGAGCTCGAGTTTGCACACCGCTCGCACAGGACAGCGCGGCCTGCCGCGGCGCCGGACCCGGATGCGACGATTCAGTGATCAGTGGATAGTGATTAGTGGATAGTGATTAGATTGCTGGTCGGACGTAGGTTGCCAAGTTGGCTGAAGCCCGAGTCCAAATTGATCCCAGAGTGATGAGCCTGCTGGCTTGCCCGGCTTGCCGCGGAGACCTCCGCACGGAGCCGGAGCGGCTCGTGTGTGTTGCATGCGAGCGGGTGTATCCGGTCGTGGACGGGATACCTGTGCTGATCGCGACGAAGTAGGCTGACTCCGGGTTCGCCCCTTCCCAACCAACAACATCTCGATCTCAAATCGAACCGTTTGGAAGCGCCCATCGATGTACTCCCAGAATTCCCTTTCCAGACGGGGCGAGAACGATGTACTGTGATGGGGATATCCCAGCCACACCCGGGCCCCCTGACACCGACAACTTTCTACGGTTGAGCGTGTCACAAAGCGGCGTCTCCCCCCACTGATACGGAGGGGGGAATAGTCAACTGGAACTCCCCCGGCCCCTTTCCCGGCTTCATCTACGCCAGCTGACTCGTCCAACAGGAGCCAAAAATGTACGTTCTCCCCTGTGTTGTTTCCAGCCGTCCGCAGAGTCCCTGCGCTCATTCTGCTCTGCCTTGCCGCCACCAACTGAACCGTGCAACGGCGCTTTCCGCGGGCTCGCAACCGAGCTCTCGACGCCTCTTCTCTCTGACACTCTTCGCCACATTGGCGACGCTGTGCCTCTTCGTGCTGGCAGGCGTGAAACTTCAGGCTCAGACCGCGCACGTCGGCAAGCTCGTTACCCTGGGCAGCGGATTCGCGAATCCTTTCACGGTCGCTGTGGACGCAAGCGGCAACGTCGCCGTTATCGATTACGGAAACCACGCGGTGAAGGAGATCATGGCCGCCGGCGGCTACACCACGGTTCGAACGCTGGTAGGCGGCCTGTCGTTCATGTTCGGCTCGGCGTTTGACTCCCACGGCAACCTCTTCTTTACGGAATACGGAAAGAACCACGTCGAAGAGATGCTGGCCGTGAATGGCGTTATCCCGCCGTCTCCCAAGATCGTCATCATCGGCAGCGGCTTCAATATCCCGGCAGGTGTTGCGGTCGACGCCAATGACAACGTCTTCGTCGGCGATCAAAACAACAACGTCGTGAAGGAGATTCTGGCTTCCAGCGGCTACGCTACGACCATCACCATTGCCACCGGATTCAGCACTCCCGACGGCGTAGCCGTAGACCAGTACGGTAACGTCTTTGTCGCCAATGACGGCGCCAATTTAGTTCAGGAAATCGAAGCAGTGAACGGCGTCATTCCACCTTCGCCGACGATCCGCACCCTGGGCAGCGGATTCAGCCAGCCCTTTGATGTGGCGGTAGACGGGGGCGGCAATGTCTACGTCGCCGATCGCGGCAACAACTCTATAAAGGAGATGATGGCGGTGAACGGAGTAGTTCCTGTTTCGCCCGTCATCAATAACCTGGACAGCGGTTCCTTCGCGACGCCCACAGGTGTGGCAGTCGACGCCAGCGGCAACGTCTTTGTGGCCGACAACGGCAACAGCGCCGTGAAGGAGATTCAAAGATCGGGCGTAAACTTTGGCCAGATCCCACTCGGCACAACCAGTGCGATCGTCCCAGTCGCCTTCACGTTTGACATCGGGGGCACCCTCGGCTCAACCTTCGTGCTCACTCTGGGCGACGGGTCAAAGGACTTTAAGGACGCCGGCGGCGGCACCTGCGTAGCGAACACGGTTTACAGCGCCGGGCAAACTTGCACCGTGAATGTCAAATTCGGCCCACTTGCGCCGGGGCCTCGCAATGGCGCCGTGAATCTCCTGACCACAGGCGGAGCCTTGATAACCTCTGGCCCTCTCAGGGGAATCGGAGGCGGTCCGCAGGCGACCTTCGCCAATACCACATCCGGCGTCTCGCTTCCGTCCTCAACAACTATCGCAGGTTCCGGGTTCAACGGACCCGCCGGCGCAGCCGTTGATGCGAGCGGAAACATCTTTATCTCCGACGGCTTCAACGGCGCCATAAAGGAGATCCTGGCATCGGGCGGTTGGACCACCGTCAACCAACTGAGCTCGTTCCAATTCGACTACCCCAACGGCGTGGCCCTCGATGGCGCAGGCAACGTCTATGTGGCCGATACTTTGAACGATGCAGTGGAAGAGATTATGGCCACCGGCGGCTACACCACCGTCAATACCATCGGGAGCGGCTTTACAGACCCCTATGCCGTCGCTGTGGATGGTTCCGGCAACGTCTTCGTCGCCAATTACTCCCCCGGTACCGTGCAGGAGATGATGTCGCTCGGCGGCACCATTCCCGCCTCACCCTATATCCGCACACTCGCCAGCGGCATCAATGGGCCCGACGGACTGGCCGTGGACAGTAACGGGAATGTCTTTGTCGCTGACTATGGCGATGGCACCGTGCTGGAGATTCACGCGGTCAACGGCACCGTTCCTGCCTCGCCCGTCATCACGACCATCGCGAGCGGACTCAGCGGACCGTCGAACATCTCGGTTGATGGGGCCGGGAATGTATTCGTCGCCGATACCGATGCCGGCACGGTCGTTGAGCTTGTGGCAGCGGGCGGTTTCTCGTCGAGCATGGTTGTGGGCAGCGGGTTCACTGCCCCGGAAGCCACGGCGGTGTTGGGGAACGGCAATGTGATTGTCGCCGACGCGGCCTCCAACCAGGTGAAGATTCTGGACTACGCCGATGCGCCGACTCTGACCTTCGCAAGCACCGTGGTCGGCTCGACAAGCAGCGACAGCCCTCAAACGGTGACCGTGAGCAACGACGGCAATTTGCCTCTCACGTTCCCATTGCCAAACTCAGGTACGAATCCAAGCATCCCCGCCAATTTCACCTGGGACAACTCTTCCACGTGCGTACAGTCCACTCCATCTTCCCCCCAAACCTTTGCGATTGGTGGCGGAGCAAGCTGCACGATGGCATTCAACTTCAAACCGACTGCGGCCGGTTCCTTCAGCAGTGCGGCCGTCCTGACCGACAATAACCTGAATTTGAACAACACTACTCAGTCAATCCAACTGAACGGCACAGGCACTGTCACGCCGCCGGCTCTTACCAGCCCGAGTGCATCGCCCATATCGGGATCGACGCAGTTTAAATGGAGTCCAGGCGCAGGCTCCACAGGTTTCATATTGCGCGTCGGTACCGGCGGAGGAGGCTCGTCCGACATCTACTACAGCGGCGTCCTCGCCAACACGGTCACGTCGGCGACCACCAGCATCCCGTCCCAGGGAGTGACGGTCTTCGTTCGCCTCTACTACCAGGTCGGCGCAACGTGGCCCTTCATCGACTACACGTTCACCGAGAGTGGAACCTCTTCCCCGCCGGCGTTGACCAGTCCCACCGCGTCGCCGTTGTCGGGCTCGACGAACTTTGTCTGGAACCCGGGCGTGGGCTCCTACCAGTTCCGGTTGCTCATCGGCACGGGCGGAGCGGGAACGTCCGACATTTTCAGCAGCCCCGTTTACGCCAATACGGTCACGTCACAGCAGGTCACCATTCCGTCCAATGGAGTGACTCTCTACGTTCGTCTCCGCTACCTGTTGAACGGAGTTTGGAACAATATCGACTACACCTTCACCGAGGCGGCAAAAGCACCCCCACCGTCGCCAGCACTCACCAGCCCGTCCGTATCGCCTCTATCGGGCTCGACGAAATTCACCTGGAGTCCGGGCACGGGCACCTCGGGATTCGTGCTGCGGATCGGCACTGCCGGGGCGGGCATGTCGGACATCTTCTTCAGCGGCACCCTGGCCAACACGGTTACGTCGCAGACCGTCAACATCCCGGCTGACGGAGTGGAGATCTTCGTTCGCCTCTACTACCTGATCAACGGAACCTGGAACTACAAGGACTACACGTTCACCGAGAGCGGAACTGCATCCCCGCCTTCGCTGACCAGTCCCGCTGCATCGCCGATATCGGGTTCGACGAACTTCATCTGGAATCCAGGCAAGGGTTCCGGGGAGTTCGAATTGAGGGTCGGCACCGGCGGGCCGGGTACTTCCGACCTTTACTACGGCGTCCTCGCCAACACGGTCACGTCGGAGGCCGTCAACATCCCGTCCAAAGGGGGGACGGTCTACGTTCGGCTCTACTACGTGATGAGCGGGACGTGGAGCTACAAGGACTACACCTTCACCGAGGCGCCGTAATTTCTCTCTGCTGTCCCCGGGACGGGAATTTCAATCACCCGTCCCGGGGATTTTTATCGAGCAGCAGCTGCCGGCCCGGCATGAGCCACCGCGACCGGGACATAGTTGATGGTCAACACGGTGATGTCATCCTACTGGCCGAAGGTCTTGGCAGTCTGGGCAATGTGTTCGGCGGAGAGATGGCTGATCTGTTGCGTGCGGTCGAAGCCGAAGAGTTCGCCGGAATCCGATTGAGCCTCGACGATGCTGTCAGAAAGAAACGTCACCCATGCAGAACCTCTGCGGGGGCGAAGGTGAGGGTGAGGACGGTGATGTCGTCTTCCTGGCCGAACCGTTGCGCGGCGCGTGCGATGTCGTCGGCGGAGTGCGTGGAGACTTTGCGGGTGCGGTCGAAGCCGAATAGCTCGCCCGTGCGGGACCTGGCTTCGATGACGCCGTCGGAGAGAAACGTGAGTCGGTCGCCGGGAATGAGCTGGATGGTGGTGTCCTCGTAATTGGACTGCGCAATGATGCCGAGCGGCAGCGACGACGGGATGGCGACTTCGCCGCCGTTGAGGTAGGGCGGAAGGTGGCCCGCGTTGGCGATGGTGAGCAGGCCGGACGCGGTGATGTGCGCGGCGAGGCAGGTGACGAATCCGTCGCGGGTGCTGCGGCCTATCATGCGGTCGTTGAGCGCGGCGAGCATGGCGGTGGGACTGGCGCCGTGGGCGGCCTCGGCACGGATGGCCCCGACGAGGACGGAGACCATCATGGCGGCGGGAAGGCCTTTTCCGCTGACGTCGCCGACCACGATGAGCACGCCGCCGCGTTCGTCTGCGATGTGCTGGAAGAAGTCTCCTCCGACCTGTTCGGCGGGCTGGTAGATGGAGTCAAAGTGGAAGCCCGAGGACTTGTCGAGCTGGTCGGGAAGCAGGACTTGCTGAACTTCGCGCGCGGCTTCCATTTCACCCTGGAGCCGCTGCTCGCGCTTGCTCGAGAGCGCGAAGCGGCGGATGAGGAAGACAAGCAAAGCGAGAAGGAAGATGAGATGAAATAGGATGCCGACCTGGATGGTGTAGGGCGGCACGGAGAGCGGAAATTCGAGGATGCGGGGCAGGTGGATGATGCGGGCCTGGCCCAGCACGATGGCGAGGTTGTCGGCGAAGTAGAAGCCCAGGTCGAGGAGCGTCGGAAGGAGCAGCAGGCGGGCATCGAGGTTGCCGCGCCAGGAGCGCTCGACGAGGACACAGAGGATCCAGACAAGGGCGGAGATTTGAAAGACGATCTGCGTCGAGGCAGAGACCGGCGCGGAGGCCCATCCGGGATAGTAGAGGACCGCGGCGAGCGGGCTGACGGCGGCGAGGATCAACGCGGCTCCGCCGATCTTGCCGGCGCGCACGTCGAGAACGCGCGAGAAAAAGCACAGGGCGGCGCAGAGGTAGATGGCGATGAAGATTCCGTCGGTCAGGTCGTTGATGGCGGTCGGCGGCCAGGAGAAGACCTGTTGAACCACATAGAGCGCGTTGTCTGCCGCCTGCGACAGGAGCATTGCCGCGAACCAGAGGTATTCGCGTTCCGAGCGATGGAAGAAGAAAAGAATCAGGATCGCCAAGCCAACCAGCGCGGCGGTGATCGCGTAGGAGAACGCGTCGACGTAGTGGATGTTGCGAGCGGAGAGGCGATGGGCCTGTTCGGCACGGAGAAGCGCAGGGTCGCCGGCGAGGTTGCCGTCGTGATAGGAACCTCCGCCAACGTATCCGGCCCACACAGGCGCGTGCCAGACGCGGATGGCGACCTCGACGGTACGCGGCGCGGGATTTGAGGCCGACGTCAGCGGATAGAGCTGATAGCTCATCGGCGAGGGCGGGGGTGACGGATGAGGTGGCATTCGGCCGACCTGGCCGGCCGTGGCGCCATCGATGAAGATCTCGTAGTTCGTAAGGATCGGGGCGAGGAGCAGGGCGGTGGGCGGGCTGCCCGCGGGGATGTCGATCTTGAAGCGGTACCAGCCGAAGCCGCTCATGCCGGGGTATCCCTGTGCGGACCAGGGCTTGCCGCCACGGAGCAAGGGCCAGGCGGAGTCGTCGAAGCCGGAAGCTGCCCAGACAGGCGAACCGTCTTGAAGCGGCGAATCGCCGGGGTGGAAACGCCACAGGCCATCGAGGGAAACCACGGGCTCGCGTCCGCTGCCAAAGTCGAAAGATTGAGCGGCTAGGGACCCGGCGCACAGCAGAAGGGCGAGTGCCGCAAACAGACGGAAGCCCAGACCGGGTCGCATCAAATTGGATTCCTCGCGGGGAATATGGAGATATGAACTTGCCTCGATGCTAATCCATTCGAGGACGAGAGGATATGTCAAATTTGAGCCAGAAGCGGACGGATAGCGCAATTGTTTAGAGTGGTGTGCATGAGGCAATGGATGATTTTCGGTGCAGCTGGAGCGCTGGGGCTGGCGATGGCAGTTGGGGCTGAATGCCGGGGGCAGACAGCGTCGGCTGCAACTGGCAATCCCCAGCTCGCGATCCTCGATACGGACATCGGCGATGACATCGACGACGCTTTCGCGCTGGCGCTCGTGCTGCGCAGCCCGGAGATCAGGCTCGTGGGGATCACGACGGAGTTTGGCGATACGGAGCTTCGGGCGCGGCTGGTGGACCGGTATCTGAAGGCGGTGGGAAAGGCGGATATTCCGGTGGCGGCGGGCAAGGCGACGACGGCGAACAATGTGTTCACGCAGAGGGCGTATGCGGAGGGCGAGCCGGATCGCAAGCACGCGGATGGGGTGGGCTTCATTCTGAATCAGATCAAGGCGCACCCGGGGGAGATCACTCTGATTGCGATCGGGCCGCTGGTGAATGTGGGCGAGGCGATCCGGCGCGATCCGGAGACGTTCAGAAAATTGAAGCGCGTGGTGATGATGGGCGGGAGCGTGTACCGCGGATACGACAATGCCACGAGCAACAACCGGCCGCCGGATGCGGAGTGGAACATTGCACGCGACCCGGAGGGGGCGAAGGCGCTGCTGGCCTCGGGCGTGCCGGTGTACATGATGCCGCTCGACTCGACGCAGATCCACCTGGAGAACCCGGCGCGGGATGAGTTGTTCGGCACGGGGACGCCGCTCACGGATCAGCTGACGCTGCTCTATCACCAGTGGGTGGCGCGGAGCGACGGGCATTGGACGACGCCGACGCTGTTCGACCCGGTGGCGGCGACCTACGCGGTACGGCCGGAGCTGTGCCCGGCGAAGCCGCTGAGGCTGGAGGTGGATGACAAGGGATTTACGAGGCCGGTGAGCGGGGAGCCGAACGCGCAGGTGTGCCTGAAGTCGGACGAGAAGGGGTTTCTCGAGTTTCTGCTCGGGCGCATCGGGGCGAAGGGCGGCGAAGCTGGGAAATCCGAGCCTGGCAAGTAGATGAAAAGCTGCGCCGATGCGGATCTCCTGTAGTCAAAGGTTTGAGTTTGACAAAGAAGACGGCTTGAAAATGCCGGGACGCGCTGGAAATCACTTCCAAACTCATTGACAGCGGGGGAACGTGAGGAGAAAAATAGCGAGTCGATTCCAAATGATCTTTGCCTGTGCCTGAATCAACTTGCCCGCGGCTTGGCCGGCAGTCTCCGAGGAGATATCTGGAGGTTGCGGCGGGCGACGGGCCCGGAATCGGCGGGAGACTTCCGGCACGCGCTGGAGGGAGGGTATCTGTGAACAAGCTGTCGAAAATCTTTGCCTTAGGGGTTCTGGCATGTGGTTTTGCCGGCCTTGTGATGAGCGGATGCAAATCGGCTCCGGAGTTGAGCAGGGATCGAGCCCAGGCCCTGATCCAGGCGCAGTACGACCACCAGACTCCATCGGGAATCACGATCACGGTTGACAATACGGGGTTGCGGCAGGGGTTGGCCGCCGGGTACTGGAAGCTGACCAAGGTGTATCCGAACCAGCGGTGGGCCGACTACACGCTGACCGACGCGGGCAAGAAGGTGCTCAAGCTGGCGGGTGGCGGGGATGTGATCCAGTGGCGGCCGGATTCGGGTACGGATTTCAACTTCCTGATTGTGACGACGACGGCCAACACTCTGAAAGCAAAGGATGTACAGGACCCGCAGGACGAGATGCTTCCCGACGTGCCGAATGCGAGGGGCGCCTCGTTCACCGAGGCTGTGAATATGGATGGAGTGCCCCAGCCCTTGCAGGAGATGGCGCACAACCCCGGAAACCGGCTGAGCTCGAAGCGGCAGGCGGATTTTTCGCTCGATAACGGGCAGTGGAAGGTACACGGGATCGTGTAGAGGATCGTTGACGCAGGCACAAATTCTTGTTATTGTTAGAAGGTTCCGCAAGAACGTCGTTTTCCGTGTGTTCTAACGGAAAAAGATGTAGGGAGAAGCCCGGGCCGGAAGATTGGCGCGGGTAAATCCAGGCTGGAGTGAGGTTTAGCCGGCCAAGACATGTCCCGGAACAGCTCTCCTCTTGCTGAGGGCAGGGACACAGACGACTCGACGCCGGGTTTGATTGAGTCCCCAAGAGGCGTTCGGATCGCGAATATCGCTACGGAGCTCGCGCGTTCTTCACCTTGAAGGGCTATGCGAGCCGGAACCGCGAAACGGAGTTGGCTTTCCCCGGATAGAACCGGCGGAGACGTGCGACCACCGTCGTGGTTCTCGTCTGAGACGGGAAGAATGCAGACGCGAAGCAGCAACCAGGGCTTCTGTGCGCTCGGTGCGGTTTTGATGGCCGAGACCAGGACAGCCCGAAGTGGCGCGCGCGGCTGCGGAATGAAGTGCAGGAATCGGGTAAGGAGTTTCGGTTTGCCTACTTTTAATCAGCTGGTCCGCAAGGGGCGCACGGCCCCGCGTTACAAGACGGCATCGCCGGCACTGCAGGCTTCGCCGCAGCGGCGCGGCGTCTGCACGCGCGTGTACACCCAGACCCCCAAGAAGCCGAACTCGGCGCTGCGCAAGGTTGCGCGCGTGCGGCTGACGAATGGGATCGAAGTCACGACGTACATTCCGGGCATCGGGCACAACCTGCAGGAGCACTCGATTGTGCTGATCCGCGGAGGCCGCGTGAAGGACCTGCCGGGCGTGCGGTATCACGTGGTGCGCGGGACGCTGGATTCGGTGGGTGTGGCCAACCGCAAGCAGAGCCGGTCGAAGTATGGCGCCAAGCGCGCCAAGGGCGGCGCGGCGGCGGGCAAGAAGTAGAAATCAGTGGTCAGTGATTAGTGGTCAGTGATTAGTTTCCTGGCTGCTAAGGGTTGAACGCTGGAATACGGTTCCCGGACGGAGTTTTGAGCCGTGGACTGGGGCAGTAGAAGCAGAGCGCCTGGCGCGCTCGACAGGAATCTGAGGATACATGCCAAGAAAAGGGCACATTTCGAAGCGGGAAGTCGCGGCGGACCCGGTTTATGGTTCGACGCTGGTGACGAAGTTTGTGAACTCCATGATGTGGGGCGGCAAGAAGTCGACCGCGCAGGGCATCTTCTACCAGGCAATGAAGAACCTGGAAGAGAAGGGCGGCGGGGAAGAGGCGATCAAGCTGTTCAAGAAGGCCGTGGAGAATGTGAAGCCGCTGCTCGAAGTGAAGACACGGCGCGTGGGCGGCGCGAACTACCAGGTTCCGATCGAAGTGAACCCGGACCGGCGGACGTCGCTGGCGATCCGGTGGCTGATCAGCTACGGGCGCGGGCGCGGCGAAAAGGGCATGGTCGACAAGTTGACCAACGAGCTGCTCGACGCAGCCAATGGACGCGGCGGCGCGATGAAGAAGAAGGAAGACGTTCATCGCATGGCGGAAGCCAACAGGGCGTTCGCGCACTACCGCTGGTAGGCAGGAGCAGGAACTGGTGACTAGTGATTAGTGGCTAGACCCTGGCGCTCTTCGGAGATTGAGTTTGGGCCCGGCGCATAGCCGGGAATTGAGTTTGGTTGGAGTAGGGATAACCGCGGGTGTTCGGCCCGCAAGGATGAATTGACGTGGCTCGCAGCATACCTCTGAATCGTTGCCGGAACATCGGCATCATGGCGCATATCGACGCCGGAAAGACGACAGCGACAGAGCGCATCCTGTTCTACACGGGCATCACGCACCGCATCGGCGAAGTGCATGAAGGCACCGCGACCATGGATTACATGGAGCAGGAGCAGGAGCGCGGCATTACGATCACGTCGGCCGCGACCACCTGCATGTGGCGCGACTACCGGATCAACATCATCGACACGCCGGGGCACGTGGATTTCACGGCCGAGGTGGAGCGTTCGCTGCGCGTGCTGGATGGCGCTGTGGCGTTGTTTGACTCCGTGAGCGGCGTGCAGCCCCAGACCGAAACGGTTTGGCGGCAGGGCGATAAGTACAAGGTTCCGCGCATCTGCTTCGTGAACAAGATGGACAAGAACGGCGCGGACTTCGAGCACGTGATTGACACTATCCGCAAGCGGCTCGGAGCACGGCCTGTTGCGCTGCAGATCCCGATCGGGGCGGAGGCGAACTTCAAGGGCGTCATCGACCTGATCGAGATGAAGGCGATCCTGTGGCACGACGAGACCATGGGCGCGAAGTACACGGTCGAGGAGATTCCCGAGAACCTGCACAAGAAGGCCGAGGCCTTCCGGATGCAGCTGATCGAGATCATCGCCGAGACCGACGATGTGCTGCTCGAGAAGTTCTTGGAAGGCGAGACGCCTACCATTGCCGAACTCAAGGCGGGCATCCGCCAGGCGACGATCGATCTAAAGGTGTTCCCGGTGATCTGCGGATCGGCGTTCAAGAACAAGGGCGTGCAGACGCTGCTCGATGCAGTGGTGGATTATCTGCCTTCTCCGCTGGACAAGCCTCCGGTCGAGGGCATCAATCCTTCGCATCCGGATCACAAGGAATCGCGCAAGGTTGAAGACGGCGAGCCGATGTCGGCGCTGGTGTTCAAGCTGATCAACGATCCTTACGGCAAGCTCTCGTTCATTCGCATCTATTCGGGTTCGCTGAAGACCGGGGACACGATTCTGAACCCGAGGACGGGAAAGACGGAGCGCGTCGGGCGCCTGGTGAAGATGCATGCCAACAAGCGCGAGGACATTACCGAGGTTCTCGCGGGCGACATCTGCGCGTGCGTGGGCCTGAGGGATCTGAAGACCGGCGACACTCTGAGCGATCCGTTGCACCCGATCGCTCTGGGAGCGATCACGTTCCCGGAGCCGGTGATCTCGGTGGCGATCGAGCCGAAGACCAAGGCAGACCAGGAGAAGATGTCGATCGCCCTGGCGAAGCTGGCGGACGAGGATCCGACGTTCAAGGTGCGCACCGACGAGGATTCGGGGCAGACGATCATCTCGGGCATGGGCGAACTGCATTTGGAAATTTTGGTCGACCGCATGAAGCGCGAGCACAAGGTCGAGGCCAACGTCGGCGAGCCGAAGGTGGCGTTCCGCGAGACGATCCGCAAGTCGGCCGAAGCGGAAGGCAAGTACATCCGGCAGACCGGCGGCTCCGGCAACTACGGGCATTGCAAGCTCCGCATTGAGCCGAACGAGCCGGGCAAGGGCTACGAGTTCGTCAACGACATCAAGGGCGGCGTGGTTCCGAAGGAATACATCAAGCCGATCGACCAGGGCATCCAGGGCGCGCTCGAGCTGGGCATCCTGGCGGGCTTCCCGATGGTGGACGTGAAGGTGAGCCTGTACGACGGCAGCTACCACGAAGTGGACTCGAACGAAATGGCATTCAAATTTGCCGGCTCGATCGCGTTCAAGGAAGCGGCGAGGAAGGCAAACCCCGTGCTGCTCGAGCCGGTGATGGCGGTCGAAGTGACGGTTCCCGAGGAGTTCATGGGCGTGATCATCGGCGACATCAACTCACGGCGCGGCCGGATCGAAGGCATGGAGCACGCAGCGGGTTCGCAGGTGATCAAGGCGATCGTGCCGCTCAAGGAGATGTTCGGGTACGTGAACGATATTCGTTCGAGCACGCAGGGACGCGCTTCGTACTCGATGCAGTTTGCAAGGTATGAAGAGGCGCCGCGGATGATCGCGGACGAGATCATCGGGCGGGCGCAGGGAAAGTGATCTGATTTTGGGGCTGGAGCCGGATTGCCGGCGCCCCTGGGATGAACTAAGAAGTACGAGCTACGAAAGGGATTCAGGACTTTTATGGCGAAGGAAAAATTTGATCGTTCGAAGCCGCACGTGAACGTGGGGACGATTGGCCACATCGATCACGGCAAGACGACGCTGACGGCGGCGATCACGAAGGTGTTGTCGAAGCACAACCCG